>ERZ780166.963-NODE-963-length-17951-cov-2.243965_pt1 | contig 17951 bp, 16 predicted proteins | sample MGYA00511366_ERZ780166 | MGnify/ENA primary metagenome ERZ780166 (study PRJEB29588, sample SAMEA2162231) | human gut metagenome | biome: human gut; feature: human-associated habitat; material: faeces | place: Denmark | collected 2008/2010 ...
CTGAGAAGGCAAGAAGATACAGAGAATCAGCGAAGCCGGAAAAGGAAGACACATGTTCAATGTGTGGTAACTTCTGTGCAGTTAAGAATATGAACAGAATCCTTGATGGCGAAATCGTAAGCATCTTTGATGAATGATAAATGAGAAAATAAATATTTTTTAGATAACCTTCCTTTATCAATAACTATGGAATTTAATAACAAAAAAATTAAATTTGTTCATGGAAGTCCTAATAAAATCAATGAATATCTATTTGAAAATGAAGAAAATACAAAAAATATAATGATGAATTTAGAAGAGGACATTTTAGTTTGTGCTCATACCCATATACCATCAGTTAAAAGCTTTAATGATAAATTATTTATAAACTGTGGAAGTGTTGGAAAACCCAAGATAGGAGTTCCTAACTCTACATATTGCCTTTTAGAAATAAATAAAAATGGAGTGGCAAAAGCAGAAATTAAATATGCTTCCTATGAAGTTCATAAAATTATAAAAGATATGGAAATGCTTAAATTTCCTTCCCATTTAATTCAAAGTTTTAAAGATGGAATGGAATAAATTTAAAGTTTTTTGTGTTCAAGTTGCATTTATAAATAAAGTATTGTAAAATTTAAGTGTTATCTTTTACACATTCATTCTTTGTGATTTTTTAGAATGAATGTTTTTTATTTCTATAACAAATCCAAAATACTCATTATAAAATTTAATTAGGAGGAGATTTTTTTGAATAAATCAATATTAGTTAAATCACTTTATAGAAAAACTAATGAATATGTATCTAAAGATATTAGAATCTCTGGATGGATTAGAACTTTAAGAGCTTCAAATGCTTTTGGTTTCATTGAAGTAAATGATGGTTCTTTCTTTAAAAATGTTCAAGTAGTTTTTGATAACAAATTAGATAACTTTAAAGAAATTTCAAAGCTTCCAATAAGTTCATCAATTACTGTAATTGGTACTCTTGTTGAAACTCCAGAAGCAAAACAACCTTTTGAAATTCAAGCTAAAGAAGTTATCGTTGAGGGAATGTCTGATTCAGACTATCCTCTACAAAAGAAAAGACATACTTTTGAATATTTAAGAACTATTGCTCACTTAAGACCAAGAAGTAATGCTTTTTCAGCAGTTTTTAGAGTACGTTCTGTAGCAGCATATGCAATTCACAAGTTCTTCCAAGACCAAGGTTTTGTATATACAAACACTCCTATTTTAACAGGAAGTGATTGTGAAGGTGCAGGAGAAATGTTTAAAGTTACAACTTTAGATTTAGAAAACCTACCTAAAACTGAAGATGGAAAGATTGATTATAAAAAGGACTTCTTTGGAAAAGAAACTAATTTAACTGTTTCAGGACAACTTAATGGTGAATCTTTTGCTTTAGCTTTTAGAAATATTTATACATTTGGGCCTACATTTAGAGCAGAGAACTCAAATACAACAAGACATGCTGCTGAATTCTGGATGGTAGAACCTGAAATAGCTTTTGCAGACCTTACTGATAATATGGAACTTGCAGAAAATATGCTTAAGTATGTTATAAACTATGTTATGACTGAGTGTCCAGAAGAAATGGCATTCTTTAATCAATTTGTAGATAAGGGACTACTAGATAGATTAAATCATGTTGTGTCTTCAGATTTTGGAAAAGTAACATATACAGAAGCAGTTGAAATATTAAAGAACTGTGGAAGAACTTTTGATTATCCTGTTGAATGGGGTATAGACCTTCAAACAGAACATGAAAGATACTTAACAGAAGAACACTTCAAAAAGCCAGTCTTTGTTACAGATTATCCAAAGGAAATTAAAGCTTTCTATATGAGATTAAATGATGATAATAAAACTGTTGCTGCAGCAGATTGCTTAGTTCCTGGAATTGGTGAAATTATTGGTGGAAGCCAAAGAGAAGAAAGACTTGATGTATTAAAGAAAAGAATGGCAGAATTAAATCTTAAAGAAGAAGATTATTGGTGGTATCTAGAACTTAGAAAGTATGGAGAAACTAAACATGCTGGATTTGGTTTAGGTTTTGAAAGACTTATTATGTATATTACAGGTATGGGTAACATAAGAGACGTTATACCATTCCCTAGAACAACAGGTCAAGCTGATTTTTAATATAGATAAAATATTAGGTTATGGCACAATAATAAATTTTATGCCATAACCTTTTTATTTTTTCTTTAACACAAAACTACCAATACCTATACTGCATATTGTAAATATTGAAACTACTCCTATACTTAATGACTTTTTTGCATTTTGAGTATTAATATAAATATCTACATTTTTAGGTTCTGTTGTAATATATTTCTTATTTATAGAAACAAAGTTTTTATTTTTAGCTAATGAAATATTCATATTAATTGCAACTAATAATACTAATGTTATGCATAAAAGAATTTTTCCTATTTTTTTAATCATAATTATCACTCCAATTAACTATTTATTAATTTTAGTTTATCCCTTTTTCTTTAAAATTATATTAAATTAATGTTTAATTTTATTATTTGTTAGTTAATATTTTCCTCATAGTATTATCCAATTTTTAACTTTATTATTTCAAAAGCATTATACCTTATTTATATTTTTTTAATAAATAAAATTTTATTTAATTTTTTCAAAAAAACTATTGCATTATTCTAACTTCGTGCTATAATAAAATCATAAATTCTAATTTCATATTTTTAATCCTTATACACAATTAAATTACTTACATAAAAAACAAACTATCAACATTTCCTCATGTTCATAGCTTGTTTTTTTTATTAAAATTTTTTAATTAGATTGTTTCATTGACAATTTCTTATTTTTAATTTCTTCTTCTTCACTTTTTTTCTTTAAAACTTCTTTAATATTATTTCCACTAAGAACTAAAGTATCCCCCTCTTCTATTACTGTTGAACCTTTAGGAACTAAAACTTCATCTTTTCTTTTTATCATAACTATTAAAATTTCTTCTGGTATATTAGCATCCATTATAGATTTTCCTTCTAAACTATCACCTTTAGGTATAGTCATTTCAATTAATTGAGTGCTCTTTTCCTCTTTATAGTCATTAAAGGTTCTTAATACAGATACATTGTTATCTACTAAATCTAATTTTTTAGCTAAAAATGGAATAAGAGTTCCTTGTAATGATACTGAAATTAATGCAATTAAAAAAATAATATGATATATATCATTTTCAAAAGTTATTCCTTGAGTAACTGCAAAAATTGCAAAAACTATTGAAGCTGCCCCTCTAAGACCTACCCAAGATATAAATAAAATTTCTTTTAAAGATGCCTTAAAAAATTTCATTATCATAAATGTTGCTATAGGTCTTGCTACAAGAATCATAAAAATAGAAATAGATACTCCATAGAACATTACTGATGGTAATTTAGAAGGAAATGATAATAATCCTAATATAAAGAAAAGCATTATTTGCATAAGCCATGATATTCCATCTAGATATTGAACCAAACTCTTTTTATGAGGTATTCTGCTATTTCCAAGAATTATTCCTGCAATATAAACACTTAAATATCCATTACCACCTACAAATTCACTTAATGAATAAGATAGTACTGCTACTGCTGTAATGCATATTGGATAAAATCCTTCTATTTCAAAATTCATATATCTTAAAAATAATACCATTAATTTTGCTAAAATAACTCCTACTACTATTCCCAAAATTACTTGCATTATAAGAAATAAAGCAATATTTATATTGTTATTTTTATTCATAAAAGTTATCACTGTAAGGGTTAGCATATATGCAAAGGGGTCATTACTACCACTTTCAATTTCTAATAAAGAAGCTAATCCTCCTTTTAAATTTAACTTTTGAGCTCTTAAAATATTAAACACTGAAGCTGCATCAGTTGAAGAAACAACTGAACCTATAAGAAAAGATTCTAAAATATGCAATCCAAGAACAAAGTGACAAAATAAACCTGTAAGACCTGCTGTAGCAACTACACCTACAGTTGACATTAAAATTGCTTGTGGCGCTACTGGTTTAGCCATTTTCCAGTTTGTACTAAAGCCACCATAGAACATAATAAAGATAAGTCCAAAAGAACATAATTCCTTTGTTAGCTCATAATTGTCGAAATAAATTCCTCCAATACCATCAGAACCAAACAACATACCAAATAATATAAATATTAAAAGTATGGGAATTCCTACCTTATATAACAACTTACTTGTTGCTACACACATTATTAAAATTACTCCAACTAAAATTAACAAATTTATCATCCCATAATTTATACCTCCTTATTAAATTTTATGAAAAAATTAGGGCTACATTTTTATTCATAAATAAAAACATAACCCCATTGTTAATTTCACACAAACTTCTTAGCACCATAATACAATATTTTCACTAAATTTTCAATACAAATATAATTCTATCTATAAATCTTAACAAAATATTTATGAATTAACTATTCATCCCATAGTACTATTTTATTCTTTTTTAAGCTATTAGTTACATCAATTATTCTCTGATTAGAAGAACCTCTAAATTTTAAACCTTCTTCTTTTTTATCTTCTTCAAATTTTCCATCAACTAATACATCTAAATACTTTATTAATTCACTCCATCCTTTATGTTCATCTTTATGTTCTAAAATATATTCATAAGTATATCCAGTATAGCTCCAAACATTTAATCCATTTTCTTTAAATTTTTTTGCCATATATGCAAACTTATCTGCTTGCTCAAAGGGATCTCCTCCACTAAAGGTTACACCTTTTAAAAAAGGTTCTTCTAAAACATCTTTTATTAACTCATCCATATTTTTTTCTTCTCCACCATTAAAATCATGGGTTTCTGGATTAAAACATCCCTTGCAATTGTGTTTGCATCCTTGAGAAAAAAATACTCTTCTCATGCCTGGTCCATTAACTAAGCTTTCATATGCAATGCCAGAAAGTCTTATGTTTTTATTCATAACTTTTCACTCCTAAACTTAATAGCTTTTTTAAACATAATAAAATGGAGCTACAGCAAAAAAATATTATTTAACTTGCTAGCTCCATTATCTTTAAACTTTGAATTTATTACATTTAGTTAAAAATTATTTTTGAGATTTTAAAGTTGCTTCTAACCAGTTAATAAATTGTTTAGCTGATCTTGGAGAACGTCCATTATGCCACTTTTCCCATTTTAAAGCTTCACTATGTAAATATTCTTTATCAACTTCTAAGCCTTTACCTTCAACAATTCCATCTACAATCTTTAAGAATTCATTTTGATTTGGAGTAAAGAAACTTATTGTTATACCAAATCTATCTGCTAATGATAATTGTTCTTCTCTTGTATCCTTTGAGTGAATTTCATCTTCATTAGAGAATTTTTCTTGAATTAAATGTCTTCTATTAGTTGTAGCATATATTAATATATTATCTGGTCTATTTTCTACTCTTCCTTCTAATATTGTTTTTAATGCTGAATAACTTGCTTCGTTTTCTTGGAATACTAAATCATCAACAAATATTATAAACTTTTGTTTTTTATGTCTTAAAAGTCTTATAATTCTTGTAAAGTCACTTAATTGTTCCTTATCAACTTCTATAAGTCTTAATCCTTGTTCATAATATTCATTTAAAATAGCTTTTACTGTAGATGACTTACCAGTTCCTCTTGCTCCATATAATAAAAGATTGTTTGCTGGTAGTCCTTGTAAAAAGTGCTTTGTATTATCTAATATTTCTTCCTTTTGCATTTCATATCCAATTAAATCTGAAAGTTTTATTGGGTCAGGGTTTTTTACTTCTCTTAAATGACCTTCATCATCATTTTCAAATCTTTCCCATACAAAAGCACTATAAGCAGGTGCTCTTCCTGTTCCATTATTTTTATGATAATCTATTAAGTTTTCTGCACATAATGACCAATCATTACTATTCATTAAAGATTCTTTAGTCTTTTCAAAAGGCATTGTTGTTTTTGCTAAATATTTCTTTTCATCTACTGCCCAATCAATTAAAGAATTTATTCTATTTTTTACATCTTCACTTTCTTTATAATTATCAACTAAAATCTTCTTTATATCCTTACTATTTAATGATACAATTTCGCCTAAAGCTTTTAATTCATTCTTTATTCCTAATATAGTAAAGTCAGGGATTTCACCATTTACTTCAAGTCCAACACTAAAAGGATTATGTGCTAGTAATATTTCTTCAACAATTGCTTCTTTAAAAGAAAGATTTTTGCTTTTAGAGAATAATTCATATGTAAATTCGTTATATGCTTTTATACATTCACCTATTGATTTATCCTTTGATATCTTTTTTATAAGAGTTGAAAATTTTCCTCCAACACCTTCTTCAAATATCCCTTTATATAAACATAGGGAATCTAAATTTAACTTTATCTCTTCCTGTCTCTTCATTCTAAAAGCCCCCATTTATAATAAATTGTTATGTTTCTATTATACTACAAACTAATTAAAATTTTTAATTAGTTTGAAAAATACATCTACTTTTATTTTTACTTAAAAACTTTTATGCTTTCTTAAATACATAAAAAGAAAGAGACTATTAAATAATTAGCCTCTTCCCTTTATTTTATAATTTATTAACCTTTATAGTAATTAATTAAGCAACCCTTTAATATGATTTCTCTTTCATCATCAGTAAGTTCACCTAATTTTAATTCAAATTCTTTCATGTCTTTATTTACAACGTAAGCTTTTATTGTATCAACTTTGTTTGCAACTGCCTCTGCAATGTTTGGTATGAATAAATAATCTCCATTATCAAAGCATATATCTTCTTTATACAAGAATGGAAGCATACCCCAGTTTATAAGGTTTGAACGGTATCTCTTTGTAGCATATTCTTTTGCTATATTTGCCCAACCACCTAAAACTTTTTGACATGAAGCTGCTTGTTCACGAGCAGAACCATCTCCTGGCTTAACTGCATATATTGTGCTACCAAAGCCTGTATTTTCTTTATTAACATCTGCAAAATTTTCTTTTACCTTTTCTAATATTGGCTTTAATTCTTCAACTGCTTCACAAGGACATTCTCCTGCTATTCTAGCTTTTTCAGCTTTTTGAATTTCTTTTGCACGTCCAACATATGCTGGGTCTTTACGTGATAAAGTAAATTCTGCAAGTCCTAATGGATTTGAACGATATGATGAAGTTTCTCCTGATGGTATTAATTCATCTGTAGTAGTTACTGGGTCATGAATAACTGAAACTACTTTTAAAACTAAGTTGTCAGTTAATGGTGACATTTTTGGCCAGTCAACTATGTTTGGTCCAAATTTTATATCTACTGAAGGGTCTGCCTTTCCTATTCCATTATAAACACGCTTTTCATAAATTGCTTTATCAAAGAAATATTTTGGCTTAGTAAAGTCAACATCTATATCTGTTGCTGCTGTTAAGTAACCTTGGTTTGCTGCTGTAGCTGCAATTGAACGTGCATCCATTAAAGCAACTGATGCAATTTGTCCATTTGTTACCTTAGAACCTTCTCTATTTGGGAAGTTTCTTGTAGAGTGACGAATACTTAATCCATTATTTGCTGGAACATCTCCTGCACCAAAGCATGGTCCACAGAATGCTGTTCTAACAGTTGCACCAGTTTCCATAATCTTTGCAATTCTACCATTTTTAACAAGTTCCATAAATATTGGTTGAGATGCTGGATAAATGCTTAATGAGAATTCATCTGCACCAATTGATTTTCCTCTTAATATATCTGTTGCATCACAAATATTTTCAAATCCACCACCAGCACATCCTGCAATTACACCTTGTTCAACATATAATCTTCCATTATGTACTTTATCTTTTAATGTGAACTTAACTTTGTTATTATCAAGACTTACTAATGCTTTCTTTTCAACATCATCTAATATATCTAAAAGATTTGCATTTAATTCTTCTATTGTATAAACATTACTTGGATGGAATGGCATAGCTATCATTGGTTTAACTTTAGATAAATCAACATAAATCATTCCATTATAGTATGCTACATTTCCTGGATTTAATTCTTTATATTCTTCTACTCTTCCATGAATATCAAAGAAATCTTTTATTGTATTATCAGTTCTCCAAATTGAAGATAAACAAGTAGTTTCTGTTGTCATAACATCTATTCCAATTCTGAAATCTGCACTTAAATTAGAAACACCATCTCCAACGAATTCCATTACTTTATTGTTAACATATCCATTAGCAAAAACAGCTCCTATTATTGCTAAAGCAACGTCTTGAGGTCCAACACCCTTTTGAGGTTTTCCAGTTAAATAAACCCCAACTACTTCTGGCATGTTTATATCATATGTTTTATTTAATAATTGCTTAACTATTTCTGGACCACCTTCACCAATTGCCATAGTACCTAAAGCACCATAACGAGTATGGCTATCAGAACCTAATATCATTTTTCCACAACCTGCAAGCATTTCTCTTGCAAATTGGTGAATAACTGCTTGATGAGGAGGAACATAAATTCCACCATATTTTTTTGCACAAGAAAGTCCAAACATATGGTCATCTTCATTAATTGTACCACCAACAGCACAAAGACTATTATGACAGTTTGTTAATACATAAGGAACTGGGAATTTTTCTAATCCTGAAGCTCTTGCTGTTTGTATAATTCCTACAAATGTTATATCATGTGAAGTTAATTTATCAAATTTAATTTTTAATTTTTCCATATTATCAGAAGTGTTATGTGCACTTAAAATACTATAAGCCATAGTATTTTTAGCTGCCTCTTCCTTACTTGGATACTTATCACCTAATTTACTTGCTAATATAGCAGATTGTTCATTTCCATCTTCTACTATTTCAGTACCATTTAAAAGATAAGCACCATTTTTATATAATTTAACCATATATTCATCCTCCTTAAAACTTAAACACTTTCAATATTTTATCACATTTTTTTACATTAAACAATTTATTTTAAATCCACTTAGCTTTTTAACATTATATACTCTATTTAATTTATATTTGGTTAAAATTAAGGTTGTTTTTTTAACTATATAAAAATCCTATTATTTATAAAATAAAGAAGCTATTTCATAAATATAAGTTTATGCTAGCTTCTTTTCCCCTAATTATTTATAAGTATTTTTATGGCTGTTTGTGTGAGTTATTCTATCTTTTCTTTCATTATACTTTCCTGGTCCAAATCTTTCATCTAAACTTAAATATCCAGTTACTCTTGATATTCCTTGTATATCCATACCACCACACTTAGGACATTTTATTTCACTACCATGAAGACTTTCTCCACAATTTTTACAATATCTTATATGGAAGTTAACACCCATATATCCTATATTGGTATTTGTAAAAGCATAGTCTATTATGTCTTTTATAATATCTGCTGTTGGATTATCATCAACTTCTATATAACTTATATGTCCTCCATTGCATAACTTATGATATGGAGCTTCTATATCTATTTTCCTCTTTATTGATATAGGATATCCTACTGGAACATGATAACTATTTGTATAATATTCCTTATCAGTAACTCCCTTTATAATTCCAAAGGTTTTTTGGTCTTTTTTTATAAATTTACCTGAAAGTCCTTCTGCTGGTGTTGCATAGGCACTCCAATTTAAGTGAGTTTCCTCTGTAAATTCATCAACCTTTTCTCTTAAATATGTAATTATTCTTAAACCTAATTCTCTTGATTCTTCACTTTCTCCATGATGCTTTCCTGTTAAAGCAACTAAAGTTTCTGCAAGACCAATAAATCCTATTCCCCAAGTACCTTGTTTCAAAATTGGCTCTATAGAATCTTCTTGACCTAGATTTTCTGCCCCTTTCATTAAATGTTGCCCAACAACAAAAGGTAAATCCTTAACTCTTAAATTCTTTAATACACTATATCTATGAAGCAAAGATTCCTTTGCTAAATGAATTTTTTCTTCAAATAGCTTAAAAAATAATTCTATATTTCCCTTTGATTGTATTCCTATTCTAGGAAGATTTATTGTTACAGGAGCTATATTTCCTCTTCCCTTACAGCCTGGTTCTCCATTTATATTTTTCATAAGATAAGTTCTACATCCCATGGTAGCAGGCATATATCCTTTATCATAATATTCTTTATTAAAATCAGCATCTATATTCATAAATGTTGGGTTCATTCTCTTTGCTGCAACTCTACATGCTAATTTATATAAATAATTGTATGGTGCAGCCTCTTCTCTATTTACACCAGATTTAACTCTAAATATTATATTAGGGAAAATAGGTTGTTCTCCTTTTCCAAGTCCTTTTTCATACTCTAATAAAAATATTTCACAAAGTAGTGCTGCATCTTTGTTTTTAGGTATTCCTAAATTTATTGAGCTAAATGGTACCTGTGAACCTGCTCTTGAATAGTGATAGGTAAGACTTTGAAGTTATCTCTATCTTTTCCCCCACTCCACACCGTACGTGAGGCTTTCGTCTCATACGGCGTTCCATCGATTAAATTGGTATTTACATTTCATTTCTTTTATGAGACTAATTTGCAAACTGTAATGTTATAATTTCCGACTAACTTGCGTAATTTATTTATCTTATTTAACATTTTTGTATTAACATTATATTTTTTCAATATTCTTCTCTGTGTTTCTGATTTGTTGGTGTGTATTAATAAGTGTATCTCTTCTAACAAAAATACTAAATTATCATATTTATCAGTTCCACCTTGTGACCTTGGTATTTTATGATGACAATGCATATTATTTAGTTCTAGGTTTAGACCTGTTATTGCACATCTACCACTTTGAGCACAAAATAGTGATAGTCTATTATCATTATATTCTACTGAGCGTTTAGGTACTGGATTGTTCATTATTGTGCTAATCACATATGAATTTACACTTTCTAACTTTGCATGTATAAGCTTTCTGCCTTCTGTTGTGTAGCTACATATCTTATGATTGAAGATGATTGGTTTTGAAAATCTAACGCCAGATATTGGATACATTGCTATGCCTCCAATAAAGTATTGCTTACGATTCTTATATTGACCATAAAGCTTTATATAAGTATCATTTGCTTTTCCTTTATTTTTTGCTACACGTTTAAATTTCCATCTTATATATGAAATCATATCATGTTCTATATTTCCAAAATCTTCACTCACTAAAGTTGCAACTTTATTATAGTTATGAATTCCTAATATCATTGCATTTAACTTATACATTTCTTTGTTTGTATTGTCATTACAAACATTGATAATTCTTTCTTTTAGTTGTCTTTTGATTCGTTGCTTTTCTTTATCCAGTACTTTGCTCTTTACAACATATTTTTCTTTTCCATCTTTCACCTTTTTAACTGCTTTTATTTTGAATCCTAAAAATTCAGAGTAGTTTGTTTTGAGATTAACTATTTTTGATTTTTCTGGACTTATCTCTAATTTTAATCTCTTATCAATCCAATCTTCTATTGCATTGTATAGTTTTACTGCATTTTCATAGCTTGTTGTAAAGATTTTGAAGTCATCTGCATATCGCACTATAAAGCAAGGTTTTAGATTGGTTCTTTTTAGTGCTAATAGTCTATTGCTGGTGTTTTTATATGGCTTATTTGTAATTCTACCAAAATTGGTAACTTGTTTTGCTTCAAAACCTAACCATTGACTATCTATCCACCAATCTAACTCATTTAAGACTACATTGGCTAATAATGGAGATAATATACCACCTTGGAGAATACCTTTAGTAGGAATGCCTTCCCCTTCTATTTCAGCCTTAAGCATTTTACTGATTATACATATTACTTTTTTATCCCTTATTCCCAAACTCCATAATTGTTTAATTAATTTTCCATGGTCTACATTATCAAAGAAACCTTTGATATCTACATCTACTACATAATGACATTTACAGTTATTTATATAGTAGTAGCTTTTTGCTATTGCATTATGTGTTGACCGATTAGGTCTAAATCCATAGCTGTCATTATGAAATTTTGCTTCCAGTATGGGTTCAAGAATTTGTAAGAAACATTGTTGTATTAATCTGTCTTCAATTGTTGGAATTCCTAAAGGTCTCAATTTTCCATTCTTTTTTGGAATATATTTTCTACGAATACTATGAGGTTTGTAGTCTTGTAATCTATGTCTTACATAGTTTACTATTTTATCCTCATCTAAATTTCCTATATCTAATATAGTAGTATTATTGATTCCTTTAGTTTTACCACCTTTATTACTTTTAATATTTCTGTATGCAAGTAGAATATTTTCTTTGCTTATTATAAGATTATATATTTTATTGAAGTTTTGATTTTGTTTACTTCTTTTATACAAATTATCAAAGATAGATTGCATATTATAGTATTCATTATTTCTCAACTTCTTTTTCTTTAATGTTTTTCTTTCTTTTGTCGGCATAAGTTAGCTTCAACACCTTTCTTTAGTTTCCTAATTACTTTGCGTTTACGCTTCTTTTAGTCTTACTCGAACCTTATATTTATTATAACTTTACATTTTCAATTTAACCGACTTGAGGCTATCCCTCCACTCCTTGTTATCAGAGTTTCAATGGTACTATGCCTCTACTCTCACTTAGATTAAGATATGTTATAGATTTAAGTCATTTCCATATCAACATTTCATTGAGTGATAATCTCTCCATGTTCTAAGCTTTCCTTGTTCCTATATCTCTATCCTTTCATATGAACTTAGATTTCTTCTATACACCTGTTACACACTTTTAAAGCTAAGAGCCTTTAACTCTTAATGGTCTTTCATAACGCACAATTTTACTCAACCACATGTAACACTCGACTTGACGAGCCATGTGCATTTCTACACACTACACTATAGGTGTTTTATCTCGAAGATTCGTCGGTGCTTTGTTAAGGCACATCCTAATCATATTCATTTTATGGACTCCCAGCCTATAGACTACATCATTTACCTCTAAACGACTTTCGTATAATTACGGTAGTTCTCAGCTGACTTCACCGAGCTTTTAACATTAGGCTAATTATCATAGCTTTATCTGCTAATCGGAGTATTAGAGGTGCACTTCAAGACGTTACTCTATCATTTTACAACTCAAGATATAAGTTCTAATAAATGATTATAAATTTCTTATATTTTTAAATACCAGATATTGTTAATATTTTAAATTATCATTTATTAGGCATAACTTTTCATTATGCAACAAGTCGCACATGCATTGTATTAAGATTATAAATAACCCCTTGCATTGCTTGATGAACTCTACTTATAAGTTTCTTTTCAACTAATTCATCTATTTTACTATCTTCTATTCCTAAATCTAAAAGCTCTTTTCTTATTTCTTGTCTAGTAGGCTCTATAAAGATTGACATATCATTATCAAAATCAGGATGTGATTGACCTCCAAACATATCATTTTGAGTTGACTGAAGAAGTATACAAGAAAGTTCTGCAGCTGTTTCTATTCTTTTTGGAATATTTATTGTTCCATAGCCTGTATTAAATCCATTTTCTAAAACTTCTCTTGTTGGTATATGAAGACAATTTGTTGTTAAATTATAACTATCTAAATCATGATAATATAAATCTCCTACTTCATGAAGTTTAGCTAAATACTTAGGCATGGTAGCTAAGTTATGCCATTTATTTGATTCAGAAGCTATTCTTAAAAGCTTTGAACTAAAATTATTTCCAACATTAGCATTATCTCTATCAGTTTCAACACCAATTTTTTCAATTGTTTGCATTAAATCAGATTTTATATCTCTAATTTTTGTTCTTTCAATTCTATAACTTGAATATGCATTTGCAATATCTTTATAGGATTCATCAACTAATGCCTTTTCAACTAAATTTTGAATTTCTTCATTTTTTATTTCCTTAACTACAGAATTAAATTTCGCTTTTACAATCAATATCAACATCTATTTTTTCTTTTTCTATGCTTCTAATTGACCCAACTACTCTTTGAACAGTTTCAGAAACCTGACTTCCTTCAAGGTCTGAACCAACATCTGTAGCTGCCCCTTTAATAGCTTGAGCTATCTTTCCTCTATCAAATTCTACTTCTCTTCCATCCCTCTTTACAACATATAGCATTAAAACACCCTCTTAAACACAATATCTAGTATAATCACTAAATTATTATACTTTATTCTATTACTTATATCAATTATTCATTTTTTTAATTTATAGGTATTTTTATATCTAAATTTTATTTATGTCTATTTTTCTCTTTATATCTACTCATTTTAAATTTGACTTATTTTTATATACTGCTATTGAATAATCATATCAGTTCTGATATGTTAAAACTATATCAATAGTGATATGATTTTAATAGTATCAATTCTGATATAGATTTATAATATATTTATTTTTTGGAGGTATAAAATGCAAAAAATAGCTATTTTAACAGATAGTGCATCTGATTTAGATATTGAAATAATGGAAAAATATAATATAAAATTTGCTCCATTTAGGATAATATATTCAACTGGAGAATATGAAGATAAAGTAACAATTCATGCTGATGAGGTTTATAGCAGATTAAAAGAAGAAATGCCTAAAACTTCACTTCCTAGTGCTGAAAGAATAAATAGCATATTAAATACTTTAGAAGAAGAAGGATACACTCATGTTATCTCTATAAATATATCTTCTGAACTTTCTGGTACTGGAAATTCCATAAGATTAATTTTAGAAGACCATCCAAAGCTTACTTCTTTTGTTTATGATTCAAAAACTCTTACTATTGCTGAAGGTTATATTGCTCTTCAAGCTGCAATAATGGTTAAGGAAGGAAAAAGCTTTGAAGAAATAATTAATATACTTCCTACTTTAAGAAAAAAATCTCATGTATATTTTACTTTAAATACATTGGAATATCTAAAAAAAGGTGGTAGAATTGGAAGGGTAAGTGGTACAATAGGAGAGCTTCTCAACTTAAAGCCAATAATATTAGTAGATGATGATGGTATTTATACCACTGTTGCTAAAGTAAGGGGAAGAAAACAATCCTTATCTAAGCTTACTGGAATTATAAAAGACTATTTATCTAAGGGTAAATGTAACATATGGATTATGCATGGAGATGCCTTTGAAGAAGGTAAAGAATTTTTTGAATCAATAAAACAACTTGATAATATAAATGAAATACATTTTTCTTATATAGGACCTGCACTTGGAGTTCATACTGGACCTGGATTAATAGGAGCATTTATATACGAGGTTTAAGTTATTATGAGTGATCTTAATCTTATGAGTAAAGAAGAGATTAAAGCTGAAGAAAAAAGATTATATGAAGAATATAAAGCTAAACTTTCTGAGCTAAAAAAAGTTCAAAAAGAAAAGGAATCTGTTGGGCAAATTTTTACTAAAGGCCTACTTCCTATATATATTCTTCACATTTTAAGTATAGAACCATCTAACGGAAGTGATATATCAAAAAAAATTGGTGAAAGAACTAATGGTTTGTGGATTCCAAGTACAGGTGGTATATATCCTTTATTAAAAAAATTTGAAAAGCAAGGTCTTATTATAGGTGAATGGGATAATCCTAAAAAAAAGTTTCAAAAAATTTATAAACTTACAAAAGAAGGTATGATAGATTTTGAAGAAAAAAAGAAACTTTTAAAACCTAAAATAGAAGAATCTTTAATGGTTTTTAAAATAATATATAGTGATATTTATTAACAAAATGTATATATTTTTTAATTATGGCCATCCTAAAAATTAGGATGGTGATAATTATGAAAGGGTTATTAATTGATAAAAATGATTTTGAAGGATTTGTATCTTTACAAGATGGTTTAATTATATCAGTTCCTTTATCTTCAATTAGTAAAGATACTGTAGGAAGCACTGTAGATTTTTTATATAGTTATTCAAATCATAAATCTCCTAATAATAACTTTGTTAATTTTTTCTAAACATTTCATATATAAAAAACCTCAGAAATTTCTGAGGTTTTTTATTATTCTACTTCAATTGCATTTACTGGGCAACTATCTGCAGCTTCTTGTGCTGCTTCTTCACAATTTTTAGGGACTTCTTCTTGAAAAGCTTCTGCCTTTCCATCATCACCCATTCGAAAAACTTCTTCGCATATACTAGGACATAATCCACAAGCTATACATGTATCTTTATCTACTTTAGCTTTCACTTAAATCTCTCCTTTGTTATTAAAATACATTACTTAGTATTCCAATAAAAAAAGATTTTATTCTAAGTATTAATATAAGCCTTCAAATATTAGCGAAAATAGTGGACTGTCTATTACATAATCTTCAGCTTTTCCCTTTTCTAAAGCTTCTGTAAACTCTAAGTCTATTGGTAATTCTCCAATTAAAGGAACACCTAAATATTCTGCATGTTCTTCTGCAGATTTCTTACTAAATACAGGTAGCTTGTTGCCACAATCCGTACAAGTTATGTATGACATGTTTTCTACTACCCCTTTAATTTTTACTCCTATCTTTTGAGCCATTATCACAACCTTTTTAACAATCATTGATACCATATCTTGTGGAGTTGATACAATTATTAATTCTTTTATTGGGAACTGTTGCATAACTGTTAAAGCAATATCTCCTGTTCCTGGAGGCATATCAATTAGTAAATAATCTAAATCCCCCCAAACAGTATCTGTGTATAGTTGTTGAAGTACTCCTGTTATAACTGGTCCTCTCCATATTAAAGGTTCATCCTCAACCTTAGTAACTAAATTCATTGACATAACCTTAATGCCACTTTCAGTTTCTACTGGTTCAAATTTAACTGTATTTTCATCTACAGGCATCATTCTTGCTCTCTTTTCATTTATTCCAAAAAATCTAGGCATAGAAGGTCCTGTTATATCTCCATCTAATACTCCTACTGAATATCCCTTTTTTCTTAACATAGAAGCTACTATTCCTGTTATTGTAGATTTTCCAACTCCACCTTTACCACTAATAACTCCTATAATATTTTTAACATTGCCATACTTAGGTAATATCTTTAAACTTATATTACTTGATGGACATGTATTTGTGCCTTGAGATGCACAAGATTCTTTACTTGGACAATTTGAACAATCACTCATTTTAATATCTCCTTATAACTTTACCAATTTTCTGGTTTAGTATTTACTTTACCTATATCAATATTCCAACCTTTACTTTCATATAGGGCAGATACATAATAGGTTTCATAAATTTTATTTTTCTTATCGTCTACTGTAATTGTAGTTTTAAATATTTTACTGCTATATCCTCTATTTTTTACAGTTATAACAGTATCAAAATCATCACTATTATTTTCAACTAAAGTTGTTTTTGGCAATATTTTATCTATATCTTTTTTAAATTGTTCTAAATCTGTTGAAAACATATATTTTAAACAATCTACATCACCAGCAATATTTACTCCAACTTTATTATCTTCCTTTAAATCATCTTTTTTTGCTTCAAGAACATCTAATATACACTTGTAATATACATCTTGAAAATCTCTTGGCTTTCTTACAAAAGATAAGTTATTTATAATAGTATCATCTAAATTTTTTGATATAAGATATGCTTTTTCATCATCATAAAAATTTCCTGTATCACTATCACTAGCACTTACAACATATTTATATGACTTAGCTTCTTCTCCAATATATATATCAAAAATATAATCAGCATCTAATGTACTTTTAGATTCCTTTACCTTTCCTGAAGACACTATATCATATATGTTATTTATTGCATTTTTATCAGTTACTACAAACCTAAAACCTGCATCTCTTGTGCTTTGTATTACTATCTGACTAACCTTGTTTTCTTTTATATATTCAAAATCTTTATTTTTTAATCCAAGCTTAACCATACCATTATCTACAAGTTCACATCCTGAAAATAAAGTAGATATTATTATAACCAAAGTAATAAGTAATATTTTACTCTTCTTCATTTACATTGACTGCTACTTAAAATGTAATCAAATATAAACATTTTAAGAATTTTACTGTT
>ERZ780166.966-NODE-966-length-17880-cov-4.518654_pt1 | contig 17880 bp, 24 predicted proteins | sample MGYA00511366_ERZ780166 | MGnify/ENA primary metagenome ERZ780166 (study PRJEB29588, sample SAMEA2162231) | human gut metagenome | biome: human gut; feature: human-associated habitat; material: faeces | place: Denmark | collected 2008/2010 ...
AGCCCTATCGGGCTGGCACTCATTCACCTCGCTTCGCTCGATAGGTCATTAAAATTTTCGGACATTGTTAAGGAATTAACTATTATGCTGAGAAAAAATTATCATGAGAAAAATTTTTCGGACATTGTTAAAATTTTCACAGTCCGCTTTTTTGGACACTTCGTTAAAGTTCTTTAACTTGAATACCAACTTACCTACTAAGTAGGTAGGGAGAGTAACCTACCTACTAAGTAGGTATGGAAATAAACAAAAAAGGAGCGAGGGCTTTCGCCCTCACTCTTAGCCGATTATTCAGCTTACTGTTTTGTCGCATTACTCGCCAGCCATGCGCGGAACTCGTCGGAAGCGGTTGCACCTGCGGGGAATGTCAGATAGGTATACTTGTTAGTCCCCCATGTGTTGCTGGAGAATGTGTACAAGGTATAGGTGTAACCCATAGTTGTTGTGTACTCAATCTTGGCCGTTGTGCAAATAAGGTTTCTAACCGTAGCCCTATTCGGATTGGAAGTATTGCCAATTGTGAAGTCCTGATTAGTGAAATAAACGTCGCTCTCCGGCGCATACAACCTCTCATTCAGAACCTACGTCCCAGCCAACTCCGGTAACTTCTGCGCCGCACGGAAACACACGATGCCGGAGCCGCCTTTTGCGCCACTTAGATATGAAATGGGTGTAGTTTCGTTGGCTCCTTTAGCGTAGTATACGCCACCACCACCACCGCCGCCAGTGTTTTCACCGCCAGCGCTTGCGGGTTGATATTGTGCGAACTTTCTATTTCCCCACGCGCCGGAGCCACCACCGCCACTACCGCCAGCACTAATTATAGGCGTATTTCCAATAAGATAGCGGCCACCACCGCCCCCGCCAGCGTACAATTTTCCGGTGCTTTCTCCAAACTCTCTTGTGGTTACTCCCTGTCCGCCTCCGCCGTCCGGTGTATAAGTACTGTAATATCCGTTTTCACCATTGCCGCCGTCAGAACCTCCGGCGCCAAAATCCGCGTTAGAGGTTACGCCCCCCCCGCCGCCACTTCCTCCTTCACGTCCTTGCATACTACGCTTTGCTTTGACACCGCTTGTGTTTTCTCTGTTAATGTACCCGGAGAACCCTCCGAGCGCGCTAAGTACAGTGCCAAAAGATGTGGTTCCACCTCGTTGTTCCTCAGTAGTGGTGGAGTTTTGGCTCGACCCTTGACCTATTGTAATATCATATTGCCCCGACGCATTATAATTTTTTCTGGTTGCGGTGTAGCCACTTCCCCCGCCGCCATACCCTTCGCCAGACGCCTTCGGAACCTGTGTAGCTACTCGCACCTCTCCGCCGCGACCACCTCCCCCAACACAGAAAATGTCAATCACAGCAGGGCTAAGAAATGTAATGGTGCCGCTTGTCAGTAACTCCACCACACCGTCTTTTCTCACATTATACTGCCCTGTATAGGTAAACTTCGGCACCGCCGCACCAACTTTACCCCTATATCCAGCATTTACAATCATCTTGTAATACTCCTTTCCAAAATTCATACCCACGGAAGACCCGCACCCGGCTGCCGTAGCACTCATGCCCAATAGACACCGCCCACCCACTAACACAACGAAACCGACTTATCCGAGGATAATCACGTTAAAGTAGATACTTGCGTCAGGAATACTGTCAGCGGTAAACGTCAGCGTACCAGCAGCCTGCGCCGTACATCTCACATTATTCTCCTGCGACTTTGCCCAGCCATCAGCGCTGGGACTGGTTACAATATTTGTAGTAGCAGTAACGCCAGCAGCCGCAACAGTCTGAGCATACGCTGTACCGCTCTGCGTCCAGTTGCCGTTGTTCAACAGCACCTTAATGCCAACACTCTTGACTGCGCCATCCTCTCTACTCATGAAATACGCCGCATCATGACCATTCAACGTATCAGCGTCAATCTCCGTACCGCCGCCACTCGGAGTAGAAGTAAACACTGTCAGCACCGTACCGTTCAGAATCGCCAGAACACTGGCGTTAATTTTCCACGCGCCGGTGGGCAGCGTCTCACCGGTGGTCAGCAGAGCTGTTACCTGAATGCCATCAACGGTACAAGTGTCGCCAGCAGTCCAGTTGCTTGTTGCAACGAACTTAATGACACTCGCGCCGGGCACAGTTCTGGTGATGGCATGAACCGTACCGCTCTTAACCTCCGTAGCGCTCTGCACCGCTGCCGTCTTGTTCGCATACATTCCAGCATCAATGTCCTGAATGTTCTGCGCTTCAACAGTCAGAGGGTTAAAAAGGTCAGCGCCCTCATACTGCTTAAATTTATAATGGGAAGTCTGCTTCATTTTTATTTACCTCCTTTAAGCAATTCCAAATATATTCTTACCGTTGTTGACCAGCTGCGTACAACTTGCGTTATACCCAACCACAATATTGACAGTCTTAGCAGCTGTCACAATCTGCTGCACCTTGGCAGCTTCGGTCATGTGCAGACCAGCAAGATAGTCAATCATGTCCTGAATAGAAACCCGCTCACCAGTAAACGGATTCAGCACTCTTACGCTGATAACCTGTTCACTAATTTGCTCAAGAATCCATTCGTTGTTCTGGGCAATTCGCGTATCGGTATACGCCCTGCCACCAGCAATTTCGTTGTCCTGTCGCTGGAAGTTAGCATCCATCTGATTCTGGAAACCAGACAGCGCGCCAGTTACGTTATCAACGAACTGGTCATAGTCACTTGCGAACTGCTGCAACGCCTTATTGTACTGCTCAATGCTCTTGGCAATCTCGCCATCAGTATACGCTTTAGCAGCAGCCAACACCTCATCAGAGAAATGATTCACCTGATTAACCAGTTCATTGGTCTTGGCGATAATCTGTCCCATTGCGTCCTGATAGCTAAGAGCGTCAGTGTATACAGTCGGCAGCACTTTCTGAATCCTAATACATATAGGCTCAATGTTTCCCCAGAGATTATTAGGCTCTCCCATTATTTCACCTCCTATCTTACAAAGTCCTCACTTGTTTTGATGAAAGCGTTGTAGCCCTTGCCGATAGCGTCTCTCATGTAGGCTTCGGCATACGCCTTTACCATGAACGCGCCAATCTGGACGTAGTACATGGTTTCCTTTTCTTCGGGCTTATCCGGCTTCGGTTCCACAAAATCCACGCCCATGTAGTTACAGATACCCAGCGCCACCGCTTCGCCCAGTTCGGTGATATGGCTGGTAATCCATGCCGCGCCCTCTTTACAGTCGTGATACTCAAGTTCACAGTAGGCGCAATAACCGTCACTGTTTTTCATTTCATACCACGTCTGGTTCTTGGGAGTTCCGCCGAAACCAACAGCTGCACCCGGAATATCCATAACAGCGTTATAGATATAAGTCGCCAGCCGCTTTCCCTCGGCGGTGCCATAGTTGTAGATATTCGTCCCCCTCCGTGTGGAGTTCTTCAAACCGGTAGCATTGGTATGAATAGGAACGTACAGCATAGGCTCTTTCAAGTCACGCACTTTCGCGTTTGCGTCTGCGATTCTTGCATACATAGAATCGCTGTCCGGTAGAAACGCTTTTACGTGTGACCTAATCAGAGCGTCATACGCTGCCTGTGCAATCTGCTCACACCAGAAACTTTCGTTATGGTTATTCCCATAGTACGTGTTTCCAATCTGATTGCTGGGGCTGAGATATACAAACATAGGTTGCTCCTTTCTTAGTCTAATAGACAGAAGAACAGAGGTTCAAGTTCTGCCATCAGTCTCATGTCAACGTTTACCAGCTTGTCAATGTATTCTCTTAGCAGCTTTGAATATGAGTCAGTCCCCTGTTTGCCGGTAATTCTCTCAACGTACTGCGCAGTAGAATTGCCGTTGCTGTTAGACGTTGCGTCATTGGCTTGGGCTGTAGTGAGATATTTGCCATCAAGCACATTCTGGATAGAACCCTGCGGGGTTTCGCTGTACTTGTTCACGCTGTTACCAGAACTGTTAGTGCTGTCGGTAGACGTGCCGTCATGCGTTCTGGTAATATCCACGTCAAACAGCGGGTTGAACTCCTGAGATACTGCTGCATACATTTTGTTGTACACAGGCATAAGCTCGTTCATATACGTGTCCAGCCTTAACCTCCAAAGACCAACGGTTTCGTGTGCAATCTCACGGAGATAGAAGTGCTTCAAGATTTTCGTTTCCAAGGTAAGCCTATACCCCTCATCCCATATAGGGAAATTCATGAAAATCTTGGGAGCTGCCAGAGCAACGATAGTGTTCACATCATCCGCTCCTACGCTTTCTTGCAATCCTGCGTAGCTTTCGCAGATAAATCTCACCTGTGCCGTATATTCACTCAAACGGTTTCACCCCTTTCGTTTTCCATTTGCACCAAGGAATACGATAACCGGCGGCGTTAAGATTGCACTGAATGTTGTGTTCTTTGAATGGGCACAAAGAACATTCCATAACATGACAGAACTGTGTCATAACTTCTTCAAACAGCTCCTCATTCTTCAACAGAGCTTCGGCGTTCAACATCTGTCACATCTTCCTCCTTTCCGTTATCTGTCATGTTCAGAAAATCGTCACGGTACTCAACAGAGATATTCAGCCCGAACATACGGTTAATTTGTTCACACGCTTGTTTGCGCATTTCCAGCCTTGAATATCTGCTGGCGATAGTGCCGCCCTGTGCCCTTGCAACTTCGTCCGTAATCATGCGTTCCTTTTTGACTGTGTTCACCGAACTAATGCCCATTCGTGTTAGCGCTTCATTCCACGTCTGTGTCTTTAGTTCATACAGGTCTTTGAACACGTTCGGTGCTCCGGTTGTCAGAACATCAAACGCTTTGTCAAGGTCGCTGCCCTTATTGGCGTAGATAACAGGCTGGTTTCCCTGCCACTTCATAAAGGCGTTTTCCAAACCAAGCTGCTGGTCAGGCGTGGTACGAATGAGAATAGGCGTTTTCTGGGCGTTCACGTTCACGTCAATAGCCCTGTCAATGTTCACAAGCTTTGCAGCAAAGAACTGAGCATCAGGTACAGAGGGATAACGCAAATAGTTGTTGTATATAATGACGCTGTTGTTTTCATTAAGCTGGTACTGATACCCGTTTACAGCGTATGCAGTTCTGATTTTAGGAACACGATAGACATTCATTTGTCCACCGATTCTTGCCTGCAAGCACAGGTATTCGTCCATAGCTTCATCATAGAAGAATATAGCGTAGCCCTCATTGAACAGCGTCATTTCCATGAATCGCGGGTCAATCCCGTTCGGGAGATTATGCCACTCAAACATGGTCATACCCAACTCGGACAGGTGATTGAAATAGTGGTTGTACGTGATCTGATTCATAACTGCACTATTCCAAAACTGAGACATGATACCGCCAAGGTTCTTGCACTTATTCTTTCCCATGGTTTACCTCCTTTCTATTGATTGAATATCATCAACACAAAGGACAGGTCGGTTTCTGGTACTTCATCACAGTTAAAGACCACCTTTCCGTCATCGCTTTGTGAGACACACTTCACGCCAGCGCTGGCAGCTTTTTCCCAGCTACCAGCAGTCGGTGAACTGATAATAGCGCTATCACCTGTAATTCTTGCGTTAGTATAAGTTTGTGTTTTGTTGTTCCAACCAGCCACCGGAAGATTAACTTCAACTTGGGTTAAGTCTACACAAGTAAACTGCCCCGCATTTATTGAAGTTCCGTTTGACAGTTGGAGAGTCAACTTATACTTTGCCATGTCATTACACCACCTCTGTAACCGTAGCTCCTGTCACACTTACACCCTGCGGACCAGTAGCACCCACTCTTTTTTCATTTCTGGCAGGTCGTTCCCGAACATCATGTGTTAATGGGGTTGGTGAAGTCCCCGTACTTACCCACATTGTTGATGTCGTTCCAGAACGTAACCCCGTTGTCGTATATTGCTTTGATAGCTTCTGCGTCAGATGCAGGAATGGAACCGGTGAACTCGCAGCCCTGCGTTTTGACGTAGTTCCAGTTGGCACGGGCGTTTCGGTTAGGCACCTTAACCTTGTGACACGGATATCCAAACTTACTCCAATATTCGTCAATGATTTTGGCGAACTGAGCTTTAATGGTGACGTGGCCTACCCAGAAGTCCATCTGTCCACTTGCAAAGATACTTCCAGTTGCCGGGGTTCCGGTAACATTAGGCGGCTGCACACTCTTGTCTCTGAGTTCACCAACCGTAGAGCTAACGCCAGTAACCAAAGAACTAACTCCACCAATAATATTACCCTGTGCAAACTGGCCTATTGCACCTACAACCTGATTAACCTTTCCGCTGATATAACTACCCTTGTTCTGTGCATACCACGCATTAAAAGCATCAACAGAGTAGCAGCACATAGGAAAGTCAGACAGAGCTATGATTTCGTTACAGTTACCAAGCAACGTCCCAATCGTTGTGTTTCCGCCAACCCCCTTATAGTAATCTGGCATAAGTCCAATATCACAGCTAAGAGACGGTGCACCAAACATTACTAATTGACAGTTGTTTGTGCTGAAATATTCATAACCAAGCTCTAATGTGCTACCAGAAAGATTAGTGATATACAAAAAGTTGTAAGGTTGAGTGAAAAGCTTTTTGTTTTTAGGAACGTAACCGTCAATGTCGGAGTAGTTTTTCGAGTAAGTTATTGCCGTAGTCATAGGTGCTTTACCAGATGTGCTAATAAATGTTTTATAAACAGTTGGGCACATGATAACACCTACAATGCAACCGGGGGCTTTACCGGCGGTTGTACAATCGACTATAAAGGTGTTTGCAGCCTCCGCAGTATCAAACCAAAACGGTTTTGCAGCAGAGTACAAATTTCCATAAAACCCGCCAGTAACGTCCGCAGACGTTGTGGGGTCATACGTCGAATAAACAACAATACCGTATTCGTTTAATTTATTCGTAGGAAGAAAGTCCCTAAACACATACTCGCCACGCTCCAATCTATCATCAATAAGATTGTCACCAGCTACATCCGTACTGCTATGCTCTCTCTCCACAAACACCGGGTCAAGACTATAATCAAACAGCCACGTCTGCATGATATCAATCTCATACCGGATGAGCGTAGTAGCCTCATTCACATACTCCACATCAGTGACAAACGCATAGAACCATCTATCATACGTCATTGCCTCACTGTTGTAGTTTCGGAACATCATGTAGTTGCAGTTCAGCACATTGCCAACATTCGTAGCAAGCTTGATATACCCTCTACCATGCCTCTGGTAGCTCTGATTGACAAATGTCAAGTCACCAGTTGTATACCCCAGAAATGTATTGGCTTGCTGCTCCTTAGAACTGAAAAGCACCGTATGCTGATAAGTCGGGTCAAGCGGGACATTCTTCATCAGATATACAGTGCTGTTAGGTTCAACATACATATTCAATTCCTCCTTTCTTCAAGATAGAGGGGAGAGATTTCTCCCTCCCCTCATAGGGAGTTCCTTACGCAGCGGTGATAGTAATCACGCACTCATCAAACTTCGTGCTATCGAACACGGAAGTACACTTGATAGTGCAGCTACCAGCCGCAGCCTTAGCGTCAATCTTGACGTTACCGGCCTTGTCAACCGTAACGGTAGACGCATAGGACGCAGTAGCCACAGTCCAGTTAACCTCCTGAGAGGCGAAGCCAGTGGTCACAACGTCAGCAGACAGGCTCACACTCTGACCAGCCTTGGCGCTAACAGCGTCAGGGGACACGGTGACAGAGGTCACGCCGGGAGTAGCGGGCACATACACGACAGCGTTCTCAAACGGGCTGTTGGAGAAAATCTTCCACACGTGGTAGAAGTAGTTCCAGTACAGACCCTGACCGTTGTAGTTCTCGGTGAACTGCATCAGGTTGTCGTACACCATGAACCAGTCCTTACCGACAGACACGGCGGGAATGGCGTTCAGCGCTTCCAGCTCGGCAGAGCCAATCTCGGTATAGGTGGGGTCGTCAGCAAACAGCTGATTAAGACGCGCCACGTCCAGAGTGCCGAAAGAATCAATAGTGATAACGTGACCCATAAAGTCAGCCTTATCCATATTGAACGCAGCAGCCAGAGTGTTCACGTCAATGACCGCCTTTGCCTTGGCGCTCATGATGAGGTACTGGTCGTTATACTCGGTGTGCTGGAACACACCAGCGGGGTTGTACTCCGTGGACGGGAACACCATCAGGTTGGAAGTTTCCTTGATGGTGGTGGTCACAGCATTGGAGTTCGCAGCGGTGAGAGCGTCCACGGTTACGGGATGGAAACGACCAGCCAGAATCTGCTTTGCCAGCAGATACTTCATGGTGATGAACTCATCGTAGTTGGCTGCGGTATACATCTGGTCAACGATACCGGCGATGAGCTGAGAGATACCGTCAGCGGACAGGAACGCCTGTCTCAGCTGCTCCTGCTGAATGGTTGCCTTGTAGAACTTCTGATAGTTCATTACATGGAACGCAGAGCGAACGTCGGGAATCTCCCGCTTGTACACTTCCTGCTCGGCAACAGCGGGGTCATACTGGAAAGGCTTGGCAATGTTCACGAAAATCTCTTCGATAGTCTCGCCGTATTCCAGCATACCCTTTTTGAACATCTCCCAAGGGTTGGAGTACATCTTGCTGGTGAGAATCACACGACCAATGCGATTCACCAGAGCGGACAGGAACTCATTCTGGAGCTGGGGCATATCCATGATGATAGCGCCAATCTCACGAATGTTGTCCGGGTCATTGGTAGCGACAGGTACATAGTTCTGATAATTGACGGTGGCGCTATTACGAATAGCGTTCAGCACATCAATAGAACTATTGGTGAGGGTTTTAATCTTAGGCTTAGTGGGCATTGTTATGTTCTCCTTTTCTTAAACTTCGGTGAACAGGTCATTCACCTGAATGGTAGTAGCCCTATCGGGTTCTGTGGGTTCGGGGTCTTTGACTTCGGGCGGCAGCTTCTCGCTGTCAACGCCAGAGAAGAATCTGTCGCGGTATCTCTGTCGCCAACTCTTGTCCAGCTCATCCTTTGCGTTGTTAGCTTCGTTGAGCTGCTGCTCAAGTTCACTAATGCGCTGCTGGCTATCGCTGCCTGAGAAACCATCAAAGGTATCGGTCATGTTCTCTACGAACTGCATTGCAGCATCAGAGGTATCATCACCGATTCTCGCCTTGATAGCTTCCAAAAACTGTTCTCTGTTAAGCTTTGCCATGGTACATTCTCCTTTAATATATTCCGCGCATTACGCGCCGTTTCCTGTTTCCAACCATCATCCATACGGGTAAGCCCCTCCGCTTAGTTGGTGACGGTTCCGGTGGCGTTGGCGGTTCTTGCCCCGTAAAGTAAGTGTACCACTTGTCTGCGGCAGCCGCTCTCAAAGGTGCTTGACCGTTCGGGTCTGCGGGGTGTTCATAATACCAACACCAATACTTGGCAAGAGTTGCCGGGTCTAAATCTGAGTTACAAAACTCTGCAAAACTCATTGGTGGATTAGAAGGTGTAACTTGAGGGTTACGAAACCATACAGCTGACGGCTGGTTTTGTAATTGCCACAGAATGAACTCAAGTTGAAGCGCTCCTTTGTCCTGCCAACCGCTGTTAAAATCCGCTGCAATTCCATTATCGTTAAGCCAGCCCGTAAGCTTAGTATACGGTGTCCAGCCAGCAAGTCCACAGCCGGGGTAGTACCCGTTCTGCTGTTTGAAAGCTTCTGGGTCTGTTGCAAGACTTTCAACGATACCAGGATTTATAGTGGATTCATATTCAAAGTTTGCGATAATAGCACAGGTAGCATTTACAGAAAAACGACTTGCCTGTATACCACGAAACCATGAATAGCAAACGTCTGCGTTGTTTTGCTGCTCAGAAACCGACAGGTATCTGTTGCCAAAAATAAAGGTGTCTGGCATTAGTTAACGTCCTCCTTGATACCGTCCAGTCGGTTGATAAGCTTGTTCATCACAATGGTGTTTTCAGTCAGGGCTTGCTGGATTCCCGACATTTCTTCGTGGTGGCTGGCAGTAAGATGCTCGACAGTCTCGGTGAACTGCTTTGTCATTTTATCCGTTTCCTCGGACTGCTTCTGCCACATCTTGTAGACGAAAAATCCAAGAGCGATACACGCTGCAAGGGGGAATCCCAAAGACGAAATGAGATTAGTCCAAACTTCCATTTGCATTTACCTCCTTCCCTAACTTTTACGATTTAATTGTAGCACATTTACTTGACAAATGCAAGCTTTTTTGGTACAATTAAGTAAAGAAATTTTAAGGGAGTGAAGTCCTGTGAGCCAGTATTATGATGGAACAAAGCTGCTTTCCATGCTGGACATTAACGGTAAGAAACCTGAGATTTACATGACCACCACCAACAGAACTGGTGGTAAAACTACTTACTTCGGTAGACTGCTTGTGAATCGTTTCAAGAAAACCGGTGCAAAATTTTGCCTGTTGTATCGTTTTAATTACGAACTGGATGAAGTTGCTGATAAGTTCTTTAAGGACATTGGCAGTTTGTTCTTCCCGGATGACGATATGTCTGAAAAGACAAGACAAAAGGGTAAGTATAAAGAGCTGTTTCTTAATGACATATCTTGCGGATATGCAATTGCAATCAATGACGCTGATAGTATTAAGAAACTGTCCCATCTGTTCAGTGATACGTCTGCAATGTTCTTTGATGAGTTTCAGAGCGAAACTAATAAGTATGCCCCTGACGAAATTAAAAAGCTTATCTCTATTCATACTTCCCTTGCCAGAGGACAGAACAAACAGGTTAGATATTTGCCGATTTACATGTGCGCTAACCCTGTTTCGCTCATCAATCCGTACTATGTGGAACTGGGCATCACCGGCAGGTTGAAAGCTGATACCAACTTTCTAAAGGGTGACGGGTTTGTTCTTGAACAGGGCTTCGTTGAAGCAGCAAGCACCGCTCAGAAAGAAAGCGGATTCAACAGAGCTTTTGCACAGAATGATTATGTTGCCTATGCTTCTGAGTGCGTGTATCTGAATGACAGTTCTGCGTTTATTGACACACCTAAAGGTAGAAGTAATTACATTGCTACTCTTAGAAGTGGTAATAAGAGATTTGCCATCAGAGAATATCTTGATGAGGGCGTTGTCTATTGCGATAAACGTATTGACGATTCTTTCCCCGTTAAGATAACCGTTTCTGCAAATGACCATGACGTTAATTATGTCATGCTCAAACGCAGCGACTTGTTTCTGTCTACCATGCGCTACTACTTTGAGCGCGGGTGTTTCAGATTCAAGGACATTGAGTGCAAGGAAATTGTTCTTAAAGCACTCAGCTATTAAGTGTTCATCCGCTAATATCCTCAGTCGTTCGTCTTATCCGCAACGCCGGGTTGCAAGGTGTGAAAACCTCCGGGGTTGGGTCGGGTTCGCAGCCCGCTTGTAAGCGCCGCCTGTTGTGGATATTGGGTGAAATAGGGAGAGGTGAGGTTACTCACCTCTTCTTTATTCCTCCTGACTGAAATAACACTTACCCGTACAGTTATGCAAATCCTCACAGCTGTAACAAGCGCAATCATAACAACTAAAATAGTATTCGCTCTCATAAGGGCCAAGTTTCTACATAAGTTTAGGAACTATGCAACCCTTGCACATATCGGTGGGCGTGTTAATCATGTCCATCACTACACCTCCTGCATCCAGAACTCGCGGCGGCAATCTGCACAATATAGGCTGTTACAATATAGCATTTTGCATATTCTTTTCCACCTCACAAGGCCATATGTTAACTATGCCTTTGGCTGTAACTCTGGCATTTGGGTACTGTTCCAGAAAAACACTTTGTCGTGTTTTGCGTGGGTGCGCGGCGGACCATTGCTCTACAGCGCTAACCACATGTCCACCATCTATATTCCTGAGCAAGCGACAGTGTTCTAAGTACAACGGACAACCATCACAACTTTCTGAATAACTATCGCACATCCTATTTCGTTCCTCAATAAATTTTACAGCATCCATCACATTTCCTCCAATTTTTTACCTTTTAGCCGCTTGGCCTCTTTCAATGTCATACGGCAATTTGTTTATTCTTCTTGCAAAGTTAGGGTTCACCATACAATCTGGTTCAGGGCATTTGAAGCAATCATCAGAATAAGGGCACACGCCTTTCTTATAATATGCCTCAATAATGGTTGGCTCACTTTTTCTTTTTGACCTCTTTTGCGCCATTAACTTTCACCTCCCGCGAATATTTTGCAAGCTGTGCCTGAAACCAGTTGAGGCCATCGTTAAAGCCTTTCTTGTAATCATAATCGGGATAACCCTTTATCGGATGAGCAAAGCCGACAGCTGCAAGAACTTCCTCGGGGTCATATATCTTGTACAATTACTCACCTCATTTCATAACTGGTATCTACCAGTAATATTCCTCCCTTTATTCTCTTAGGCAATAGCTTACTTGGAACTATCAGCCCTTGATGAAAATCCTCTAATGTTCTACGCTGAGACACAAACTTCTTTTCATCCTCAGTAAGTTCTCCCTTAACCTCACCTGTCAAGCTCATCACGAATAGGTCTTTACACCTCTGAGGCATACCCGCACATTTCACGTTGTAATACGGTTCGCAATCCTCTAAGTCCTCTTTGACAACGTGTTCAATATACGTTTTCTGCCTTGTGAATGTGCCCACATCCCAACAGCTTTCCAACTTCCAGCAGCAAAAATCTGTGGGATGAACCTTTATACCTACAATTTCCTCAGGCGGCAAGTCACAATGGATACTGTCAGTGTCCGCATAGATGAAACCGGGTTTATCCAAACCGTGATAGTTCTTTTGTGCTGCACGAATGGTAAAGTTTCTCGCGTAACTGGTTATTGCAGAGCCAATAGGAATATAACCGGGCTTCTTCTTTGCTTCTATTACAGGCATAAATCCCACCACACCATCATCTTTCACATAAGCCAGCTTGAAACTGCTGTCAGTGCTACTTGCCATCTTACCATACAGATTGTTTAAGAACAGCTTGGTAAGCTCACGCATAGCACCTTTGCTCTCCTGCTTTATCTTCTTGTACTTTGCCATGTAGCTATCGAACAAACCTTTCTCTGCTTTGAACACAGCACCGTCAAGTATCTCTGTATCTTTCAGGTCGTAGTGCTCTATCATCAACTGAAAGTCAGTCTGTGTCATAGTCATTTCTACAATGGCCTCCTGTACGTTACCATCTAAATCAATGTACTGTGAATAATAATTTCCATCATCTGGGTTCAGTACATCAGAGGTTGTGAGGAACTCATTGGCTTTGTACAAACAATTGTGTTTCAGCTGTATTGTTGGCAGCATACCGGGTTTGATATAAAAGCGGGTTCTCAACCTAACGAACCAATACTGCCCATCCATTATCTCAGGCACTCGCATGAATGGTTCATCGCAGAAATTGCCTTTCCAAAACCACGGCCTACCGACTGGGTAATAGTTTCCGCTTTCGCTGCTCATCATTGATGGATAAAGACTGTTCACATCAGCTGTCGTGCCGTTGTGAAACTCTCTCTGTTCCTTTCCTTTGACTAAGTAACACCACCCTCCACGATATGAAGCTCGAATATAGTCACCGACTGTTTCTATTCCATCCACCTTGCTACCGTATGCCAGCTTCATATCCTCTGCGTATAGGTCTGGCAGCTTCTCGTCATAGGTGCTCATGTCAAAACCCATTTCCATGGACTTCTTGTACCCGTCTTTGAACTCTTGCAAGCAACAGGCTCCAATTGTCAGCTTGTCATGCCCCTCTTTGAACATGATTTCCAGCGCCTCTTTGACAACCAGTACATCGTTTGCTATATACTTCTGTTCCTCAGGTGTTATCTCACATCCAGCGTAACGATAACCGGTGTACTCCATGTCCAGCTTTTGGTGCTTAGTCTTGAACGCCTTGCCTATGCGCTTCACACTGAACGGTAGCAACTTCAAGCTATCCCGTATCTCGATGAAATGATTGTTTACTTTAATGGTTATGGTGTACCATTGGCCCATAGCGGAGATGGAATACTTAAAGCTGTTGTTCTTCATCTTAGCCTTAGGCAACCACTCAACATCGTTTTCCTCTTTTCCTGTTCGGAGATATGCTTGCCTGTATTTCTTCTGTACAAGCAAATAGTCTATCCAGAAACTACCATCAAACTTAAGATTGTGGTAATAGATAACCACATTCTTATGAATATTTGAAAGGTAATTAAAAGTTTCCTCTATGCTATGGTGTATCTGCACATCCTCAGAGAACAAAGGAACAACGGCGCTTGCCCACACTTCGGTGTGGTCTTGCCCTTTGTATACGGTTGTTTCAAAATCCCCAACGAGATACAAGGGTTTTCTCATTGTTTCCTCACCACCTCTGGCTGTTTCTTCGTGAGATACAACGGAGTTCAGAAACTCGAAGAAATTAGATAGTCTCATCTTCCTCAAATTCATAGCTATCATTCCTCTCGTCCATTTCTTCCCAAATATCCCGTACACGTTTTCCGTAACCTAAGTTATGCTTAGATACAACACCATAAAACGCTGTGATTGCACCCATTACCCATTCCTTATCTACTTTTGACGGTGGCAAATGCAGATATATTCCTGCTCCGTCTTGGTCTGCCAGCATAAGCATTGAGGCGAACCGATTTCTACCTATATCATGCAGTAAACCAGTCATAGCGTCAAAGTAATACTGCACGGCACTTACATCGTCAGACGGTTGAGGGGCAGACAAACGCTCTGATATTTCACTGAAAAAATTATCCACGGCTATATCAGAAACACGGGGCAAGTTTTTTATCTGCTCAAACTTTTCTTTACGAGTCTGTGCTGCTTTCTTGCCTGAGCCCTTACGTTTACCAGCACCTTTCTTTGCGCTCTCGCTCAACTGGTCGTGCGTTAGACGTTCTCTACCACGCCTCAGGTTTTCTGCTCTTTGTTTCTTTTCTTCCTCAGTCAAAGGACGGCGCGGCTTGTGCACATAATCTGGCTTTTTCGTGCCGCCAACAGATTTGCCTTTCTTCTGCTTTGCTCTCTTGGTCGGCTTTATTCCTGCGCTCTCAAGCTCTGCCTTTTCACGGACGTAATCCATCGTAATGGCTTCTGCCTGTGCGATATGCTTCTTGGTAATTTTATCCGGAGTTTTTGGTTTAATGCTGGCAACGTCCTCAATACCAATGGAACGCGCCATGTTTTCGATACGCAGCATTTCACGCTGCCATGCTTTTTGGTTGGGGGTCATTCGTCTTGCCATGTTTGGCACCTCCTTATAACAGAACTATCCATAACCACAGCGATACACCGCAGCAGATACGCCCTGCCCATTTCGAATATGATTCTTTTCCTGCAAACACGTCCAGCACGTCAAAAGCGACGAACAGGCCACCACTGAACATGAGCATAGAAATAATGATGGCTATTGCTACTCTCATTCTCCCTCCTTAGAAGTGAGCGCCCCATATTTCAGGGGCGCTCTTGTTTGTCTCAGAACCACTCGTCCATGGACTTGTCCTCATAGGGCTTGCCCTTTTCGTAATTGGACACCCACAGAACGCCCACCGCCTTGGCTTCGCCTGTCACCTCGTCGGTATAGGTTTCCTTTGCCATGTTGCAATCGCCCTTGCGGAGAACGATATTTGCGGGGCATTCGGGGGCGCCGCATTCCTCGCGGAACTTCACCTTGTTCGCCTTGTCGCGTCCGGGCATAGTGGTGAAGTAGGTGAAGAACGTTTTCTTGCCGTCCTTGGAAGTGCGCTTCTTTGCGAAAATGGTCAGCTCAAGTGTCTTTTCCATGGTCTGTTCCTCCTTTCACTCAGCGCTCAACGGGTACGGAGATAGCGAGGAACTGTTCCTCATCCACGCCGCGCAGCTGCTCCTTTACCTCGGAGCCGATAACGTACACGACCTTGAGGGTATCGGGGTCCAGCTTCTTCTTGGCGGCTTTCAGAATCTTGTCGTTGTCGGGCAGAACGTGAGGCAGCGTCAGGGTCTTGGGTTCGGTTGCGTTGGTGGTTACGTCCATCGTCATGACGGTAACCTCCTGAGTGCGGAATGTGCGTGTAATCATCTTTGCCATAATTTTTGGTCTTTCTCACCTTATTAAATATAATCTGTGTGGACACCTGCCATCATCAGACACCGGGCGGTGAAATCGGTGTGACGGAAAAGCGCTTAGTGGCGCTTTTTCCGTTTCGGCTTGTCCATGTAATCAAGAACACAGAGGATCCATACTGCAAATTGAAGTGCAACCGCTATGATAATAGCGATGAAAAACCAGCCGCTAATGGTTATTGTAATCGGCTCAATGCTCATTGTAGTATTCCTCCATTTCCTGAAGTTTCGCGTCCTGCTGGTGGTACAAGGCAATCGCCGCTGCAAAATCTACAATATCGGCGTTGGTTGCCTGAAAAGTGAACACCGCACCAGAAATTTTTACAGTACGTTCAATCCATGGATGGGATTTTATCCATTCTAAAACAAAATCGTACTCGGGTTTAGAATTAACGGTAAAATCAATTGTATATACACGCTTTCCCCATCTTTTCAAATCCATGTTTGTACCTCCGCTTATCACTGTCTAAAGGATAACATATATTTAGGTTTTTGTAAAGCATGAGTTTTGAATGACTCATGCGCTACGCATTAGCGCGGCTTATATCGAACAGAGGTTCGGTATAAGCTCTGCTAATGTGTATAAGTTTTACTTATATTCGATTGTGTAGGTGTTGCGGTATGTCTCCACATTCAGCATGATAACGCCTGTTTCTTTATCCTCATAAAGCCAACCACATGTAAAAGTCTGAGAATTAAAAGAGATGATGCAGAACCGCCAGCCGTCCATTTCGGAACACTTTATTAAACACCACTCATAAGCGTTTCTTTTAGCTTTTGAGAAAGATTTATAACAATATTCTAAATTATACAGGTTGCTGCTGCAAAAGCGCTCAATAATGTCTTGTGCCTTTTTGGTATTTCTGTTCAGTTTCATGTCTTTTCTCCGCTGCTTATGGGCGCAGCTGCCCAAAGTTGGGTATGTTTCACATGAAACACCCGGACACGCAAGTGGGTTATTGCTTGCGTGTTTCGTCTTAATTCTCAAAGACTCATCAGCGGGTTTAATCTTCATCAGGGAAATAAATTTTTGCAATCGCCTTGAAATGCTCTTTATCCTCAAGCAACATGAGAACGGAACTTAATTCCGTAGCGCGTATCAATTCGCGATTTGCTTTTTCGTTCTTGCCATTTTCTTCATAAATACGCCGCAAAGCGTGTGAGCTCTCATACATGGCACGAATAACTTTAATCTGATTAGCTTTGGTATTTTTCATTGCGTTTACTCCGCTACTTATAGGCGCAGCTGCCTAAAATATGGGTTATACCCGGACACGCACGATATTAAATTGTCAAGGTACACCACGCGCCACTTACCGGCGACTTATAGGGGGGCGCGCCCTCATGTTGGCTGTATTGCGCTTCCGTTTTGGATTGTCTATATGGTAGCACAGTGTTTAACCATTGTCAACCCCTTTTTTCAAATTTTTTGAAAAAATTTTTTCTCCCCTGTGCGATTATATTGTACGCGCGTATTATATACATTATATCGCTATAGCTGTTAAAATTATAACATTAACCAGCGTGAAATGTTTAACAATATTCATAGCAAGTTGTGAAAATTTTAACAATCTCAGAAATTTCTACCTACCGAATTGGTAGGTAGGATAGTTAGTACACAAACTACTTTATTATGATAAAGCGTACTTATTTAGTATAATAAAGAATTGTGTGAAATTTTTAACAATGTCCAAATTTTGAAAAGTGAATGGCAGGACGCGCAAGCGCCCATCAAATGTACGTCATGACGTTCAGAATGAACGACATGGCGTTCAGAATGAACGACATGGCGTTCG
>ERZ780166.968-NODE-968-length-17869-cov-2.056641_pt1 | contig 17869 bp, 15 predicted proteins | sample MGYA00511366_ERZ780166 | MGnify/ENA primary metagenome ERZ780166 (study PRJEB29588, sample SAMEA2162231) | human gut metagenome | biome: human gut; feature: human-associated habitat; material: faeces | place: Denmark | collected 2008/2010 ...
AGGAGAACATTTCTTTTTGAGTAAAGCAGATGAAGATTTTCAAGATGCAACTATCCGTAGAATCGGTTGGCTGATTGACCCTAAACATGACGACAAGGAGGATAAAGAATGATTCAATTCAGTTTTGAAAAGGTTTCCGGCATTGGCAACCGCGAACCATATAATAATGCGGCTGCGCATGAAGAATTGAAGTCCATGATGTCACGTTTTGACAGATTGAACATCTTCTTCGACATTGACGAGGACGGCTACGAAGTGATAAAGGTCGAAAGCACATGCGTGAAACGCTTCGCGTATCAGTTGAACGATAAATCCGCAAACTGGCTTATGACATACCTTTCTACTGGCAAGAGTGAGGATTTTGGAGTAGAACCGTCCGAAGTTCAGAAGTCAGACCAAACTAACGGTAACGAGTATCGAAAGAATATGCTCAAACTGTTTGTGGAAAGTAAGGCTGTAAACATTCAGTTTACACCCGAGTTCAGAGACCGTAGAGGGCAACTAACAGCAGTAGCCAACTTCAAGTTCGGTAACATCTTCTTCTTTATAAACCGAGACGAGGATATTGTTTCGTACTTGCAAGAGAAAGGGTTAACTCGTTAAATCTAAACGGAGCAGAGGAAATGCAAATTTCCTCTCTCCTTTTTAAATCCACATAAATGAAAAAGGAATATATACCTATATATAAAATAGCTGGTAAAATCCAGTACTTGACAGAAGTCCTGCCACAGATAGAAACAAACACTATCCTTTGTAAGACATTAACCGGATTGGGTGCAACCTACTCCGAAATAAAGGCTAAGCGACATTCTGTTATTATCGTTCCCAATGTTCCGCCTATCATTGGCAAGTGCAAAGACCCGAAGCATAAGAATGACAATCTGTTCGGTGTCAAGCAAGGGGTGACAACAGAAGAAGTCATTGACTATATTGAAAAGACATTAGCCGCAGGAAAGTTTATCAAGTTGATAAGCACTCCCGAAGGATTTGCTAAAATCAAACGGGCTTTCGAGGAACTGGAACTTGACATATATAATATATGCTTCTTCCTATCCGATGAATGCGACAAGCTGATAAAAGATATCGATTACAGAGCTGATATAATTCTTCCTATGGATGATTTTTTCAGATTCAGAGAAAAGGCATTTGTTTCAGCCACTCCCATATTACCGAGTGACCCACGTTTTGAAAGTCAAAGTTTCAAAATAGTAGAAATACAGCCGACCTTTGATTATAAACGTCCTATCAGCATTGTGCAGACCAACAATGTTTTGGAAGCATTGAAAGAAATTCTACCACAGATAAAAGCACAACAAGAGCAACCACGCAGTATTTGTTTCTTTGCCAACAGTGTTGATATGATACACCAGTTGATGAGTAAATTGGGAATTGAAAATGAGTCCGCTGTGTTCTGTGCAGAAAAAAGTGTTGAGAAGTTGAAGAAGAAAGGATTCAAACGCGCTTATGAACACTGGAACAGTAAGCATAAAATGCCTTATATGTGGTTTACTTGTAGATTTTATACGGCTGTGGATATTGAATTGGAAGAACGGCCCGATATAGTATTTGTCACTGAACCGTATTTTGCAGAATACACTATCATTGACCCATGTACTGATGCGGTACAAGCAATAGGACGATTCAGAAATGGTACTTCTTTGGCTATTCATGTTGTCAATGCCAATGAGAACTATCCGATACGCACCAAAGCAGGCATCAAGGAATATCTCAAAGGTTGCAGGGATGCTTACAAGACTATTAAAAATCTTTATGAATGTGCAACATCTTCAGAAAGCCGAAATGCTTATAAGGCTGCATTGGATATACTGCCATATAACCGGATGCTGAAAAACGGTAAGACCAACTATTTCGCGATTGACAATTTTATTGATGAAGCATTGGTTAAGTCTGCCTACAACAATATTGATTCAGTGGTGAACCGATACAAGGAAAGCAGTTTGTTTTTACCGGAACAGACATCACCTCTTTTTTACAAATTTGGCGATAAGGAAAGGTTGAGCCTAATGGATAAGAGCAGTTCTATCAAAGAAAACCGAAAGCGTATCATTGAAATACTGGAATCATTGAAGGATGACAGAAATTCCCCATTAGCGCAATCGTTTATCAGTGACATTAGGCAAGTTGATGCTTTTATTATTGATGCTTACGATACGGTGGGCAAAGAAGTTATTGAAGTAAACAATTATTCATTCAAAAAAATCAAAGAAGCCATGATTATGAAAAACTATAGAGAAAAAACAAGCGGAGTAGAGTTTGTTCAACTCCTTAAAAATTCCTTTAAGATTGGCGAGAAATACACTCGTGAATATATCAAAAAAGAATTAAAGCGTTTATACGCATTGGTTAAGACTGCACCTAAAAATGCGATTACAGCCATGACTATAAAAGATTTCTTCAAAATTCAAGAGTGTAAAATCGGAAATCAAAAAGCTATCAGAATATTAGAACCATTAATATAGGATAGTACTTTTTTTGATGAAAGTTAGTTTTATAGGGTCTGTTTTAAAAAGGTACTCTATCATTAATATTTAGCTTTATCAAATTATTTATAAACGAAGAGTCTTCGCTAATGAAAGTGAGGACTCTTTTTTTATTTGAACACGTCACCATGTCGTAATTCATTCCCCCATGCTGTGCCGGATGATAAAAACGGAGGTACACTACCTTTTTATACCCCCTCATGGCTATGGAAGAAAAAAGCATTCTTTACTTCACGATGATACTATTACCTCACATCATCCATGAAAAAGAATGTCTTTTGTCAGCAGCGTATATGTTCACAATTCTATTCCCGTAGCCGAGCAATAATTTACTAATGCTCCGAATTTCTTTTAAAAGAATATTTAGGGAAAGACATAGAACGAGCCTTAGATGCAAGCGAAGAAATTCACTTGTGTTTAGGGTTTGTTCTTATTAAATCCATTCAATCAATAATCATTTAATTCAAATTTATTATGGAAGCATTACAAATTATGCCTATCATGGCACAGAACCAATCGAGATTTAACTTAGGCGAGTATGCGGAAGAAGCTGCCATTATCCAAGACGAACCAACCGTACAGCCGAGCGTGAACTTTTTGGAAGCCAACACCGATGCAATCACTATGGACGAGCTTACAAACAAATGCGTTGTTCCAACTTGGGCTAACCAAGAATTGACTATCGCACATCAAGACTTTATTTCATGTGTGCATGATGCGGCTTGCTCATTCTATGCAGGTGAAAGAGTGAACGAGCCGGACATCAGAGTTTCACACATTGTACGTGGTAGAACTCCCCAAAGTTTGGGAAAGAAAGCATCGGAACTGCTGGAGTGTGAGAAGACACAATTCTACCAACGTCTTGCATTTGCCTTTACCATTCCAACCATTATCGAAACGATAAGAGGGCAAAGGCTTGAACTGTGCATCGGTGGGGTAAGGAACTATTCAGACCTCAACCTTTATCGTGCATCCAAAGGTTTGGAGAAGTTTTCTGTTTTTGTGGGTTGGAGAGTTAGAATTTGTAGCAATCAAATTTTAACGGGAGAAGGTGTCAAGTTCAATATGGAAGTGACCAATATCAGCGAACTTTACAGAAACGTGCTTGAATTGTTCCACAGCTTCAATCCTGCAAAAGAAATCCACTTGATGCAGTCACTTACCAACACTTCATTGTCCGAGACACAATTTGCACAGATTGTCGGACGGATGAGAATGTTTCAAGCATTGTCACCTGCAAGGCAGAAAGCTATTCCAAAACTTCTAATTACGGACAGTCAGATTAATTCTGTTTGTCGCGACTACTATCACAACGAAGTGTTCGGAGCAAAGGACAACGCCATATCAATGTTCGATTTCCACAATCTTTTGACGCAGGCTAACAAGGGAAGCTACATTGATACTTATCTGCAACGAGCAGTAAACGCTACGGAAGTCAGTGTAGGAATTAACAACGTCCTGCAAGGACTTGATAACAAATACGCTTGGTTCTTGGGCTGAGTGGATTGTTGATTGACAGAGGAAAGGGCAGCTATTCAGTTAGTTGTCCTTTCTTCATTTTATTAATCATCAAATATTACAATCATGGATAAATCTAAAATTGAAAATGCTATCAATCATATCATCTCTTTACAAGAAAGACTATGCTACTGTGAAAACAATTTGCAATATATCAAACGCTTGCAAGCACTTAAATATTGGCTGCACAAGTTTGATTCATTTTTGGATAGGAACAGTAGGCTGCATGGTGAATATGCAGCAGTTTATGAAAGCTACTTCCATACTTGCTGTGGATTCTCATTCTATGATAGAGTATGCAATTCAATTCTTGTTTATGAATATGGCGACAGACCATTTTAACTGTCCAATTTTTCTTCCACCACCACATTAATGTTGATAGAATGAATAGTAAAATATTAGACATAGATTATACTGTTGGAGAAGTGGAACTCACTTACAAATCCACATCAAAAAGCCGGAATAAAATATATAGCTCGGAGGACGCTTATAAATACTTGCTTCCTACCTACAAGGAGGGTACAATTTGTTACAAGGAATATTTCAAAGTCTTGTTCCTAAACCAATCCAGCCAAGTTTTAGGATATACTCTTATATCAGAGGGAGGAATAACAGACACAACCGTTTATGTAAGAGTAATTCTACAAGCTGCATTGCTTACCAATTCAGTAGCTCTTATCCTTGCTCATAATCACCCAAGTGGTAATTTGAAACCAAGCAGGCAGGATATGGAAATTACTAAGCAGGTCAAGAATGCAGCCCAACTTATGAGAATTACAGTAATAGACCACCTCATATTAACAGATGCAGGATATTACAGCTTTGCTGATGAAGGACAGTTATAGCGTATCATCTTGAAAAGGACATTCAATTTTTAAGTTGGGTGTCCTTACTTACATAAGCTGAACGAACATTCAGCACTTGTAACCAACTATTAATAATTGTGAATTATGAAGACATACATAGCATATTTAAGGCAATCCACCATGAAACAGCAAATATCGGGTCTTGGTGTAGAAGCACAACGGGAGATTATACACAACCATGTAAAGAATAAACCCATACTTGCTGAATATATTGAAACGGAGAGTGGGAAGAAGTCTAACAGATCTCAACTTCTTGCAGCTTTGGCAATGTGCAGGAAAACTAACTCTATTCTGATTGTAGCCAAATTGGATAGGCTGTCAAGAAATGTAGCGTTTACTTCCAAGCTGTTAGAAAGTGATGTTGAGACTGTGTTCTGTGACTTTCCACAAGGCAACAGATTAATTCTGCATATCATCAGTAGCATAGCCGAATATGAAGCAGGGCTGATTAGTCAGAGAACCAAACAATCACTTCAAGCCAAAAAAGCAAGGGGTATGCAGCTTGGTAAATCGGAGAACTTGATGAATAAATTTGAACAAGCCGTTCAGCATAGTATCGTTACCAACAAGGCTAAAGCAGATAACAATCCAAATAATATGAGAGCGATAGCACTGTTACGGTCACTATCAATGCAAGGCAAATCATTATCCGAAATGACTTGTCTGTTGAATGAGCAAGGCTTTGTTACATCTAAGGGATGCAAGTTTCAGATTACACAAGTTAAGAGATTACTTGTCAGAGCAAGGTTGATGTCGTGAAGTCACTTTGAAAGGCAGGACAAATTTAGAGCAAGGTCAATCTTATATGCCCCAATTTAAATTTGTCCTACCTAAAAAAACAGCCGGAGAAATAATGGCAGTTTTTATAAATAGACAAGCCAACCTATCTCTAATATATAAAGTGATAGATTGACTTGCCGTTATTAATAGCATAAATAAAACCAAGGCACTATTGTCATTATCAATAGCATTAAAAATAAAATATAAAGTAATACTCGTAGTATATGGTTCGGGTATTTCTTCTTAATAAAAGCCGATACCATGTTTATGTGTAATAAAATATGAATAGCAAGCAGAATGACCAACACAATTCCTGCCCACAAATGAATTTCGCCCCAATCATGCCTTCCCAAGCCCAACAATTGTGAACTCCATGGGGTAGCACCTTGAAATTTGACAGCATGACGAGAAGGAATGACTATTTCCAATATGAAGCCACTTATACTCACCAATGCCATTGCTGTCAGCATAACAAAGTCTATGACAATGTTAAGTAGCATTTTGTTCTTCCTAAACATCATTCTTTATGATTGTGTCCATGGCATTCATGGTGGTGTTCATGGGATGAGCAGCCCACTCCCGAATCTGTAAGCTTCCCGTTTAAGTAGTCAGTGGCAATATCCAAAATATTACCCGAACACCCCCTTATAACTTTGATATGGTGGGTTGTAAGTACATTTAAAGCACCTTGCCCCATATTCCCTGCCAACATGACGCTGACTCCCATGTTTTCTAATTCTCCTGCGATATTGGATTTACATCCGCATCCTTGTGGAGAAGGAATAGTCTCGCTGCTTAGAATCTGATTGTCTTGCCCTACTGTCAAGATTGTGTAATACTCACAGTGACCGAAATGGTTGTCAACTGCATTTTCTCTGGTTGGAATTGCAATTTTCATCATAATCTCATTCTTATTAATGTTAATATTACTAATGCTTATGTCGTTGGAGTGGCACACTGGACATTCCATTTTACGGATTTTAAGTGCAGGTTTGATATTATTGAATACAAAACCGCATACTCCGCAATGGAACCATTCACTATCAGTGTACGCTACTCCACCTTCTATCATTATAGCAACACCACGCACCAATGCTTGGGCAATTTTCTGCCTTGCACTGGTATATATTCGGCTAAGAGTCGGACGTGATACCCCCATTGAAACAGAAGCCTCTTGTTGAGTTTTCATTTCATAATCACATAACCGTATCGCTTCATACTCCTCGAAATGCAAGAATATAGCATCTTTGCGACAAATGTTTGAGGCTATCGGTTTAAAACCTGCAACAGGAGGCATATTATTGACTTTACGGATATTTTTGGGACGTGGTGACATTGAATATTTATTGTTTTTGACTGCAAATATAATGAACAAATGTTCATAACAAAAAAACAAGCCGCTTTTTAACACAACAGATAAAAACTTTGATTTATATTCCCTTGAATACTATTGATTTAAAATAATTCATGTTTGAGAGCATAGAATTTACTATTAATCCTCACTTCATGCTTAGTGATTTAAAACCTTTCGCTATCTTTGTACCAATTCCAATGAACTAATGCGTTAGGGAGTTGGAAGGACATATTTAACGAAAGGTGTTATTGAAATTATCTTCCGCTAACAAATTCTCGCAAAATTTGAAACGGTACGAAGATGATAGCAGTAGCACCCCACCATTTGATATATACCTACCTTATATTTATAAGGCTTTTAGATATTGTCAAAATTGGTGTGGGTTGCTATTGTTTTATCCGTACCAAAGGCAATGCGAGAAGCCAGTTAGCGAGATAAAGCAAATAGTGTTCCCACATCTTTTTTTATTTATGGCTCATTGTAGGGAGCAGGTGAGCATAAAGGTGCAAATATGAAAACCTACTTACTGGATATTCTTAATAGATATAAGAAATTTAGCGAGAGTTTAGATGTAGAAGCCATTCTTTGCTCTAAATCATGGTCTGTTTTCAATGACTCCGGTTGCAAAGAGATATATTTATTTCAGCATGACGGTAGTCTGATAATCTCTGTAAGTGGAGAAGTAACTAATGCTACATGGAAATATATTCCAGTAAACCAATCTATTTTAATCAGCACAAAGAGTGCTTCGTATATGTTGCATCCTGCGTTTGTTGATGATATAATTTTTGCTTTGCAGTTGGACGGAACAAATCAATATTCTTTTATGATTGATGAATTGCAAAGAGATACATTCGCTCCCAAAAGTTTATCAGATATTGAGAAGTACTTTATCACCAAAAAACAACTTGAACTTGAAAAGGAAAAACAACTATTAGCACAACGTGCCTATGATAAAATTGTTGCACGTGAGCGACAAGAACAACAGAGAAAACAAGAAGCGGAAGAGGCTTTAATAGAAGAAGCTCTAAGAGAAAGTAAGCTTTATCAAACAGTTCTTTCTATTGCATGGATACAGATGTTTCTAATTCCTATCATTCTAATTCCATGCTATTTGTTTTCTGACGAGTTTAATAACAATGGTTGGAAAGACAGAATAAGTCTTATTATGGTTCTTGCCTTTTTAGGAGTACTCTTGTTCGTTATTATTAGCTTTTTTATCCTTGACCCGATTAAAAACAGAATCATAAAACGGATTAAAGAAAACAATATTCATAATTCCTAATTTAATAGCTAACTTGATATGAAAATATTTAGATTATTGACAGCTTTATTATTGATTGCTGTATGCGCAGGATTGGGTTCTTGTGGCGATGATGAATTAGACACAAAGCCATTGGAACCAGTTATAGATGAAATTACAATTAGTGATACTTCTTTCGATTTTGAAGCTAATGGTGGGGAAGAAACATTGTCTTTTTCAACTAACAGAGATTGGACTGTAAGCCTTGCCAATACCGCTAATGGTGAGAATTGGTGTACGGTTACTCCTTTAAATGGAAAAGCAGGAGATAACAACATTCAAATCAGAGTGGCAGCAAACAAAGGCTATGATGATGTGTCTCTTACCATAGCAGCAGGTGGCACAAGCAGAACTGTTATCATCAACCAAAAGCAACAAAACGCTTTAACCCTTACAGCAAATAAATTTGAAGTAGGTAAAAATGGCGGTAAAATCAATGTGGAAGTAAAAGCCAATATCCAGTATGAAGTAATTATATCGGAAACATCCAAAAATTGGATTAGCCAATCAGCTAAAACACGTGGATTAACCAGTAATAATCTTTCGTTTGATATTGCACCAAGCGAAGAATATGATAAACGAACCGGAGAAATTATAATCAAAAGTGGTGAATTTTCTGAAACAGTCCATGTGTACCAAAGCGGAGAAGGTGTTCTGTTGCTCACTAAAAGCGAGTATTCAGTGAGTGACAAAGGAGAAACGATTGCTGTTGATTTAAAAAGCAATTTTGCATTTGATGTCAAAATGCCCGATGTGGATTGGGTGCAGTCCGCAGCAAAGACTCGTGGAATGTCAAGCCATACCCTTTATTATACCATTGCTCCAAATGAAACTTATGACAGCAGAGAAGCAGAGATTATCTTTTACGATAAGAACAGTGCAGTGAAAGACACTTTGAAAATAATGCAGGTACAGAAAGATGCTATTATTATAGGAAAGAAAGAATATAAAATATCTGCCAATGGAGAAACTGTTGGAATAGAATTAAGTTCAAATATAAACTATGACATATCACTGCCCACTGATTGCAGTTGGATAAAAGTGATTGATAAACCAATAACAAAGGGATTGGAACAGCATATTATTTATTTGAAAACTGATAAAAATGACACTCCAAATCAGAGAAATTGCGAGATAATAATCTCAAATAAAGCAAGTAATATTAGCGAAACGATAAAAATCATTCAAGAGAGTGGAGGTTATGTACATATTCATAATAAACTATATGAGATAGTAGGCGAAACGACATCCGTCCATATCGACATAGATGCAAATGTTTATTATACTCCTATTGTTCCGGCTGAATATTATTGGATAAAATATGTTAGGTCAAATGGGAATAGATTATACTTTGACATAGAAGAAAACTATTCTAATGAAATAAGAAAAGGGCATATCATAATTGATAGTCCTGCTATCTTGAAACAAGACACTATTCAGATTATTCAGACCCCAAAATCTAATTGGATTAAGAAAACCATACACCTTGATGTAGCTGGAACTTTAGAAAATCTGATAAATAGTGAGCAATTATTTCAAATAAATGAATTGACTTTAACTGGTAGCTTAAATGATGATGATTTTATAGTTTTGAATGACATGACAAGTAAACGAGGAAATCTGTCTTACTTGGATTTAGCTGATACCGATGTAAAAAGTTTAATGAATAAAGCTTTTTCATGGACTCTTTCAGAAAGCTCACTAAGTGATTTCGACTCCAAATTAATATCAATCATACTGCCCAAAAATTGTAAAGAAATCGGTTGGGAAGTTTTTGACGGATGTACAAGATTACAAATCGTTTCTTTGCCAAGTACATTAGAGAAAATAGGAATGTTTGCGTTCGCACAAACAGCTATAAAATCAATTAACATTCCCTTTAAAGTGACACGCATAGAAGAAGCTACATTTTTAATGTGCCAAAATTTATCATCTATCACTATGAAAAATGTGGCTTTTATTGCCAATAATGCGTTTACCCAATGCTCCAATCTATCTCAAATAGATTTACCGAAAAGTCTTGTAACAATAGAACACAATCTCAGATACAGGAATACTGCAGGTGGAATTGCCTAATGGATTTACTGAATTATCTGACAATCTTTTTATGGGTTGTACGAAATTGGAAAAAGTAATTTTACCTGCAAGTTTAAAATTTATGAATGATGGCTGTTTTAGTGGTTGTGAGCAATTAAAAGATATTTATATTTATGCTCCAACTCCTCCCAGTTATCGAGACATTTATGACGATGCGTTTAGAGATGTTCTTCTTGATAATTGTGTGTTACATATATCCAAAGGAAGCTATGCAGCATATCGTCATGCCGATGGTTGGAACAAATTTACTAATATAGTCGTGGAAGAATAGTAGCAATATTAATAAATGATTCCAATTTGATATTAAGATATAAAAGGCGGCATTGATTATCTTTGCCGCCTTTATTTATGCATTTTCATGAATAAGCAGTATATAACAGCTATAATGTGTTTCAATTAATAATAGTACCTTTTTTAGTGAAAGTTAGTTTTATAGACCCCAATTCAAAAAAGTACTATGCTTACTTTGAATAACTATATGGATATTTGAAACTTCATTTTATAATTGCTATTTTTGCAATGCAGGTTTATTCTGCAAAAGAGATTATTAAATTATTGTCAAACACTTCTTGTTTTTCCTCCAAGTTAAACCAAGAGTTAAACCGCTTCATTTAAGCGAAAAGTAGATATAAGCTAATCAATTTAATGCCAGTTATTTAATGATGATATTAATAAGGTTAGCGCACCTGCTTTGGGAGCAGGGGGTCGTGGGTTCGAATCCCGCTACCCCGACAAAAGAAAAAGGCTTTGATAATCAGTGGTTTGATGCTGTTTTCAAAGCCTTTTTTATTATAAAAATCTTCATTTTATTGATTAAAAAAAAGGAATTTTCTCATAGTTTAACAAGAGAAAAAGCAGCTTATAAAGCAAAGGGAGATATTATAGTTTTTATAACACAGGACATAAAAATATTAGATGATTATTTTATTTATAAGTTAACAAAAGACATTTATAATAATTTATGTGATGCATCCTTTGCAAAGCAAATTTGTGATAACAAAACAATAGAAAGATATACTAGAATGAGCAATTATCCTGATGAAAGTAGAATTGTATCTAAAGAAGATGTTAAAAATTTAGGAATAAAAACTTACTTTTATTCAGATGCAGCCGCAGCTATAAGAAGAGATACTTTTATAAAGCTAAAGGGCTATGATGGAAAAGTATTATTGACTAATGAGGATATGTATATAGCATATAAGCTTATTAATAATGGATATAAAATAAAATATTGTGCTGATGCTAAAGTAATTCATTCTCATGCATATACCTATAAAGCATTATTTAAAAGATATTTTGATCAAGGGGTGTTTTTGAAACAACATGAGTATATAGCTAATTCTGGAGCAAACAGTAGTGCTATACAATTAGTTAAATTTGTTACTATAAACTCTTTAAGAGAAAAAAACTTTAAAGCTTTTTTTGATATAATACCTAATTTTGCAGTAAGATTTATAGCTAATAAATTAGGCAGTAGATATGATAAGCTCTCTAAGAAAAAAGTATTAAAATATACATCAAATACAAGTTATTGGCTTAAAGAAGTATATAATAAATAAAATTTATGATATAATTTGTAAGAGATTAATAAATAAAATGAGGTGAAGTGATTGAAAGGTATAATATTAGCTGGAGGGTCTGGAACAAGACTATATCCTGTAACAAAAGCAATGTCAAAACAGATGGTTCCAATATATGATAAGCCAATGATTTATTATCCAATGTCAGTACTTATGTTGGCTGGAATAAGAGATATTTTAATAATATCAACACCAAGAGATATAGTTAATTTTAAAGAATTATTTAAAGACGGACGTGATTTTGGTTTAAATATAGAATATGCAATTCAAGAAAAACCAAATGGATTAGCAGAAGCTTTTATAATAGGTGAAGAATTTATTGGAGATGATAATGTAGCACTTATATTGGGAGATAATATATTCTACGGACAAAGTTTTACATCTCATTTAAAAGCAGCAGCTTCATTAGAAAAGGGAGCATATGTATTTGGTTATTATGTGCAAAATCCAAAAGCTTTTGGGGTAGTGGAATTTGATGAAAATGGAAAGGTAATTTCTTTAGAAGAAAAACCTGAAAAGCCAAAATCAAAATATGCAGTACCAGGACTTTATTTTTATGATAATTCAGTAGTTAAAAAAGCTAAAAGCTTAAAGCCATCACCAAGAGGAGAATTAGAAATAACAGATTTAAATAGATTATATATGGAAGAAGGAGACCTAAGAGTACAACTTTTAGGTAGAGGAATGGCATGGCTTGATACTGGTACTCATGCTTCAATGCTTCAAGCTTCTAACTTTGTTGAAGCTGTACAAAGCACACAAGGAACTTATATAGCATGTTTAGAAGAAATAGCATATAAGCAAGGTTGGATAAGTGCAGAAAAAGTTAAAGAATTATCTAAGCCATTACTTAAGAGTGGTTATGGAAAATATTTAATGGAAATTATTGAAGAATAATTAGGAGATGGCATTTATGAAGATATTAATTACAGGTTCAAAAGGGCAATTAGGAAATGAACTTCAAGATATAATAAAAACAGGAAAAGCTGATATTGGAGAAGTTAGTGATGTTATAAAAGCTGCCAAAGTTGTAGCAGTAGATGTTGAAGATTTAGATATAACTAAATTAGAACAAGTAAAAGAGGTTTTAGACAAAGAAAAACCAGATGTTATTATAAACTGTGCAGCAGCTACAAATGTTGATGGATGTGAAAAAAATCAAGAATTAGCATTTAAGATAAATGCTATAGGACCAAGAAATTTAGCTATGGTTTGTGAAGAAATAGGAGCTAAATTAGTTCAAGTTTCTACTGACTATGTATTTAGTGGTGTTGGAGAAAAACCTCTTGCAGAATTTGAAATGACAGCACCTTATAGCATATATGGAAAAACAAAGCTTGCAGGAGAAAACTTTGTAAAAGAACTTTCTTCAAAATATTATATAGTTAGAACTGCTTGGTTATATGGAAGGGTAGGAAAGAACTTTGTATATACAATGGCAAACTTAGGTAAAACAAAAGAGGCTTTAACAGTAGTAGATGACCAAAGAGGAAATCCAACTAATGCAAATGATTTAGCATATCATATATTAAAATTAATTGAAACAGAAGAATATGGAGTATATCATTGTACAGGAAATGGAGAATGTAGTTGGTATGATTTTGCATCATTAATAATGGAACTTGCAGGTAGAAAGTGTAAGGTTAGTCCTTGTACATCAGAAGAATATGCAAAAATGAATCCAGCATCAGCAAAAAGACCAGAATATTCTTCATTAGATAATATGATGCTTAGATGTACTGTTGGGGATGAAATGAGAGATTGGAAAGAGGCTTTAAAGAGCTTTTTAAAAGATAATCCTAATATTTAATATAAATACTAAACTTTAATTTTAAGGAGTGTTAAATTTAATGAAAACTTATTTAGTAACAGGTGGAGCAGGATTTATAGGTTCAAATTTTGTATTATATATGCTTAAAAAATATGATGATATAAGAATAATAAACTTAGATAAGCTTACTTATGCTGGAAATTTAGAAAACTTAAAATCAATAGAAGGAGATAAGAGACATATATTTGTTCAAGGAGATATATGTGATAAAGAATTAGTATCTTCATTATTTGAAAAATATGATATAGATTATGTTGCTCACTTTGCAGCTGAATCTCATGTCGATAGAAGTATAAGAGAACCTGAAGTATTTGCTAAAACTAATGTTTTAGGAACAGTAAATTTACTTAACTGTGCAAAAAATGCTTGGGAAACAGAAGATGGATGGAAAGAAGGAGTTAAATTCCTTCATGTTTCAACTGATGAAGTATATGGTTCATTAGGTGAAACTGGATATTTCTATGAAACTACACCACTTGACCCTCACAGCCCATATTCATCAAGTAAGGCTGGTTCAGACTTAATGGTTAAGGCATATGGAGACACTTATAAAATGCCAATAAACATAACAAGATGTTCAAATAACTATGGGCCATTCCAATTCCCAGAAAAGTTAATACCATTATTAATAAATAACTGTCTTCAATTAAAGGACCTTCCAATTTATGGAGATGGATTAAACATAAGAGACTGGCTATTTGTTGAAGACCATGCTAAAGCAATAGATATGGTTATAAACAATGGAAGAGTTGGAGAAGTTTATAATGTTGGTGGTCATAATGAAAGAACAAACCTTCAAATAGTTGATACTGTTATAGGTTATATTCACGATAATGTAGAAATATTGAAATTGTTAAATTAATTTTACAAAGATTAGGTAAATCAGAAGATCTAATTGAACATGTTGCTGATAGAAAAGGTCATGATAGAAGATATGGAATAGCTCCAGATAAAATAAAAGAAGAACTTGGATGGTATCCTGAAACTTGCTTTGAAGTTGGGATAGTTAAAACAATTCAATGGTACTTAGATAATCAAGAATGGATGAAGAATGTAACATCTGGAGATTATCAAAAGTATTATGAAAAAATGTATAAATAAAATATTATAAGTAAAAAATGTAGCCTAAAAGGCTACATTTTTTATTTAGAAATTAATAAAAATTTTAGTTATATAAATTGTAACTTTTGTAAGGTTGTTTTATGAATATAAAAATGATAAAATAGATAAGATTTGTATAAATAGTGAGGGAGTATTTAAAGATGATTAAAAATATAAAGGATTATAAAAATAAAAGAAATATATTTTTTATTATATTAACTACATTAATGATTTTATCTGTTATATATTTTTTGAAAATAGTGCCAATATCAAAAAATTATAATTACTATCATATAATTAATGAAGAAGCAGCAACTAATGTTGGAAAAATTACTGAAGGAATAGATATAAAACAATCTTTTAAGGTTGATGATGGAATAAAAATAATTTCTATAAAATTTTTGAATAATAATAATAATAATAAATCTGGCATTATAGAACTAGAGTTAAGTAATAAAACAACAGGTGAAAAAATTCAGGTTTGGAAAGAAAATATAAATAAAATAAAAAATGATGATTATCATGATTTTGTTTTAAATAATCCTATTAGAAATACTAAAAATCAAGAATTTCAATTAAATATTAAATCAATAGGATGCAATGAGGAAAATTCTATTACAATTTGTTCCTCTAGAATGGATCAGTATAAAGATGGCACTTTATATATAAATGATAAAGAAGAAACAAAGGATATAGCTTTTAGAATAGTTACAACAAGTGCTGATTTTTTAAGAACAATAGTAATAGTATGTATAATATTTACCATAATATTTATGTTAGTAATAAGTTATTTATTATTTATAAAAAAAATAAAAACAGAAAATGTATTTTTAATAAGTGGATTATGTTTAGGTCTAGCATATATGTTTTTGACAACACCATATAGTGGCTATGATGAACCTGCACATGTTGATACAGCCTATAGATATTCTAATGATATGTTATTAAAAGGACATTCAACAGAGGATGGAGGATATCTACGTAGAGGTGAAGATAGTATAGCAGGATTAACTTATGGAAAAACTACAATGACACAGTATAGAACTGTGTTTGATAAATTCTTTGATATAAGTGATGATAATGAGTTAGTTGAAGTACAAGGAAGAGATGTTTCACAACCAGCTTATGTATATTTTCCTTCAGCATTAGCAATAACAATAGCAAGAATAGTACATTTAGGACAAATTCCAACTTTATATCTTGGCAGGTTTTTTAATTTAATAGCATTTTTATCAATAGTATATTTAGCCATAAAAAAAATGCCTATTGGAAAAGTAACAATGTTTATTGTAGCATTGTTGCCAATGACTTTACAGCAAGCTACTTCATTTTCATATGATGCAATAATAAATGCATTAGCATTTCTATATACTGCATATTGTTTATATTTTGCATATTCTGAAAAAGAAAAAAAGAAAAAAGATATTATAATTTTATTTATATCTGGAATTTTATTAGCACCATTAAAAATGATATATGTTTTATTATGTGCTTTAGCTTTAATTATACCTAAGAAAAAATTTGTATCAAAGAAAAAATATTATCAAGTTTTAATAGGATTAGTTGTAGTAGTTTTAGCATCATATTTAGTTTTTAATTTAATTGATACTTTAAGAATTGTAAGTGATACAGATAGCAAATCAGCATTTTCTAATGCACCTGCATATTCATTTGGAGATATAATAACTTCTCCATTAACATTTATTAAGTTATTTATTAACAACCTTAAGGTATGTACAATTAATTTTATATATTTAACTATAAGTGGATTATACCTTATAAATATAAATCCAATATATACAATAGGTTTTATAATATTACTTATATTATCTTCATTTAGAACTGATGAAGATAAACAATATATTACTAAAAAACAAAAAATAATAATGTTTTTTATTGTTATTGGAATTTTCTTTGCTATTCATGTAGTTGGATTTACTTGGACTAACAAAGGAGCTGCTATAATTGAAGGTGTACAAGGACGATATATGATTCCTGTTTTATCATTAATATTTCTTATGTTAAGAAATTCAATATTAACTTATAAAAAAAATATAGAAAATAATTTAATGTTTTTTCTTTGTACTCTTCAAGTAATAACATTATGGAGTGCATTTATATCATTATTAGTATAAATATTTAAGAAAAAAAGAAGTTGTTATATGAAAGAAATTTTATATTTCTTAAGTTAGCAATTTCTTTTTTTTCTTAAATAAGAGAATTATTTTTAGAAATAGTTCTAAAGAATAAAAAATACTTTCAAAATTGCTAAAAGCTTTTTAAAAATACCATTAAACAACTAAGTATATAAATAAGTGTATAAAAACGGGATTAATTTGATGTGATTTTTACTAATCATAATTAAATTTATTTTTTGGGAGTTGTTTTATATATAAATACATAGATATTTAAATCTAAATATGCTAAAATTAAAAAATGATTTGGTTACAAAAAATAAACAAAAAGGAGACAAAATGAAAAAAAAAGTTAATTATAAAAAGAGTATATTAAAAATCCTAGGGATAATATTATCTTTATTAATTTTATGGTTTATGGGAAATCAGTTTGTGAAGAATTGGAATGATATAAAACCATATTTATCTAATATGAAGATTGGTTGGTTTGTTATATCTGTAATTATGTATGCTATAGTATTTTTACTAACAGGATATAACTGGTCATATCTTTTATGGAAAATGGATTCAAAGCTTGGAAAAATTGACTATTTAGATATTCATATGACATCTGCATTAGCTAGATATATACCAGGGGGAATATGGAATATAGTTGGAAAAGCTTATATGTGTACTAATAAGGGCGTTGATAAAGCAGCAACTACAGTAAGTATGATTTTAGAATATGTGTTTCAAATAATTTCAAGTGCATTATTTTTACTCTTTTTTATTCCTATATTACTTAGAAATAATGCTAATTCATT
>ERZ780166.976-NODE-976-length-17654-cov-2.901472_pt1 | contig 17654 bp, 17 predicted proteins | sample MGYA00511366_ERZ780166 | MGnify/ENA primary metagenome ERZ780166 (study PRJEB29588, sample SAMEA2162231) | human gut metagenome | biome: human gut; feature: human-associated habitat; material: faeces | place: Denmark | collected 2008/2010 ...
AACGTGCACTTTTGCCGGTAATTCCTTCCGAAGAAGAATTCCCGTATGCAATCCGTCTGGTTTCCGAAACTCTGGAATCCAACGGTTCTTCCTCTATGGGCAGTGTTTGCGCAAGCACCCTTTCCCTTATGGACGCAGGCGTGCCTATTAAAGCACCGGTTGCCGGCGTAGCAATGGGCCTTGTAAAAGACGGCGATTATTTCACCATCCTTACCGATATTCAGGGCCTTGAAGATGCTCTCGGCGATATGGACTTTAAGGTTGCCGGTACTAAAAACGGCATTACTGCCATTCAGATGGATATTAAGATTGACGGCATCAACAAGGAAATTTTCAAACAGGCTCTGGCACAGGCTAAACGCGGCCGTGAACACATCATGGGCATTATGCTTGACTGCATCTCCGAACCGCGCAAAGAACTGTCCAAATATGCTCCGAAAATTACCACCATCCATGTTGACCCCGAAAAAATCAGCAAAATTATTGGCCCCGGCGGCAAAACCATTAAAAAGATTGTTGAAGAAACCGGCGCCAAAATTGATATTGAAGAAGACGGCCGCGTATATATTGCCGCAGTTAACAGCGAAGAAGCTGCAAAAGCAATCGATATGATTAACGGCATTACCGCAGAAGCAGAAGTCGGTAAAGTTTATACCGGCAAAGTTACCCGCCTGATGGCATTTGGTGCTTTTGTTGAAATTCTGCCTGGCAAAGAAGGCCTGGTTCATATTTCCCAGCTTTCTACCGAGCGCGTAAATAAAGTTGAAGACGTTGTTTCCGTAGGCGATGAAATCGTTGTAAAGGTTACGGAAATCGACCAGAAAGGCCGCATTAACCTGTCCCGCAAAGCAGTGCTGGCAGGCGGCTTAAGCAAATAATTTAAGTAAAAACTAAATCCCGCTGAATTATTTTCGGCGGGATTTTTTATAATGAGGTGTACTATGAAATTACGTGGTTTTGAAAAAATTACTTCTTTTAAAGAAGTTGATTTCCCCATGCCGGAACGCAAAACAAAAATGGCGGCGGGGTACGATATCTGCTTGCCGCAGGACGTTATCATTAAGGCGCATACTCTGCAAATGGTGCCGACAGGCGTAAAAGCCTACATGCAGGACGATGAGTTCTTGGGCGTGCATATCCGCAGCAGCATGGCGGTAAAAAAAGGGCTGGCGCTGGTAAACAACGTGGGCATTATCGATGCCGACTATTACAACAACGAGGACAACGAAGGGCACATTATGCTGGGGCTGTATAACACCACGGACAGCGATGTTACCCTGGCAAAAGGCGAGCGCGTGGCACAGGGCATTTTTTACAAATACCTTACGGCTGATGGCGACAGCGCCGACGCAACCCGCAGCGGCGGCTTCGGCAGTACGGGCGAGAAATAAACTGTACCCTTAAAAATTAAATAATGCTAAAATTTAAATTACCGGTTTTAAAAGACTGTTTGTAAGTGCAAACGCGCTTGCAGGCAGTCTTTTTTTGCGTAAAAACGGCGTTAAGTTAAAGGACAATAGTAGAAATTTTATTTTAAAAGTGATATAATACATAATAATTGATTGCAAAATAAAGTTATAGATAAGTTTTAAATAAAAATTAAACCCAGGGTGAGAAAACGTGGCGGAAAACCTGCAAAAAATAAATAAGTATACCAATATTATTCTACCGTTTGTATTAATTTGTGTTGACTATATCGCTATAGTATGTGCAGAAGAACTTGCCTTCAACTTCCGTAACTTCTATACCGGAAACAGCCACCTGCACATCTCCTGGCTCAACTTCTGGGTAGTATTCCCGTTACTTTATCTAATTTTTTTAAACATTGAACAGCTCTATAACCGCCGTGCGCAGTTCTGGCAGATAATCCAAAAACTCTTTATTATCAGCTGCTACGCTGTTACAAGCATCATCATATTACTCTATATAGCACGCATTGCAGGTTCAACTTCCAGAATGTTTATAGCAGTTTTCTGGATATTGAGCTTTATACTGCTTGTAGTATTTCGGTATATCGTTAAAAAGATACTTGAAAAATACCAGCTTCTGCAAATACCAGTGCTCATCATCGGCGCAGGCAAAACAGCAGAACTTTTAGTACAAGGAATAAAAAATGATGCCGGTATGGGGTATAAAATAATAGGGCTTTTAGAAGACAACAAAGTAGAACAAGGTATTCTTGAAAATTATCCAGTGCTCGGTAAATTTACAGACGCTGAAGAAGTAATAACAAAATATAAAATCAACCATGTGTTTATAGCTGCTCCCGGTTTGGAACAAGGTAAACTTACAAAACTAATCTACAAAATACAGCCATTAGTAAAAAGCATGGGTGTAATACCAAACCTTGTAGGTGTACCAATGGGAGGCATAGAAGCAGAAAGCCTGTTTAACGAAAAACTAATGCTTTTGCGTTTAAAGAATAACCTTGCAAGACCAATAAACAGATGGATAAAAACAATCTTTGACTATGTACTTACAATAACAGGTACCATAGCAATAAGCCCAATACTTATAGTAATAGCATTATGGATATACAAAGACTCACCGGGACCGGTAATTTTTAAACACCGCAGAATAGGCAAAAATGGCAAAGAATTTAACTGCTATAAATTCCGCAGCATGTGTGTAGACGCCAAAGAAAAATTAGAGCAATTACTAAAAACAGACCCGGAAGCAAAAGCAGAATGGGAAAAAGATTTTAAGTTAAAGAACGACCCGCGCATAACAAAAAGTGGGGCATTCCTAAGAAAGACAAGTTTAGATGAACTGCCGCAGATATTCAACGTACTTAAAGGCGAAATGAGCCTTGTAGGACCGCGCCCAATAATAAGGGACGAAATGGCAAGGTATGGGGAATACATTAACGACTACCTGATGGTAAAGCCAGGTATAACAGGTATGTGGCAGGTAAGCGGCAGAAGTGATATCGATTACGCAGAACGTGTGCTATTGGATAGCTGGTATACAAGAAACTGGAGTGTGTGGCTTGATATAACACTGCTGTTTAAAACATTTAAAGTAGTATTACTCAGAAAAGGTGCGTATTGATGAATATACCTATAAGCATAATAATACCTACTTATAATGCCGGTAAAGAATTTGAAAAACTTGCATTAATGATAAAAAAACAAACAGTAAATATAAACCAGGTGTTAGTAATTGACAGTACATCAACAGATGAAACTGTAAAAATAGCTAATAAATATGGATTTACAGTAGAAATAATACCAAAGTCAGAATTTGGGCACGGTAAAACACGTCAATATGCATTGGAAAAAGTAACAACAGAAATAGTTGTATTTTTAACGCAAGATTCTTTATTGTATGATGAATTTTCTGTTGAAAAATTAGTTCAGTGTTTAGTAAGTGATAAAGAAATTGCGGCAGTTTATGGCAGGCAAATGCCTTATGAAAATACCGGTATTTTAGGTAGATTTGCACGTTTATATAATTATCCGCCAATATCTAAAATTAATAATTTTGATGATATAAAAGAGCGGGGAATAAAAACAGCTTTTTTATCAGATTCTTTTAGCGCTTATAAAAAAACTCTATTAAATAAAATAGGTGGTTTTCCTGATGTAAATTTCGGCGAAGATACTTATGTAGCTGCTAAATTGTTGATGAATGGTTATAAAACAGCTTATTGTGCCGAAGCTAAAGTATATCATTCGCATGATTATAGCTTGATAGAACAGTATAAGCGCAATAAAGAAATTGGCAAGTTTCACCGGCAGGAAAAATGGCTCTTAGAAACTTTCGGTAAAGCAGAAGGTGAAGGGTTAAAGTTTATTGTTAATGAAGTTAAGTATCTTGTTAAAAATGGTAAGTTTTATTATTTACCGATAGCGTTTTTGCATAATGTAGTTAAATATTTGGGATATAGAGGAATTATATAAATATAAGGAAAAAGTCAAATGTTTAAAACTAAAATAGCTGTTTTTGATTTAGATGGCACTTTATATACTGATAATTCTCATATTGAAATTTTGTGTGATTATTATAAAACACAAATTTTTAAAAGTCTTATATTTAAAATATTTGGAAAAGTATCGCCTAAAGCCGAAAGAAAAGTTCTATATCATTTCTACGATAAAATACCACAAAAGATAAAATCAAATTATATTTTAGAATTTTCACAGAAAGTTGTTGATTTGCTTAAAAAGAAACAAAATGAAGGATATTTTATTTTAATTGTTTCAAATGCTCCAAAAGAACTTTTAATTGCAGCTGCAAATTACTTAAAGGTAGATTATTTAGATGCTATGCCATATGAAAAGGCAGAAACCTTAAAAGCTAACTATACTTATAATTATTTATTTGTTTGTACGGATAATAAATCAGATATTGATTTATTATCCATTGCAGATGAAGCAGTAATTACATGTAAAACGAAAAATAAAAATTATTTTATAAAGAGATTGAAAAAACAAAATTACACTTTTTTGGTGAATGATAATGTTTAAGTATTATATTCCGTTAATGTATACCTATGTAACAAGATATAAAACTGTGTTTCGTTTTCTTTCGTTCTTATTTTTTACTTGCCTGCCAAGCTTTTATATTGTTGTTGTTAATAATAATATTAGTTTTCAATTGATTGTAAACTATATAGTAACATTTATTGTAATGTATTCTGCATATGAAGTTGGTTACTTATTTAATGATATAGTAACAATACAATTTGAACAAAACCCTACTCTTAGAATAAACAAAAAATATATTGATATACTTCCAAAGCATTTAGAAAATATGCTTACGGTTAGATTTGCTGCAATAGTAATAGGTTGTTTTTTCTTGCAGAATTATGTTTTTAACATAGATATATTTATAGTAGCATTGCTTTTATTGTTTATAACTTATAGTTTACATAATTTTTTTAGAAGCAGAATAAATATTATAACTATGTTTTTATTGGTGTTGTTAAAAAATTTAATTTTGATAATACCATTTATGAATGATGAATTTTATCAAATAATGATAGTTGTTTTATTTAGCATAGTTTTTATACGCACTTATGAATTTGCAACAAAAGATAGATTTAAATTATTGTCACCAATCAAAGATATAGATTTTTTTAGGATAAAGTATTATTTGATTGTTTTATTATTTATATTCATTCTATATACTACACATTTTATGCCAATGAAGTATTTATATATTTTCTTAATATTTTTGGTCTATAGACTTTTTACTTACTTATTATTAAAAAAACAAGTGCTAAAGAGAAATAAATAAATTTTTAAATGGAGTATTGATAATGCAATTGTTACCACAAGTAGATATATTGTTATCAATTTATAAACCTAATCTTAATTGGTTAAAAGAATTATTGGAATCATTAAATAAACAAACTTATACGAATACAAAAGTAATTATTTGGAATGATTGCCCAGATGATGAATTTGATTATTTACAGATTTTCGATAATTATCTTACTAATATTAAATTTGATTATATAAAAGCAGAAAGGAATTGTGGGGCTACCAAAGCTTTTGAAAACTTAATTAGAATTTCTAAAGCTGAATACATTGCTTTTTGCGATCAAGATGATATTTGGTTGTCTAATAAAATTGAACTAATGATGAATAAAATTTTAATGGATAAAACAGATTTAGTTTGTTGTGATATGTGTGTTATAGATAAAAATGGAAATAAAATTGCAGATTCGATAACACAAATTAGACCAAAACAAAAATTCTATTTAGGAGAAAATTTATTCCAACATATTTTAATTAATAATTATGTTTATGGTTGTGCGTGTTTAATTAAAAAAGATATGTTAAAAAAATCTTTACCGTTTCCGGAAGGATATTATCACGATTGGTGGTGTGCTTTATATATTTCGGCTTATGGTAAATTTTCTATAATTTTGCAGCCTTTAATAAAATATAGAATACATGGTTCTAATCAAACAGGTTTTCTGAACGGTATTGAAACTAAAAAAGATTATTATAAAAATAAAATATATAATTACAATCTGCGAATGGTTAATGCGAAAAAAATATTTATAGAAGAAAATTTTAAATCCGTTTTAATACCTTTCTTCAATTATTCAGAAGCAAGAAAAGATTATTACTTAAATACAAATTATAAAAATTTAAAATTGTTATTTTCAATGCGTAATATGAACTTAAGAACAACAATTTTTGAGATTTTTTTACCAATAATGCCTGAATTTTTATTTAAGTATTTGATAAAGTTTTTAAAATTGTTGAAGAGGTGAAACAATGAAAGGCATAATTTTAGCAGGCGGCAGCGGCACACGCCTTTACCCGCTGACGATGGTTACAAGTAAACAGTTATTACCAATATATAATAAACCAATGATTTATTATCCATTATCTACGCTGATGCTTGCAGGCATTAGGGAGATTTTAATAATTTCAACTCCTCATGATTTACCTAATTTTGAGAAATTGTTAGGTAATGGCGAGAGATATGGTCTTAAATTAAGCTATAAAGTACAGCCATCACCGGACGGTTTGGCGCAAGCCTTTATTTTAGGAGAAGAATTTATCAGCAATGATAGTTGTGCTTTAATTTTGGGTGATAACATTTTTTACGGTGCAGGCTTGAGCAAACATTTAAAACAAGCTGCCGCTAATAAAATTGGCGCAACGGTGTTCGGTTATTATGTAGATGACCCGGAGCGCTTCGGCGTTGTTGAATTTGATGCTGACGGCAAAGCAGTATCTATAGAAGAAAAACCTGCACAGCCGAAAAGCAACTATGCAGTAACAGGTTTATATTTTTATGATAACAATGTCTGCAAATACGCTAAAACACTTAAGCCATCCGCCCGCGGTGAATTGGAAATTACCGATTTAAACAAAATTTATCTGCAAAACGATAAGTTGAACGTAATTACCTTAGGGCGCGGTTATGCCTGGCTTGATACCGGCACGGTAGACAGCCTAAACGAAGCTGCGGAATTTGTAAAAGCTGTAGAAACAAGAACCGGCATACCCATTGCCGTGCTGAAAGAAATTGCCTACAACAATGGTTGGATAAGCAAAGTGCAGCTTTTGGCAAGCGCAGAAAAATACGGTAAAGCGCCTTATGGTCAGTACCTTAAAAAAGTAGCAGACGGCAAGATAAAATATTAAGCTTTAGGGGCAATTAACTATGAAAATAACTAAGACAAAACTTGACGGTGTAGTAATAATAGAGCCTGATGTATTTGGTGATAACCGCGGTTTTTTTATGGAAAGCTGGAATAAAGAGAAAATGGCAGAATTAGGTCTTGATTACGATTTTGTGCAGGATAACCATTCTAAAAGTACGGTAAAAGGGACTCTGCGCGGCATTCATTTTCAAAAAGGTGATAAAGCGCAGGCAAAGCTTGTGCGTTGCGTAAAAGGTGCAGTTCTTGATGTAGCTGTTGATTTACGCAAAAATAGCCCTACTTTTAAACAATGGGTAGGAGTAGAATTAAGCGCAGAAAATAAAAAGCAGCTTTTAATACCGCGCGGTTTTGGCCATGGCTTTGTAAGTTTAACTGATGATGTAGAATTTTTGTATAAAGCAGATAATTACTACGCGCCGGAAGCAGATGCTGGAATCCGCTGGAACGACCCGGAAATTGGTGTAGAGTGGGGCGTAGAAAATCCAATTTTATCTGAAAAAGATAAGAAAAATCCATTTTTAAAAGATTGTAAAGAGTTGTTTTAGTTACAAAGTAGAGCAACGTCTTAGAAGGCCGTTGCTCTAGTAAAAGTTTATTTTATAGGTGATTTGATAGTGAAAGTTTTAGTAACTGGTGCTAATGGTCAGCTTGGCTACGATGTTGTAAAAGAACTGCAAAAACAAAATATAGAATGTTACGGTGCATCGCGCCAAGATTTTGACATTGTTGATTTTGAAGCTACGGAAAATTTTATTAAAAATTATATGCCGGATGCAGTAATACATTGTGCGGCTTATACAGCTGTTGATAAAGCAGAAGATGAACAGGGATTGTGTTATTTAGTTAATGCTTCGGCAACAGAAAATATTGCCGAAATTTGCAAAAAAATAAATGCTAAAATGCTTTACATCAGTACGGACTATGTTTTTGACGGTACAAAAAATGGTTTTTACGAAGTTGACGATAAACCGAATCCGATAAATGTTTACGGTAAAACAAAACTGTTAGGTGAGCAGGCAGTACAAAAAATATTAGATAAATATTTTATTGTGCGTATATCCTGGGTATTTGGTGAACACGGCAATAACTTTGTAAAAACAATGCTGCGTTTAGGCAAAGGACGTAAAGAGATAAGCGTAGTTGCAGACCAGTATGGCAGCCCGACTTATACAGCAGATTTAGCATCGTTATTAGTAGAGATGATACAAACGGATAAATACGGTATTTACCACGCAACCAACGAAGGTGTATGCACTTGGGCAGAATTTGCCGAAGAAATTTTTAAAATTACCGGTATGGACATTAAAGTGAACCATATAACAACATCAGAATATCCAACAAGAGCTAAAAGACCTATGAATAGCAGGTTGAGTAAAAATAGTTTGGTTATTAACGGTTTTTATGTTTTAAAAAATTGGCAAAATGCTTTGAAAAATTATTTGCAAAAATAATATGAGAATCAACAGTAATTTATTTAAAAACATATCATATTCGTTTACCGCTAATATTACATCAATGCTGATATCAGTATTGATGATAATTTTTATGCCTAAGCTTTTAGAAGTACAAGATTATAGTATTTGGCAGTTATACGTTTTTTATAGTTCATATTTAGGATTTTTTCATTTTGGCTGGCTTGATGGTATTTATTTACGGTATGGCGGTTATGAGTTTGAAGAACTTGATAAATTAAAGTTTAGTAGTCAGTTATATTCGCTGTTTTTATTTGAAGCAATTATTACGGTTATTTTATTATGTCATGTTTACTTAGAATTAGTTGATTTCTTACAAAAAGAAATACTTTTTTTGTTTCTTTACTTTTGATTCCGGTAATACTTTACACATTCAGCAGTTTTATTTTGCAAATAACAAACAGAATACAAGAATATGCAAAACTAATATTATTTGAAAGACTTACTTTTGTTTGTTTTGTCGCTTTATATTTAGTTTGTGGCTTTAGAAGTTATATAGGGTTATTTTACATTGATTTGTTTGGTAAAATTTTAGCAATGTTTTTTGGAGTATACTTAATAAAAGGTATATTAATTTTTAATTTTGCTAAATTTATTGATGTAGCTACGGAAATATATGAAAATATAAGCGTAGGTTCTAAGTTGCTATTTGCCAATATTGCAAGTTTGCTTATTTTAGGAATTATACGTTTCGGCATATCACAGTATTGGGATGTAGTAACTTTTGGTAAAATTTCTTTAGCCTTAAGTATTGCTAATTTTTTAATGGTGTTTATTAACGCAGTTAGTGTGGTTTTGTTTCCAGCTTTAAAAAGGATTGCTGATAATGAATTGAAGATTGTTTATCAAAAAATAGATATGGTGTTAACCATAATATTATTGGGCTTGTTGGTAATATATTATCCTTTAAAATATATTTTAAACTGGTGGCTTCCGCAATATGCTGATTCGTTAATGTATGTATCTATTTTATTTCCAATATGTTTTTTTGAAAGTAAGGTAGTTTTATTAATAAATACTTATCTTAAAGCATTAAGGCAGGAAGCTTTGTTATTAAAAGTAAATTTAATTACTGTTGCGTTAAGTGCGCTATTAACATACTTTTGCGTAGTATATTTACATAATTTACAATTTACGGTATTTTCAATTCTAGTCCTATTTTTGTTTAAATACAGCATTTCTAAATATTTTTTAATGAAGAAACTGCAAATATCAGACGGTTTTAATGAATTAATATTAATTTTTGCTTTTGTAGCCATAAATTTATTGCAATGTAACTTATTGTATAGTTTTGGTATTTACTTATTTTTATTTGCTATTTATTTGATGTTTAAAAAAGCTAAAATAAAGAATTTGCTTATATGTTTTTAGGGAGGAGTTTGCGTGATTTATTTATTGTTGATAGTTTTTTTATTATGCTCTATTTAACCTTTAAAAAATTTGATAAAGACATAATAGCGCCGCCTGTTGTTTTAGTCGCAGGTTACACTTTAAGCATAGCTTGTGCAGCTGTTAATGTTAAAAATTGGGGTATTGATTTACATTTAAATACATTTTTTGTATTATTATACGGGACTCTGCTTTTTGTTATTACTGGTTATGCTGTAAAAAAGTGGATGGAGAAAAGGGCAAGTTGCGAGGCAGCAGTACGTCAAAAATTTAATGCTATAAGTATTGATATTAAATATTTATATGTGTATATTGCATTCCAAGTTTTAGTAATGTTAATATGGGTATGGAATATTTATAGTGTAACGGATTCATTAGGACAGTATAATAGTTTGGCAGAAAGGATGGTTGCTTTTAGACAATGGAGTTCTTATGGTACAGGGTGGATTAGCAATTACTTTTATGTGTTTATTAACCAATTTAACCAAATTTCAATGATTTCACCTTATTTATTTTTGTATATTATTGTGTATAATTATTTTGCAAATAAAAATCTACATAATGCTACTTTTTTGTTTATATCTATAATATTATCAATAATGCAAATACTTTTAACTGGTGGAAGGCTAAATGTAATTGCATTATTTTTGAGTGGTTGTTTATATTATTTTCTTTTTTATTATAAATATTATAATAGAAGATTTTTGATTGATAGAAAATTTTTAATAAAGTTATTTATTTTACTTATTTGTGGTGGAATTGGATTTTATTATGCAAAAGTTATCGTCGGAAGGGGTGATGATATAAATATTGGTGATATTATTCCTTATTTAACAATGTATGTAGGTGGTCCAATTCAATTATTAGATATATTTTTACAAAAGCCAATTGAAGTATCAGATATTTGGGGCAAGGAAGTGTTTTCTACATTAAATTTTCAGTTAATTAGATTTGGTATTTTAAATATAGATCCTTATATTATTCATTTAGAATTTAGAACTGCTGAAACGGGAGCTTTTTTGGGAAATATTTATACAGCATATAGATCTTATATATATGATTTTGGTTTTATTGGATTAACTATTTTACCAATAATTTTTTCCGGTTTTGTAAATTATTTGTATTACATGGTTATTTACAAATGTAAATTTAGCAAAGTAAATTTAATGTTTCTATTTTATTCATCAATCTTTTGGGTTATATTTTTTGATTTTATAAGAAGTTTTTTTTTCAGCAATTTGTTCATTTATAGTTATTAAGCAATTAATTTTCTTAATAATTTTAACAGCTATTTTTGTAAAAAATTTTAGAATTAGAGATTTATGGAATAATAGAAATTTGGAGGCATTAAAATGAAATTCATCATCACCGGCGGGGCCGGGTTTATAGGAAGCAACTTTATATATTATCAGCTTGAACATCATCCGGAGGATGAATTTATTTGCTTGGACAAGCTGACGTATGCAGGAAATTTAAGCAGCTTGAATGGTGCTATGGAGCAGCCGAACTTTAAGTTTGTGCGCGGCGATATTGCAGACCGTGATTTTGTTTACAGCTTGTTTGAAGCAGAAATGCCGGATGTTGTGGTAAATTTTGCGGCGGAGAGCCATGTTGACCGCAGCATTTTGGAGCCGGAGTTGTTTTTAAAGACTAATGTTATTGGTACAGGCGTGCTTATGGACGCTTGCCGCAAGTATGGTATTAATCGTTATCACCAGGTTAGTACAGATGAAGTGTATGGCGATTTGCCGCTGGACAGGCCGGATTTGTTTTTTACGGAAACAACACCGCTGCATACTTCAAGCCCGTATTCTGCATCTAAAGCAAGTGCAGATTTACTGGTTTTGGCATACCACCGTACTTATGGTTTGCCGGTGACAATTTCCCGTTGCTCCAACAACTATGGGCCGTATCACTTTCCTGAAAAGTTAATACCGCTAATGATTATTAATGCCTTGCACGACAAAGCACTGCCGGTTTACGGTGATGGCGCTAATGTGCGCGACTGGTTATATGTAGAAGACCATTGCAGTGCGATTGATTTAATCATCCGCGAGGGACATGAGGGTGAAGTTTACAACGTTGGCGGGCATAACGAAAAGAGCAATTTGGATGTTGTGAAAATTATTTTAAAGGCGCTGGGCAAAAGCGAGGATTTAATTACTTTTGTTAAAGACCGACCCGGTCATGACAGGCGTTATGCTATAGACCCGACAAAAATACACAATGAACTTGGCTGGCTGCCGCAGACGAAGTTTGAGGACGGCATAGCCCAAACGATAGAGTGGTATTTAGCCAATAAAGACTGGTGGCAGGAAATTATCAGTGGCGAATACCAGAAGTATTACGAAAAAATGTATAAAAACAGAATATAAATCAAAACCGTCTGTTGAGTGAATTGCACCCCAAAAGTTAGGCTTTTGGGGTGCAGTCATATACGCGTGGTATTGAGTATATTTCTGACACCTTATTTTATTAATATGAAAGCGGTTTTAGCAGCAACAATTTATTTTTAAATTCTGCGCTGTAAAAATAAAATACAATTGCAGTATTTGTGTTATAATAAACAGTAAACATTTATTGGAGGTTAATCGTGAGGTTTAAAAAATGTTTTCAAACTCTGGCAATTAGTTGTATGGCATTTTTGCCTTTAAACGCTTTTGCTTCTGATGAACTTATTACAGGGCGCGGTTTGCCTGAAACTTATACAGAAGTAACTGCGCAGAAAACCACTTCTGGTTCAACGCTGATTTTTTCTGACAGCCCGGAAATGGTTTACAGAAACGGCGTTTTGTACCGCGATACCGTAAGCGGAGATGTAAGGATTTTCTTTCATCATGTAAATGCGATGGAAAACAATAAAAAACTCGCCGTTATACTCAGCAACGAACAAATGCGCCCGGTTAAATACAGCGTTGCCAACAACAGCATCGGCAATGCGGGCTGGCATTATTTAAAGGTTGGCAAGGAAACCCAGCAAAAATATTTTTCCGGCGTTCATAATAAAACTGAAGGAAAACTTGGCTTTGGCAAAAATGCTGAACTTTTAACCGGCAAGGGCTATGTGCTTGAACCGGCGCAGCTTTTGGTAGGCACTATTGATTTGCATACCGATAAGCCTGTGCAGGTAAGCGTTATTATGTGCGACGAAAAAACAGATTTGGATTTATACAATGAATACGCACCGGTTCAGCCTATGGATGAGCATCCGTTAAGGGGCACCTTTGATGATGCTGACTGGAATTACACTGTTGCTGCACCGATGAATACCGATAACGGCAAAGTGTATATGCTTGAACTGGCTTCTGAAGAACAGGGGTTTGCTCACGGCAAGGACGGCACAACAGGCAAAGATGCTGTGAACTACGGTAATTATGGCATTGTATATTCTGTTAATTTTACAATCAGCGGCAATAAACCGGCGGCAATGTATTTAAATCCGCTGGGCGGTTTGTTTGCCGGTTACGGCGTGCTGAAAAAAGCCGGTGAAGAAAAAATTCTGCCTTTGCCGCAGGATAAAGTGGCAATAGGCGACAGTTATGACGATTTGCTTAAGCTTGGAGTTTTGGAACCGGGAACATACAGCTTTATCTGGTCGCCGCCGGGTGCATCCAACCTGCCTGTAAGGCTGTATTGGATGCAGGACGGCAGTTTATAATAAAAATCAGGGGCAGAAATGACTAAACAACAACCACCATTTAAATTAAACGACATTATTGAAGTAAATATAACAGGGCTTGGCAGCAGCGGCGAAGGTGTGGGCAAGGCTGATGGATTTACGGTTTTTGTACACGGCGCCCTGCCGGGAGAAAAAGTATCCGTAAAATTATTTCAGGTAAAAAAATCCTATGCTTCCGGCAGAATTTTAAACATTTTGGAAGAATCTACGCAGCGCGTTAAACCGCAATGTGCTTTTTATGAAAAATGCGGAGGCTGCCAATTGCAGCATTTAAACTACGAAGGGCAGTTAAGCGTTAAAAGGCAGCAGGTTAAAGATGCCATTGAGCGTATTGGGCATATTACCGGCTGCGAAGTGCTGCCTGTGCTGGGCATGGAAAATCCGTGGCATTACCGCAATAAAATGCAGTTCCCGGCAGCTAAAACGGAAGGAAAAATTCAAATTGGCTGCTATGCGGCTTTAACCCATAACGTTATAAATATTGATGACTGCCTTATCCAAAAGCAGGCTAACAACAAAATTATGCAGGTTGTGCGCCATTGGATGCAGCAGTTTAATATTTCTGCTTATGACGAAACTACCGGCAAAGGCGTTGTACGCCATGTTATGGGGCGTGCAGGGGCTAAAACCGGCGAAGTTATGGCTGTAATTGTTACAGCCTGCTATGATATTCCGCATGCAGGCGAGCTTGTAACAATGCTTAAAACTGAAGTGGACGGTTTAAAAAGCATTGTACAGAACATTAACAAAAAGCGTACCAACATAATTATGGGCGCTAAAAACCGTGTTCTGTATGGCAAAAGTACAATTAAAGACAGGCTTGGCAATTTAAAAATTAATATTTCGCCGCTGTCTTTCTTTCAGGTAAACAGCGCGCAGACTGAAAAGCTGTATGCCACAGCGCTGGATTTTGCTGCGCTGAGCGGCAAAGAAACGGTTATTGACTGTTACTGCGGTACCGGCACTATTTCGCTGTATCTGGCGCAAAAGGCACGCAAGGTGTACGGCATAGAAATTGTTGAGCCCGCCATTAAAGACGCCAACGAAAATGCCAAAGCAAATAATATTGCAAATGCAGAGTTTATTTGCGGCGATGCTGCCGTGGAAATGCCGGCGCTGTTAAAAAGCGGCGTAAAGCCGGATATTGTGCTGCTTGACCCTCCGCGCGCAGGTTGTGATAAAAAGGTTTTGGCGGCCATTGCCGGAGTAAAACCTGAAAAAATTGTTTATGTATCATGCAATCCGGCTTCTTTGGCACGCGATATGGCATTTTTAACGGAAAACGGCTATAAAGCAGTAAAAGCACAGCCGGTGGATATGTTCCCGATGACGGTGCATATTGAAACGGTTGCTTTACTGATATTAGAAAAATAAAAGCTTGAAACAGGCATTATACTTTTGTATAATGCCTGTTTTGCATAAAAAAGAGCGGCTTGCCGCTCTTTTTTAATAATATTTTTAGTTATTGCTATCAAAAATACTGCCGCTTTCCAGCAATTTGCTATCGTAAATTGCCGGTGATTCGCCGGGGTTTGTTAAATGCGGCGTTAAAATCATAATAACTTCGGTTTTTGTTTTGCTGGTAGTACGGTTTTTAAACAGTTCGCCTAAAAGCGGAATGTTTGATAAGAACGGTACTTTTTGCAGCCGTTTTTGCTCTTCTTCATTGATTAAACCGCCTATTACAAGGGTTTCACCGTCGCGCATCCTGACGGTAGTATCGGCTGTGCGGCTGGTTATTTTGTAGTTTTTAAGTTCGGAAATAAGCGTGGGGGTGCTGACTTCCGTATGTACTACTGAAGTTATCATACCGTCGCTGCTAACTATCGGCGTATATTGCAGTTTAATACCGGCGTCAACGTAATCGGTAGTATTTGTAGTAACGGAATTTTCTATTTTTTCCGTGGTAACAGGAATATGATCGCCTATAAATATGCTTGCTTCACGCCCGGGTATGGTTATTATGCGCGGTGTTGCCAGAATTTTGGCTTTGCCTTTGGCAAAAAGGGCGTTTAAAGCAGCGTTAAAACGGAATTCATAATTAGCGCCAAAATGTACTACGCCGCCAAAATTTTCGTTATCGGTATCATCTTTATCATCGTCATTGCCGTAGTAATTGCTGTTTTGCGGTATTTTATCCCAGTTCCAGCTGATGCCGAGGTTTTCGCTGTCTTCGCGGTTTACCGCAATTATTTTGGCTTCAAGTGTTACCTGCTGCGTGGCAGTATCAAGTGCGGCTACTGCGCTGCGCAGGCGCATTTCATCGGTGGGGGTGCCGGTAAAAATAATGCTGTTGGTAACAGTATCGGTGCTTATTTTGCTGTTGGTGCCAATAAGCGGTGCCAGTGCCGTTTTAAGTTCTTCCGCTTTGGCGTAGTTCAGTTTAATAATACTGGCCGTATCGTTAAATTTTTCCATGCCTGCGGCAGAGCCAACCAGTATAACATCGCCGGTAAGGCGGTAACTTAAACCTTTGGCAGCAGTAATTATACGCAGTGCGGTGTCAAAAGGCACGTCTTTAAGGTTAAGCGTAACCGTGCCCTGTACGGAACTGTCGGCAACAATGCTTTTGCCGGAGAGTGCTGCAACAGAAGCGAGCACATCGCGTACCTGTCCGTCGCGCACGTTAAGCGTAATGCCGTTTGCATAAGCCAAAGGCGAAACCGCAGCTAGCAAAACAGTTAAAAGAGCAGTAAAAATTTTAGTCATGGGCTGTTCCTCCGGCTTTTAACATAAGCGTTTGGGAGTCTTTTTCGAGCAGGACGCTGTTTGAGGTGATACTGCGTACGGTAAAGCCGTTAATTTTGCTGCCCGGCTGATAGTAATTGCTTTGCCCTGCAAATTCCACAATTGCCATGGTGGTGCTGCCGTTTTGTATAGTTCCTTTTAAAACAGGGGTTAATGCGGCGGGTTGGCGTTTAATATCCGGCGCGGCCGGAGCCAGAAATGGGTTGCGCTGTGGTTTGATGCTTTTAGCGGCAGGCACAGGCAGCTTGATGGGGGTATAAACTGCATGGCTGTTTACCGGCGCATTTTTTTGCGCACTGCCTGAAAGCGTAAACTGCAAAGCGCTTAAAATCAGCATTGTGCCTGCCGTTAAGCATAAAATAAGCGGCGGGCGTTGTAATTTAATGTGTTCCAGAAGCTGTTCCTCCAATAAACCTCCGGTATCCGCAATTTCAGTTCAATATTATACCATAAAAATTTACTTGAAGATATTATTTTTGCTGGTTATAATAATAAAGCTGCAAATTTTTGTAATGGAGAGAAAAAGTTGATAATACAAACTGAACGGACATTATTTAAAAAAGATGAAAACGCTGATGCCGTAAAGGCGGCTGACAGCCTTATTGCCAAAGCCGCTGCATCCGGCGCAAGCGATATACATATAGAGCCAGGGGAAAACAATGCGTGTGTGCGTATGCGTATCGACGGCGTTCTTTACAAAGAAGCCGAAATGAATAAAACGCTTATGCAGGCGGTTGTTTCGCGCATAAAGGTGCTGGCTGGCATGGATATTGCCGAAAAACGCCTGCCACAGGATGGCAGCATTAAGCTGGAGCTTGACGGACGCAATATTGATTTACGCATATCGTCGCTGCCGACTATTTTAGGAGAAAAAATAGTTATACGTATTTTAGACAGGGAAAAGTTTGCCCTGAATTTGGATGAACTAAATTTTACGCCGGAAAATTTAGCGCTTTACCGCAGGCTTTATAATTATGGCAGCGGCATTGTGCTGCTAACGGGGCCGACCGGCAGCGGCAAAACTACAACGCTTTATGCCACGCTGGCAGAGCTTAACAGCAGCGAACGCAATATTGTAACCATAGAAGACCCTGTGGAATACCGCATTAACGGCATAAGCCAGGTTGCTGTAAACGAAAAGGCCGGGCTGACTTTTGCAAACGGGCTGCGCAGCATTTTGCGGCAGGACCCAGATATTATTATGCTTGGTGAAATACGCAGCCTTGATACGGCG
>ERZ780166.989-NODE-989-length-17356-cov-7.698515_pt1 | contig 17356 bp, 17 predicted proteins | sample MGYA00511366_ERZ780166 | MGnify/ENA primary metagenome ERZ780166 (study PRJEB29588, sample SAMEA2162231) | human gut metagenome | biome: human gut; feature: human-associated habitat; material: faeces | place: Denmark | collected 2008/2010 ...
CTATGACCTCCGGAGTTGACGTGGACATTCTCGCGTATGCCGGCATGATAGCCCAGCATACTGCCGCAAACACCACCCAGAGGGCGACTGCCAGCGGAGTTCCCACCCCGGCGTATTCGTCCGCCTCGCTGCGCTTTCCGGCGCCGAGCCGGGCCGCCATGACGGTGTTGATCCCCACGCCGGAGCCTACCGCCAGCGCTATCATGAGCAGCTGTATCGGGTAGATTATAGAAAGCGCCGTGAGTCCCGACTGGGAGTAATTCCCGACGAACAGGCTGTCCACAATATTATAGAGCGCCTGAATGAGCTGCGCCAGCATGACCGGCGGAGCCAGTTTCAACAGCACCTTACTGATTTTTTCCTTGCCGAATAATTCTGATGTATCCATAAAATCTCCCCATATGTTCTGCTATACTATTATATAGCCGTGTGCCATTTTTGTCAATATGGATATTGCACAACACCGCCGCACTGCACAGCTTGTGCTTCAGCACGATGTCCCCTTGACAATTCCCGGCGAAAGTGTTATGATATGTTGTCGGCGGAACTGTGCGGAAATACACAGGCGGCAAGGGCGCCGCGCCGGAATGTATCAATATAACAAACGGGTAAGGAAAACTACAAATGAATACAAAGACGTGTTCTATACAAATGACATCTGGCTCGCTGTGGAAGAATATACTAATGTTCAGCCTGCCGCTTATGCTGACGCAGGTGCTTGAGGTGCTCTTCAACCTCAGCGATGTCGCAATAGCCGGGAAATTCGCGGACTACATAGCGCTGGGGGCGGTTGGCTCCACAACGCTGCTGGTTTCGCTGTTCACCGGTTTTCTTATTGGAATGGGCTCCGGAGTTAACGTCCGGGCGGCTCACCGCCTGGGCGCCGGGGACGACAACGGCGTAAGGCTGACGGTGCACTCCTCCCTGCTGGTGTGCAGTATCATCGGCGTGCTGGCGTGCCTTATCTGCCTTCTCCTGGCGGAACCTATGCTGAACCTCCTGAAGACGAAATCCGAACTGCTGCCCAGCGCGGTCACATATCTGCGGATATATTCCCTGGGAATGCCGGCGATGGCGGTGTACAACTTCGGCAGCGGAGTACTCAGCGCCTGCGGCGAAACCAGGCGTCCGCTGGTGTATCTGTCCATCGCCGGAGCACTGAACGTTGCGCTGAACCTTTTCTTCGTCATCTGCTGCGGAATGGCGGCGGACGGCGTTGCGATCGCCAGTGTTATCTCGCAATACCTTTCCGCGGCGCTTATAGTGATCCACCTCTGCCGCAGGAAGGACTGCTGCGCACTCAGCCCCTCCAGGAAATACATCAGCCGCCGTGCATGCGCCGACGTACTCATGCTGGGTATTCCGGCAGGAATACAAAATGCGGTTTTCGCCGTGGCGAATCTCTTTGTGCAGACCGGAGTCAATCATTTCGACGCGATAACGGTATCCGGCAACTCCGCCGCAGCCAACGCGGACGCCATCATATTTAACGTCCAGGCTGCGATACACACCGCCTGCGCCAGCTTCATCAGCCGCAACCGCGGTGCCGGAAACCACTCCAGAATGATGAAAAGCTACTTCGTGAGCCTGACCTACTCCTTCGCCGCAGGCGCTATCCTGGGCGGACTGCTGATAATTTTCGGACGCGGATTTCTCTCCCTGTTCGCGAATGATACAGCGGTAATCGAAGCAGGCATGGAGCGACTCAGCATAATGGGCTGGAGTTACGCCATCGCCTCTTTCATGGACTGCACTATCGCCGCCGCCCGTGGAATCGGAAAGACTATTGTGCCGACGATCGTGGTGATCATGGGCTCCTGCGTATTCCGCGTGGTGTGGGTGTACACGATTTTCGCGCACTTCCAGACGATCACATCGCTTTATCTGCTGTACAGTTTCTCCTGGGCGATAACCGCCACCGCAGAGATGGTGTATTTCTTCACCGTCAGCAGGAAGAACAGATTTGCTGAAGAAAAGTCCGCGCTCGGGAAATCCGCATGATATGATAATAACGCAACACGCCTCCGGAATTCCGGGGGCGTGTTTTATATAGCTACCATTGCTAAATGGGATATAGATCCATTCAAGAATACTAGGAAGAATTCTGGCTGAAGAATCATTGTGTCCATAAATCCGGCATGGAAACCAACAGAACAGAAATACAAAAATAAGATTAACAACCTCTCCGACATGCTCATAGAAAAGATGTCGGATTCGCTAATGAAATAACTTACGAGTTAGAGCATCACAAACTGAATTAGAGTAATAGAACGTTCCTGGTCTGTTCTGAATGAAATGTGGAGTCTTGATGTTGCCCGCGACCCCTCGTTAAAGGAGGTGCAGGCATGAAGATCGAGAAAATAACAATCACCTCTAAATAGACCTACCTTGAAAAGCTCGTTTAGTGGTTGCGTAAAACCACCTCCACGGCAAAAACGCCGATAACATATAAACACGCCCGGAACGGGGCAGAAAGAAGGTAAAACAAACATGAAAGTAGATTTAGTAGGGCTGCACCCTCTCGATTTCCCAAGTAAGGACGGCACGCAGATCAAAGGAATCAACCTTGAGTGCAACTTCTCAGACGACAGCGTATACGGCAAGAAAGCTGACGCTAAATTCATCTCTGATATTGCGTTAAAAAACCTTGGAATCACGCTTGATGATCTCTTACCACTCATTAATTCTGAAGTAGACCTCGAACTTAATTTTAAGGGCAAGGTCGTTGGTATCAGTAAAGTATCATGAACAACTACGTTGACTTCGCAGACGGTGATTTCATCGTCTATGATACGACCCTCGATGATATCTACATAGCGCTTATCATCATAATCATCATGCTGGGTATCATCGCAGGGGCGATGATCTTCCGCCACCTGAGAAAGTAGGTGCGGTATGTATCTGTTATCTTTCGGCTTCTATGGCATTATGTTCGGCTTGGGACTGTCCGGCGCTGTGTGGCTTTTAGGACTGGTTTTCACTAGCTGTTATAGTGCTATTTTCAAGCATAACGACTAACCACAAAGGAGGTAATCACATGAAGGTATTCGAAAAGCTCAAGAAGATCGGCAAGCGCTGCAAGGTAGTTGTCGCTACGGCAGCAGCTGCGGTTGTTGGCGTTGTTTCTTCCGTCTGCACTTCCGCTGCAACCGCCGAGGCTTCCAACGGAGTTGACATGGCAAAGACCCTTTCCGATGCTGGCAATCAGATGACTGCTCAGTTTGGAACGCTTGTAGCTACTCTCATTCCTGTCATCATCGGCATTCTTACAGCTGGTCTTGCGATCTTCGGTATCATGCAGCTGATAAAGCTTGCTAAGAAGACTTTCGGCAAGGTAGCCGGCTAATATTCCCCGGGGCGGTTCGGATCTCCTGAGCCGCCATTCCTTTACACTAGAACAGTATGACAAAATACACACCTCACGAGGTTTACATATATGACTAAAAAAGAACGTATCACCATAACTATTCCGCCGGATCTGCTCCACGATCTTGACGAAATGTGTGCGCAGTCCGGGTATTCCCGGAGTTTCATCATCTGGCGGTGTATCCGCCTTTATATGAAAATGCTTGACGAGGAGGACGAATAATGATCTATCTCTACACCGGGACGCCTGGAAGCGGCAAAAGCTATCACGCCGCCGAGGTTGTTGACCGGGCATTGCGCCGCAAGGTTCCCGTTATCGCAAATTTCCAGGTGAACTTAAACCCTAAAAAGCACAAGGGCGAATTTGTTTATATCCCTACGCTTGAAATGAACGTTGACAGGTTCGAGCAGTATGCCCGGGAACACTTCGACAGCAACAAGCGCGACGAACATCAGGGTGTTATCATCATCGATGAAGCGCAGATTCCGTTTAACTCCCGGGACGGACTGAACAAGAACCGCATGCGCTGGCTTGAATTCTTCTCGCAGCATAGGCATTACTTCTATGACATTATCCTCATCACCCAGAACGACCGAATGCTTGACCGTCAGATCAGATCACTGGTCGAAACGGAGTACAAGCACCGGAAGCTTACGAACTACGGCGCCAAGGGCATGTTCATGATCGTGGTGTTTCACAAAATGTTCGTCGCCGTTCAGTACTGGTACCCGATTCAGGAGCGCGTCGGCTCGGAGTTCTTCAATCTCCGGAAATCCGTCTGCAAGCTCTACGATACCTTCAAGAAGTTCGATAAGCCCAAGGAAGAGCAGTCCCAGGAGATCACCGACATGAAAGCGCGCATAGCTGCATTCAATCAGAAAGGAAGATCCGAATGAAAAAACGAATAGCTGCAGCTGCTCTGGCGGCTGTCCTCGTCTGCGGAATCATCGGGCTTCGTCCGAAGGCTGTTGGGCTTGCTTCTGCAGGTGTTGCCCTTGGTGTTCTGGCGTTTAATCTGCTCGGCGTTATGTCCGGGCAGTATGACGATGTAGCCGAGGGGATAGGCTGTTTCGTTGAAAGCGGCGTTGAAGGCTGGCAGAAAGCTTTTGTCGGCTCTGAAAATACGCCGTCCTGGTTTGCTTCCGGCTGGCAGCAGATTTATGATACCTGTACAGGCTGGTTTGACTCCGGTGAGATTACAATCTCTGCTGACGGAAAAGTTGATCTGACATATGATCAATTTTTAGTACTATACGGTCAAATTATTGGTATAAGCTCCGATACAGTAGTTGATTTTAAATCAAAGTATGATTATCAATTCCTTTCTGCCGATATCACAAAACCAATAGCATTTGATTCTCTCCCCCTAAATGATGTTTATGCTAAAACCGTAATAGGACAAAGTTTTGCTCCTGTCTATTTTAACGATGATATTTGTATTTTTGGAGCTGGCTATCTCTATGTTCATATTACTCAAGGCGAATATTTGTGTTCTGTTCGTTTTCTCCCCAATTTAGATCGTTCTACTTTTTACAATGTTGTTGGTATTAGCTGCTCGACTTCTGTTACAAGTTTTGCCGATTACTTAACTCAACACCAGATTTATGGAATTGTTAGTTTAAATCGTGTTTATGGTTCCTATATATCTAGTGGGGTTCAAACTGATAAGGATCAAGAATTAACTTCTTGTTATGTTTTCCGGAATGGAAAGTTAACAGTACAAGCTATTTCGGATCTTGATATAGATTTATCTTCGTTGAATAGCGGTCTTGTAACCAGCACAGGAGATTATTATAATTTCGTTCATGGGATTACTTCTTGTTCCTCTTCTGAGGTTATCCCCGGACTTGATGATCTGTCCGATGTGCTGCCAATGGATAAAACCAAGAATCCAACGCTTGAGGTTGACACCGATCCATCAATAGTTAATCCCGACGACGCTATAACCGTCAAGGACGTTCCGGGAAATCCGGACATGACGTTGACGGAATATAAAGCGCAGCTAAAGCTTGATATAGATATACCTTCGATCATCTCTACAAAATTCCCGTTCTGCATTCCCTATGACCTTATCCGGATCCTTGGCGTGTTCGTCGCGGATCCTGTCGCACCGGTTTTCCGGATTCCTATATCAACGGATCCTGCGCAGCTTGAGCCGTTCAAGGGTAATCAGACTATCGGAAATATTCCCGAGGACTTCGAACCCATGTTCGAAATAGACGAGGAACTCGTTATAGATCTTTCAGTTGTTCCCCTGGTGCAGCCGATATGCTACACTGTTTTCATCGTTGGATTTATCGTGCTCCTTATTCATATTACGCCGAAGATGATCAACCACTAAGGAGGTGCCGCCATGGGCGAATGGTTGAAAGGTTTATGGAACTCAATAACAGATGTTGTATCCGATATAGCTAATGCTATAGTTCTTCTTCTGCCGGACAGCCCTTTCAAGGACATTCAAATCCCGTCCGAGGTTAAGGAGATCATGGGCTATGTAAATTACTTCGTCCCGATCGGTGCAATGCTTACTATCGGCGCTAGCTGGCTTACGGCTATCGGCGTGTATTATCTATATCAAACTATATTGAGGTGGGCAAAAACTATCAAGTAGCAGCGCATGGGGCTGCGCGTGTGCGCGCGGGGCGCCCCATGCGCAACGGAGGTGATTTTTTTGACGATTCGCGAAATGTATGAGATGTTTCTCCTGGAACAAGAGTTTCGGAACAACAGTGCGGTAACTATCAGCTGGTACAAAGAGCAGCTCGAGGATTTTTTCATATGGCTTATGGACAATATTCCGAAAGGTTATAATGATCCTGCAGAATTAAATCTGCTTAATTTTAAGCGTTATGGAGCTTATCTTAAATTGCAAACCAAGCGGAACGGGGATCGGCTGAGCAGCAGTTCCGTTCAGGGTTCAATGAGAGCTGTTAAGGCTTTCTATAATTTCTGTATCGGCGAAGATTACCTCGATGATTTTTCCCGTCAGCTCCGGCTTCCGAAGGTTCATAAGAAGGAGCAGCTTATTCTTGATGACAATGAGATCATTAAGCTGCTTCGTGCCTGCGATGATTCATTTTCTCATTACAGCCTTCGCAACAAGTGCTTTGTGCTGCTTATGCTTGACAGTGGACTGCGCCGCGGAGAAATCCCCCGGATCAATATAGGCGATATCACCTTTAGCACTAAGTCCATGATCATACGCGGTAAAGGCAGCAAGCAACGGCTTATCCCCATAGGCTACCAGACCTGCGAACAACTTCTGAACTATCGGTTAAAATTTCGTCATTTCGCCAGCAGTTCCGAGCCGTTCTTCCTGGATCAATATGGAGGACGGTGCAACGATAATTCAATTAAGCTTGTTTTCCAACGTCTTAAAGAAGTCACCGGAATAGAACGGCTTCACCCTCATCTGCTCCGGCACACATTCGCAACATATTACCTTGCGGACGGCGGAGATCTGGAGACCCTCCGGCTTATCCTCGGGCATAGCAATATTCAGACTACGCAGATGTATTTGCATTTAGCCTTTAATCTGAAGCTTCAGCGCAGCCGGCATAACTCACATATCGACAAGCTTTTCGACTGCTGATATTTCTGCAGTTGCAAAACCAAATCCACTGACACCTTTTTGATAAATGCCCAGATACAGCGAAAGCGCCTTGCATGCCTTGAACGGCTCTACAATGCGCTTTCAGATATCTGTGATATCGTTACGTAATAGATTTTTTTATCATAGAGAAAGATTATTCACAGCACAAGCCTGCAACATTTACCACTGGTTACGCTAACCTGAAAAAGAAACCTAATTTGATACAATGTACCTAACTGGAAAGTAGGGAGGATTCTTGTGTAAGTCGGTGCAAATCAAATGCCCCAGTGTATATTAGTAACTCAACTTTTGTATATCGCACCGAAATCATGCCCAGTCAATTGGTACAAGTTTCATACCGTCCCACCATTTTTCAACCACAGAATCTTGAAAACGCTTTTCTTTTATATCAGCATGATCAACAATTATTACCTGCATGTTAGGAGCAAGTTCCTTGATTCGCTCAAAAACAAAATCGTAGATTTTTCTCACTTCCTGGCTATCTACATTTTGATCATTAGTTTCTGGTGGGAAATACACTTGAGATGGCTGATCTAAAAACAAGAATCCCGGCACAGGTCGTTTGTTTTGTATAAAAAACGTGTGCAAAGCAAATAAGGTTATAAGGTGACAGCCTAACCAATTGGAACCACTTCCAAGTTGTTGTAGAGGAACTGGTCTATCGCGGTCAACCATTACAGTAAGTTTGGTTAGGTCAAATCGATATGGAAATTCGCTATGTTCCAGATCAAGACTCTTTGCCCATTGATACATTAGGGTGGAAATCCGATTAATTATAGACTGTTTTCTTTCCTCAATCTCGTTTATATCTAATATGCTGTTGATTTCATTTATTCTAAACTCGATCTCCGAAAGTCTATCCCTACGATCAGCCATATTATCAGAGATAACAACGCTTTCAAGCCATAAACTGATTCTGCCAACTACTCGTCCTCGTCTCACATTTAGATCCTTAAGGCGAAGCGCTTCTCTATTTTCATCATATATGGCGTTTATTTCTACTTGGAGAGATTGTGATTGATTAATAAAATCTTGTCGCTTATTTTTAAGCTGTTCTAGATATTTTCTGAGCGCTGGACGATTATGGGATACAGATTCTAATCGGTATGATAAACTTGTTATTGAATCTCGAATATCCTGTGCCCCTGGCAAAGGTGAATCTATTGTCTTTGAACATAACGGACAATGGTTTGGATCAAAATCAATTTGCTCGAATAGTCCAATAGATTCTAATCGACTTTTTTGATGCTCAACTTCAGTACTATAATCTTTCACTTGCCCCAGAAATTCCTCGGTATTTCGAATATCAATGCCGATTTGATCTATTTCATTTTGAGTGTGCGATAATTGACTTTGAAGCAAGGATATTCTATCCATACCAGTTGTAGATATGTCATTTGGTTTCCAATTGCACGCAACGCTCATTGCATTTCGTACACTTTCATAATCTGATAGATCAATTTGGATATCTTCTGGAAGAATGCCGACTTCTTTTGCTTCAGAAAGAAGAACCGTTGCTCTATCTAAGCCATTCCCCTTTAGTTGGTCAACTTCATCAATGCCCTTTCTTAAAATGGTAGCTTCTCGCTTAAGCAGCGTTCTTTCAGATTCAAGAACCAAAGTATTCTCGCCTACTATGCCTAAGAAATATGGCAATGTGTCTTTTATCGCTTGCGCCATAAAAGGTTCCGCCTGTCTATGAAATAAAAATTTTTGTGATGCAATCTCGTCTTGATTTTGTAAGCAATAATATAGACTATGACGTATATTTGCAGAAAGTGGTAGACGACTTTGATTTTCGGGAGGATTAAAGAGGTTTTCTGATATTCCTAATTTTGATGAAAGTAGTTTTTCTAAACCACTGTTATCTATAGGAGTAGCACGCGTCAAGTCATTGGGAATATTTTTTGCACCCATTAAGTAACAGCAACTATTTGTAGAGGCTTGTCCATGCGGTGGATTTTCCCTAGCAATTAGAAGATATTCGTCATTATGCACCAGTTGAAGAGCATACCATGCAACATGCTCCCTTACAAAGCCTTCTGCTATATTACAAGAAGATCCGCCGAAACAGTAATCAATAATGTCACCGATCACGGATTTTCCCGTTTTTGATTTTCCAGTAATGATATTTACTGATCCGATTTTAAATGGCAGAATTCTTCTTTTGCCATTTGTACCATATAGAACTATCGCACTGATTTGCATTATGGTTTCACCCCCAAAGCAGTATATATATTTTCCACGGCGTGCATATTATAAAACCACCGTCCAACATGCTCCGCTTTTTGAATACATTCTGCAATTTCTTGATCATTAGCGGCGTATTGGACAATCTTTGATTTTGAAACTGTTTTTATTATAGATAGTCCTCCATCGATGATTTCGCAGTTACCTTGAAATAATAAAAATTCTATAGCTTCATTCGTAAAGCCGATTAGGCTCTTGGCACGATCAGCAAATCCTATTAAAACGTCCGGATTTCGTTGTAGCCATACAACCATATTTTCTCTTGAATTAACTCTATTTCTTGTGTTTTTATGCAATACGATAGGCATAACTAAATAAAGTAATGAGAATGGCATATTATTTTTTGCTTTCTTTTGATACTCAAATATAGCTGAATATAAAAGTATAGCGCAAAATGATGGATTCAATAAATTAGCTATTTCTGGTGTACGTTTACTCCATGGTATCATGCCATCACCCCCTTAGTAATTCACATAAGCGCTCCATAAAATCAACATGCCATCCAACAACAAGTCGATTAGCAAGTTCATGATATGTACCACGCATAATAAATGGATCTGGAACATTGCTTCTTATTGGTAATGACAAATTCTCAATTTCGCCAAATAGCTTCCTGCCTGCAATTTGCTTTTGATTTTCAGTAAGTTGATCGCCATAGTCTTCCATATTCTCTTTCATTATTAAAAACAATCTATTCCATTCATCAACTAGCCTTTTTTCGTATTTTTCTAAATCATTGATAAATAACAATTGTTCTCTAACCCACTGACTTCTTTGACGGTAAGCATTATAATAGTCCCTAATGCAACGCTTTAAACGACTATTAGAAATGGCTATCAAATCTAACTGTTCAATAAATATTCTATTTTCTGGCGGTAACTGCTCTAATTCATGATCTGTCGGTTGGTAATATGGATCAACATCAATAGGTAGGGAATCTGCCTTATATTCACCACCAATATCGTTCATCTTTTTCTGCAATTGTCGATAGCTGATAAATACTGGTTCTTCGGAAATCAAACATTGAATTGAAGAAATAATCCACCAACCTACTATTTTTTCGTATACGCTTTCTTCAAAAGGCTGAAGTGTTATAACACGCACATACGGCATAATGCTTTCTTTTATCGCAACTATATTGGGACTCGAATCACATACATAAATATGCTTAACCAAATATTCTTGTTGCTTGTCATCTAGTGACTTAAAAGCATCATAGTAATTCTTGTTGGTTTTCGATGCATTTGAACACGCTACTTGACGCATAATCTCAAGTGCTTTTTTCCAATCACGAGAAAACATGTTTTGTAAATAAAATGCAATAGAATTGTCTTGCGCTTTGGCTGTTGTAATAATAACAAAATTAGTTGCACGTTCAAGGTTCGCATTGTTTTTTATGTGATCACACCAGCTTTTTATTGTTCTCCAATAATCAGTACTAGTATCGCTGAGGTTTCCTTGTCGATGAAGTTGGTGTTTTATCTGAATCATTATTTGTGGGTTGTCTTTTTCCACAAAAGCAACATCATCAAATTTCTCAATACAGAGCTGAGAGTCGGGGTTTCTGCTCTCAAGTAGAAGGAGAAGGGCAGAAAGCACTTGATACAGATATCCAGACAGTTGGCCTGTAGCATCATGTACATTATGTTCAATCATCATTCTCCATCCTCTTTTCACTGTTATGACCTTGGGTTTAAGGTATACATTGGTACTAATTTGACCTTTTGGCTTTAATTGAACATTTGAGATCTCTTTTCATATATTATTTAAAAATTAACACGAATGTGCAGAAAACCGTTTTATTACCTATCTAGCATTCATACTACTCGCCCAAACACATATACACGGTTTTCAAACTCTTTTCTTAAATTATTCGCATATAAGTTTACGTAAAGCTTCGGGTAGGCACTTTTAAAGTGTTAAATCACCTTTTAAAGTGTATTCTGCAATGCGTTTAACCTCTTCTAAAACACGTTTTCGAGCAGCTTCATTAATCCACCAATTGTCCGGTCCTATATTTTTACCCGTCGGAGTATCATCAACAGTTGGAATATAGTAAGTTTCAACAAAGTCCGGATATAGATTTTTTGCTGTCATTTCAATTCTCCTTGTTACAAAAGCTTTTGCAACAAATAGTATTTTTTTGCAGTGTTCAAATCCCCCAAACTGCTCCTCAATAATTTGTTTGGAATAATTGAGGTTTTCATAGCTGTTTGTTGCCTTATTTTCAAGGAACATTATATCTGATGGAATTCCTAACTCTATACCTCTTCTAAAAAAACGCTCACATTCGGGTTCTTTATCCATCTTTGCCGAATGCCCGGTCAAAATAAATTTATCACAAACGTGATGTTCATAAATTGACTTAACATCAACCATTGTATCAAGATAGTCATTCCCAAGAACAATGCAGACATCAGCTCTTTCTGGAACTGATTTAGGCAAAAAAAGCAGTTTAGTTATTGCTTCAATCGCTGATAAACAATTATTCATAATGTTTCCTCCTGATTACCTACTAATGTTCTTATATTACTCAAGAATCTATTCAGATTTTCCTCTACAGTTTCAAGAGTAACCCAAAATTGGTCAGCCACAATTTTTTGAGAATGAACAGCATTTTTCTGAACCTTCAAGCACATAATAATATAGGCTATCTCGCGCTGAAGTCTACTTTCGCATCGCAATTTATGTATATCGACACTATCCAGGGATTCAATAGTCAATTCTGTTTTAATGTAATTGAAATCAATATCCTTATCAATATGATCGATATTCTCGTAAACCAGCCATTCAATCAAAACCAGCATAAGAGCTGAATTCGGTTTGGTATTTAAATCTACGACTTTTCCTTGACACCGCTTGTTGAGCTCACTCTCAAAATAGCTCTGCGCCATTTCCTTGTCACTGTGAATGTCGCTGTAGTATCTGCCATACCAATATTCAATCAAAGGTTTATTCGCACGTTTAGAAATATTGAGATCCCTCTCAATTTCCGATTTATCATCAAAATCTTGCAGTTCCACTTGATGCTTAATCAACATAATAGCTTTCTTTTGTGCTGAATAGCTACGAACGATATGTGGACATCTAGAAGCAGCATCATACAATCTATAAGACAGCATTAGCCTATCCTCATTATAACCCTCAAGGCCTGTGATTTCTATGCCGAATTTTTCCAAGATCAATTGACGCAATTTAGCATTATAATTATTTTCTAATATCATAGCCATGAGATTTAGGCTCTCTGCGCTATAATTGAGACAAGCTTTAGCTAAATATGCCCGTGAAACATAATGAAGACCCAAAATATTCAAAACAATTTTATTACGATTTTCTGTAAAAGCATAAGAATTGTATGCTTGAAATGCAGAATTAAGTACCTGATATACTGCAAGTCCGATATCATTAAAATTGTTATTGCATTCCAGTAAAACATTTTGCGCAAAATCCAAATTTGAAATTGCCTCATCAACCAAAAGGTATCGCTCATTTTCAATTACCGAAAAATCATTCAAATCGTTCAAAACGTACTCTAAAAAGCTGTTTAAACATTTGCCTACATGGTTATAGCCGTCACTATTAAATTCGCCATTACTGTTATCATACACTTGTTTTGCTTTTTTGGCATATTCCATGCATTTCACAAAGCTGTCCAACGGCATTATATTTTTGTCTTCCATTATGCGATAATGTTGAGCCATCTGACATAATGAGAATATATACATATTTGCAAGCGATTCTTTTATACAAACATTATTAGACTCTTCATAACAGCGTATAAATTCGCTAGCAAATAATATATTATCCTCACGAGTAACAGAGATTTTATTCAGCACTTGCAAAACAACAAGATTATTTATGTTCTTTAATTTTTGGCAATAGTCCTCATTACCATGCAGTAAAAATGTAATCGAATCTCCAACTGACAAAGAGGCTTTCTTCGAGCCTGTTTTAATAACCAAAAGCGCATCAGCAACATCATTAGAAAAATCCCTTAAATCAGCGTGCATTTCGATTTCCGAACCGAAGTCTTCATTTATATGGTCAGGGTAATCAACAATTGCCCAAACTATATTTGCTACGTGAAGTGCCGCACAAAGATCTCTTATGTTTTGATGCTTAAAACTAAATTTAACGAAAGGAGTGCTTTTATCTCTCACAATTAAATTGCAATCCAAAAAGGCATTTTTTACATTTTCATAAGAAAAATCACTACCATACCTTTCGTTGTAACATTTGATGGTTTGTTTAAGTTCATTAAGAGATATACTTGTTAAAGAAACATCGCCCCTAGCCTTTTTTTCAGAAATAGAATCTTTTCGATAAGACAGATAACATAAGCTCGGGAACAATTCAGTTATAATGTGAATGTGATCCTCATCAAATCTTTTCTTATTGTTTTCTAGGTAGCAATACATTAAATAGCTTGCATTAATACAACCGCTGGCATTAAGATCAAAATTCATCTCCTTACAAATTTTCATATAAAATGGCGTTGTAAGCAATTCTAAAGTTTTTTCCGGATATTCTGTCGGAAATGAATCTATTCCATAATATTTGCACGCACTTTCTTTGCTTATATGATTAACAACTGCATCGGAAATATCAGACAATTTGTGCAAGGAAACAATTACATCAGCAGAATTATATCGAGAGGTAATAATAATTTTAACCTTCGGGTATTCAGCAAGTGCTTTTATCTCATTAAACAAGTCTTCAAGATTTCCCCGATATTCATTTAAACCATCTAGCAAAAAGATATAGGTAAATCTGCTGTCGTTTTTAGAAAAAATAGCTATTAACTTATTTTCATCATTTTTTTCTTCAATGTTTTCATTTTGAACAGGGAAGTGACTAATTATGTAGCTTTTTATGGTCTCATTGCTGCTCTTATATGACAAAGTAATATATATAGGAAAGAAAAGTGAATCTTCGTTATTCTCGTCAGTATGACCTTTAAATGCATCATATTGAAATTTTCTAAGATGCGTTGTTTTTCCCGAACCACCAGTCCCAGAAAGGAAAAGAATTTTGGGGAGAGAATTGCGGATTTCCCATAAGTTAGAGCATTCTTCTATGCCTTCGCCACTTATTGTTCCAAAAAGGTTAGAGTCATACACTGAATCATTCAGAAGAGTTGACTTTGCAACAGTCAGATAAAGTGATTTAGAAACGCTATCTATCGTTTTTTCTTCGATTGAAATTTGTTTTTTTACATTATGTTCATCTTCATAGTCTCGTTCAAAATACACATCAAAACGTTTCGAGATAAAAAGACGCATCTGGATTTGTTCATCACATTTATTCTCAATCCAGCAACAGATTTGGCGGCTAATTTTATTAAGCAAGGACTTAGCGTTAAGTACAGTTAAATTATCGAATCCTGCGATATTTGCAGTTAAAGCATCAATCATCTCTTTACTGCATCGATAATCGAATTCAATACCCGTCCAATAGTGCAATATTTTGTCTATATAATTATAGTTTCGAATTATTTGCTTTATTCTGTCCGAATAACCATTAAAATTAACTTCATCCATCCTTATGCATTCTTCTTCAATTGTAACTTCTATGGATTTGACCAATTTTTCATATTCAACTTTCTCTTTAATTTTTTCAAAAAACTCATCTACCTTATCTTTTGCCATACCAGTAACTTTTTCGGTTAAGTAGGTTGAAAACGACATATAATCCTCCGTAGACATCAAAAACAATATTGGAACATAAAGAAACCTAGCTTTTTTAAATCAAATTTCAAAAGTCAATTATGTAAAATTCTTATTGTGATAAAACGACCTCTCTATAACTTAACAAAATAATATTGCTAAGTCGAAAGACAAAGATTATCGTTAAATTACCTCAATAAAATTTTTACCGAAGGCAATGAAATAATGACTAGACAAGTACTACCATTGTACCAACTATGTTCATAGATCTTTGCTTTCAAGCCCTTGCTTTCAGCCCATTGATTCACTTCGTCGCTGATTTTATTTGCATCACTATAGGGAATATAAACTAGGCAACATACTTTGGTATTAGGATTTTTATATATTATGGCATGGTCGAGATAAGGGACATTTTCCCTTGGATGACCACAACCATTTGAAGAAAAAGTACCGCTTTTCAATATTTTTTCAATAACTTCTTGATTTTGATAGTGTGTTGCCCTTGTAAATCCATTAGCATCAAGAAACTCTTTAGGCGCTTTGAACTTAAAACCAAGCCCGTTGACATTTACCCACGACATAAATTTCATCCCTTCGTTGTATTTTCCTGTACCTAAGATTAGATTAAAAAGCGTTAAAACAAATTTATATACCATTATTATAATATACTTTTGAGTTTTTTTCAATACAATTTTTGTCCCTTTTGCACATATTGCATTTTTTTTGCGTGAATGGCAATAAAATCTCCTTTTTAGACAAATTCCGCCATTAATGTTTGTTTAATTTTACTCTATATGGCAATCGTTTTTACAATTTATTGCATACGCAACTTTACATTTCAGACCTGCCAAGGAAAATATTCACCAAATCTTTTCTAAAGAGCCTTAGTCATCAGCGTCGCCATTGTCAGCCTATCTTTTCTAAAATAACCTTAAATCCAATAAAAATCAACAGAAAACTGACAAAATGTATAAAAATCGGGACAAGATGCATTCTTGATGCAATTTTAATGCGTTTTTTGCCTTCCAGCAATTCAACAATCGCAATATGCCAAACGCAATCGGTAATTCTAATTTAAGTTCGCTCTCATCTCAAACCCACCTTTGAACCGCACCGTTATGGTGTTCTTGGTATCAACCGTGATTTGCTCTATAAGCTGCCGCGTAACAATGTCGTCATATTCGGTCAAGGCGAAATCTTCCTTTTCAAGACTTTGAAGCACATTGCTCAGTTCGTTAGAACCGTGCTGCACCTCCGTCTGTTTTGCTTTCTCGGTTTCGATGAACTCCCGCAGCATTTTCATCTCTTCGCTGAATTTCGCGATATCCGACATCGCGTTTTCCGCCGTTTCGGGTACGGTTGCAAGCATTATCAGCTCGTCCATATTCCGCGCAAGCTCGTCGATCCGCTGCTGTGCCGCCTGAATGCTGCCGTTTTGATTAGGATCAAGCACCTCGGTTATGCTTTCGCGGAGCGCTTTTGCCACATCGTCCTTGACCTCGCAAAACTCGTTTATTGCGCTCACAATCGCTCTGTGGAGCGCCTGTTCATCTACAGTCGGTGAACTGTGACATTTTTTCTTGCCGTACTGAATCCTACTCACACACCGCCACTTGACTTCCTTGAAGCCCTTCGCCGTCCAAGTAACTCGACGGTAATGCTCCCCACATTCGCCGCAGATGAGCAGTTCCGAGAGCGCGTATTTGGCACTGTATTTTCCTTGTCCGGTCTTGGTAAGTTTGTCGGCAATCGTCCGCTTCGCCGAGCGCCGTGCCATTTCTTCCTGCACCCGATTAAAATCGGAGCGGGAGATAATCGGCTCGTGATGGTTCTTCACAAGGTACATCGGAAGCTCACCGTTGTTCTTTCGCATCTTTTTCGTAATGCAATCGGTCACATACGTTTTTTGCAGAAGCGCATCTCCCGTATATTTCTCATTGGTCAAAATCCGCTGAACTACCATTTTTCGGTATGGCGAACTGCCACCTTTTGTAGTCAAACCCTTTTCGTTCAGCCTGTCAGCAATCAGATTCATGCTCATTCCATCAAGGTAGCAGCGATATATTTCTTTGACAACCTCGGCTTCTTCGGGAATTATTTCCGCGTTTCCGTCGTGACCTTTTCGGTAGCCGAGCAGCCTCGCGTACTGCATCGGCACATTTCCGTTCTTGAAGCTCTGCCGCACTCCCCAGGATACGTTTTTGCTGATAGACTCCGACTCCGCTTGGGCGAAGCACGACATAATTGTTATCAGCATTTCGCTTTCCGCAGTCAGAGTGTTGATGTTTTCTTTTTCGGATATAACAGCAATTCCAAGAGCTCTCAGTTCTCGTATGTAACCAAGACTATCGACGGTATTCCGTGCGAACCGTGAGAGTGATTTCGTGAGAATGACATCGATTTTTTGATATTGTCAATATAGCTTTACACATTTCACTCAAAAATTTTGAGCAACAGTGC
>ERZ780166.993-NODE-993-length-17324-cov-2.098848_pt1 | contig 17324 bp, 12 predicted proteins | sample MGYA00511366_ERZ780166 | MGnify/ENA primary metagenome ERZ780166 (study PRJEB29588, sample SAMEA2162231) | human gut metagenome | biome: human gut; feature: human-associated habitat; material: faeces | place: Denmark | collected 2008/2010 ...
CTAAGATTTTAGCTTCAATTCCCACTAAATCTTTTTCATTATCATCTAGCAAATCTGTTTTTAAATAAGTTTGTTCAACTACCTTCATTGCTTGTTCTTCATCTTCTGCATATATTGTTACTAATCTATTAAATATTTGTTTAAATTCAATTTTATATTTGTTCATTCTAATTTTTTCCTCCAAATTTTATCTTACTTTTTCATAAATTCTTTTATTATTTGCTTGCCTATTTATGTTTTGAAAATCTAAAACATATTTTAAATAATCATTACAATCTTTACCTACTGGTGGTCGATTATCTATCACTTCATATTTATTAGACAATTTTTCCATAAGTGCTTTGCTTGCTTTTTCTCCAATTTCATCATTATCAAAATGCAAATATATTTGCTTTATATTAGAATTATTTTCTAAAAATTTTATAATTGCTATTGGAATCTTATCATTAACTTCTTGTTCTTTTGATGGTTTATTTACTCCACCCAGTGAAATCATATTTTCATTTTTCCAATCAATATTTTTCATTTTTAATAGCGTTGCATAAGATAATAAATCTATTGCACTTTCAAATAAATGAACTCTCTTACTTTCATTATTTGAAAGTAATCTAAATGTGTATGCCTTATCACTTCCTTTCGATTCTCCCATAAATCTTGTATCATTTGTTCCTCTAAAGAAAGCATATTTATACTTTTTTTCTTCATCTGTACCAAGAAAAACAACATTATGATTTGGCTCACTTTCATAAATTAATCCACTATTTATACACTCATTAATTATCTCTAAATCAATTCCTCTTTTTACTAAATATCTCTTTGCCCTTTCTGAATTAATTGATTTTAATGGCAAAACAAATTCTGTTTTTTCTTTCTTTTCTTCTCTATAAATTACAGGCTGTTTAACACTTACATTACCTATAATTGTTTGTATAGCATCCAAAAAAGAATAATTCTTAACTTTCATTAAGTAAGAAACTGCATTTTTTCCTCCTACACCTCTTGAAAACCAATTCCATAATCCATTACTAATTCTTATACTATCGTGTGTTTTTGTGCTGTAAGTTCCATTTCCAACTTTAACTAATTCGTTTGGTTCATAGTTTTGTAAATAAGTTAAAACATCCATTTCTTTTGCTTTTTCTACTATTTCTGGTGGTATATATTGCAATAAAACACCTCCTAAAACAAAAAAATAATACAGCTGTTATCTGTATTATCTTTCTAAATTTTTCTCTTTATTTTCTTTTTCCAGTTCATCATTTTCTGGCTCATCCATAACTTGCTTTTCGTTTTCATCTATTCCAAGCTCAATATTTATTTCTTGTAGTCTTTTTGTTTTTTCTTTGATTTCATTTTCTTTTTCAAATGGTTTATCTAATTCTATTTTAGCATTTACAATTTGTCTTTTTATAAATTCTATATCATTTACAGCGTATTTAATGTTTCCTTCTATACCCTCTAAGGTATTATTTAATCTAGTTATATTACCAAAGACATCTGTTCCAAGTGCTGTATTATAACTATATTCATTTTTTAAAGTCATATTAAATTGTTTTTGAAGTGTATCAAAAGATAATAGCATTTTAAATCCTCTGTACTCTCCAATTAGTTCTTCATCAGCTTTAGATTTGTTTTTACAAGCTTCTAATAATGCTTTTCCTGCCTGTTCTTTATCAGCATATTCTACACCTTTTATAATCATTTTAGAAAAGCCTTCCGAATTATTGATTGTATTATTTTCTACTTGCTTAACATCATTTTCATAAGCTTCTTTTTGAGTTTCAAGCTCTTTTATTTTATTAGGATAATCTTTTGCCACCTTGTCCTGTAAATCGTAAATTTGGCTTAAATAACTTTGTTTAATAATCTTTAATTTAGATAAGTCAGACTCCAATTGTGTCTTTTCTAATATTACTTTATTTCCAGTAGCTAATGCTTTAATCTCTCCATAACTTAATGCTTTATCATCAATATCTTCCATTGATCTGTCTGGAGTCTTTGAGGTCATTATTTGTGAAATAAATTTTTGTTTTCTTTCTAGCATTTGAAATAAATAAGCATCAAAGGTTCTTTCTGTAACATAAGTAAATATATGCACTGATTTGTTTCTATTTCCTTGCCTTACACCTCTACCATTTCTCTGAGTTAAATCTGCTGGTCTATACGGAGTATCTAAATGATGCAGAGCAATTATTCTATCTTGCACATTTGTTCCTGCTCCCATTTTACTTGTACTACCAATTAAAACTCTAACTTCGCCTTTTCTTACTTTAGCAAATAGTTCCTTCTTTTTACTTTCATTATCAGCTTCATGTATAAAAGCAACTTCTTCTCTTGGTATGCCTTTTAATACTAATTTTTTTCTCAAATCATTATAAACATCTGTAAAAACATAATTGCCATCTTCATCAAATTTTTCTTCAAATCTTTTTGGTGTAGACAAATCGCAAAATACCAACTGTGTTAATTTTTCTTCTTTGTTTTGTTCCCATAGCTTATAAATATTATTAGCACAAGTAGATACTTTACTATTTTCATTATCTTCTATCATATCATTCATCAGTCTTTGGTCTAAAGCCAATTGCCTACCTTCATTTGTTATTTTAAGCATATTATCTTTTTTAGGATCTATATTTCCTTTTCTTATATCTTCTGCTCTTTCTGCAAGTTTAGAAACCATTTCTTTTTGAATTTCACTCGGTTGCACTAAAATATTGTGTGTTATAACTTCAGGTGTCGGAAGATTTAAAGTGTCTGCTGTTTGAATATCTGCTGTTTCTCTAAACATACTCATCAGCTCTGGTAAATTATGAAATTGTGAAAACCTAGTCTTACTTCTATAACTCGTTCCATCTGGTGAAAGTTCCATTGCTGTTACTGTTTCTCCAAATGTAGATGCCCAGTTATCAAAGTTTTCCAAGTGCATTCTTTCCAATTCATCATATTGTAAATATCTCTGCATTGTATATAGTTCAACCATAGAATTACTTACTGGTGTACCTGTTGCAAACACAACTCCCTTTCCACCTGTAATTTCATCTAAATATCGACATTTCATAAACATATCACTACTTTTTTGTGCATCCGTTTGTGTAATTCCACCAACATTTGTCATTTTTGTATATAAAAACAAATTCTTATAATTATGAGCTTCATCTACAAACATCTTGTCAATTCCAAGTTGCTCAAAATTAATTACATTATCTTTTCTATGGTCTGCTTTTAGCTTTTCTAATTTATTTTCTAAACCTCTTCTTGTTTTTTCCATTTGCTTAATAGTAAAGTTCTCTGCATTATTCCTTTTAGCTTCTTCAATCCCATTTATAATTGTTCTAATTTGATTATCAATTAATACTTGTTGTCTTTCATAAGACATTGGTATTCTTTCAAATTGACTATGTCCAATTATAATCGCATCGTAATCCCCTGTCGCAATTCTACTGCAAAACTTTTTACGATTTGCTGTAGCAAAGTCTTTTTTTGTAGCAACTAAAATGTTTGCTGATGGATATAGTTGTAAAAATTCACTTCCAAACTGTTCAATGATGTGGTTTGGAACAACAAAAATAGACTTGTTACATAGTCCAAGTCTTTTACTTTCCATAGCACCTGCTACCATTCCAAAAGTTTTACCAGCTCCTACTTCATGTGCTAAAAGAGTATTTTTACCATACAATATATGAGCTATTGCATTCTCCTGATGTTTTCTCAATGTTATTTCTGGACTCATTCCTGCAAATTTCAAATGACTTCCATCATAAGTTCTTGGTCTAATACTATTAAAAGTATCATTATATAATCTAACTAACTTTTCTCTTCTTTCTTGATCTTTGAAAATCCAATCTGTAAATGCTTGTTTTATTTGTTCTTGTTTTGCCTGTGCAATAGCTGTTTCTTTACCATTAAACTCCCTTATTTTATTTCCATCTATATCCGTTTTTGTATCATAGATTTTAACATCTTTTAAATTTAGTGTTTTTTCTATTATTTCGTACGCATTTATTCTTGAAGTTCCATAAGCATTATATGCTTTTACATTTCCATAATCATAACTTTTACATGATATATACCATGCTCCAGTAAAACTGCTGTAATTAGCTTTTATTTTTCCTTGTTCATAACTTCCAGTATTTAATAATTGATACATAAACTCATTAATTATTTCTTGTGGTATCCAAGTAGAACCTAACTTTACACCTATATCACTTGCTTTAATATCTTCAGGCATAACTTTTTTTAATCCTTCAATATTAATTTTAAATTCTGGATGTGTTTCTACCAACGCTTCTGCTAATTTTAATTTTTCTCTTATATTGCCAGAAAGATATTCATCTGCTGTAACATACTTATTATCTTCCATTGGAACTTTATAAATTATGCCTTCTAATTCTTTTATTATTTCATCTTGACTTTTAGCTGTAAGTTTTGACATATACTCTAAATCAACTTTTGCCTTTTCTGATAATGAAACAATAAGTGCTTCATTTGCTGTATCAACATTTGTAATTTCCTTGTATGCGTTTATTGTTCTTTTTGAGAACATATCTGCTTTTCTCTTAAACTTTCCATCATCCATTACTTCTAATGAACACAATAAATAATAACTACTATCTGCTTCAAAGGCTAGTTTATTTCCTCTACTATTTATTCTTCCATATTTTTTTACATATTCATCATATAGCCTATTTAATTTATTTTGAGCTACTTTTATATTTTCATCAGGATAATTTTCAGTTTGTAAATCAATTAAATCATAAGTTGCATCACGAAGATCTATCATACCTTTTATTCTACTCATTGTAGTAATTGGTAAATCTTGTTCCATCATTAAGCTGTTTTCTCTAAAATATACTTTTCCATCTATTAAAGCATAAGAATAATTTTTCACATTAGGATCTGCTGGTATTGCTACTTGTTCATTTTCTTCAATATCTCCAACTGTATATTCCGTTATTTCTCCATTTATTTTGTCTACTGCTTCACTTTATAATGTTTTTAAATCTATTCCATCAAATGCTTTGCATTCTGCTACATTTCCAAATCTACCACTTACCATTTGCATCTGACCTAAAATCATATCTGGATTATCAACAAAATATTTATTCATTATTATTCCATCTTGATTTTCATCTAAATATACCCAATCTGGCATAATATCTGTCATATTTTCTCTTTTTTGAAAGAAAAGAATATCAGATGTTACCTCTGTTCCTGCGTTCTTTGAAAATGTGTTATTGGGTAATCTTATTGCTCCCAAAAGGTCAGCTCTTTGAGCAATATATTTTCTTACATCTGGACTCTTCTTATCCATTGTTCCTTTTGATGTAACAAAAGCAACAATTCCTCCGTGGTCGTACTTTATCTATTGTTTTTGCAAAAAAGTAATCATGAATAAGAAAATGATTTTTATTATACTTTCTATCATTTATAGATATATCTCCAAAAGGTACATTTCCAATTGCAACATCAAAAAAACTATCTGGCATATCTACTTTTTCATATCCACTTATAGCTATTGTAGATTTTTGATATAGTTGTTGTGCAATTCTTCCTGATATACTATCTTTCTCAACACCATAAATTTTACAATTTAAAAGCTCTTTAGGTAACAGTCCTAAAAAATTTCCAGTTCCACAGGCTGGTTCTAATACATTTGCTTCTTTTAGTCCCATATTTTGTAGAACTTCATAAATTGAATTAATTACTACTGGTGGAGTATAAAATGCTGTCAATGTTGATTCTCTTGCACTTTTATACTCATCTTCTGTTAATAATTCTTTTAAAATTCTATATTCATTTGTCCAACTACTATCTTTCTCATCAAATGCTTGCTGTAATCCTCCCCAACCAACATAATTCGACAAAATTTCTTGTTCTTCTAGTGTTGCATATCGATTTTCATTTTCACACTTTTTTAGAACTTGAATTGCTGCTACATTTTTTGCGAATTTTTCTCTTGGCGTTCCTACCCCTAAATTCTCATTATTAATTTTAAAATTATTTCTTTCATTTATTGGTATTTCTGGATGCAAAACATAATCTTGGATTTTTGTTCTTTTAGGTTTTACCTGCTTTTTTATTTTTATATCTAATTTTTCAATATTATTTTCTATTTGCTTTGTTTCTTCATGTTTCTCTTGTTCTTGTTCAACAACATCATCTTGATATTTTTCTTCATTGTTTTGTTTTGCAGTTTCTATATGTTGAATTTGTTTATCTTTTACAATTAAATGTTCATTTGCATAGTTTTCTTGTACCTTTCTTTCAAATTCTTCAAAAGGCATTTCTTTATTAAATAATGGAAATTTAACATCATATAATTTTACTATCCCATTATTAATCCCAGCAAATTCATATTCATCTGAACCTATATAAATAGTATCTCCTAAATGATATTTATATTTTGGTACTCTTTGTTCTAATATATAAACTAATTCTTGAACTTCTTTTAAATCTTCATTAGATAATCTACTATCATCTATTATTTCTTTTAATTCTTTTATATAATCTTTTACATTATTTGTATCATTTATATCAGCTTTTATAATATTTATATTATCTTCTTCTGAACGATACATTTCTGTATTATCAACATAGTTATAAAAATCAAAGTCCTTAACAAATTTATATAATCTTTCTGCTAATTGTTGTTCGGCATCTTCTTTTTGTTTTTTACTTTCTTCTAATAGTTTTTTCTTACTTCCCTGTAATTCCCTATCAATTTCTTTTTGTTTTAGCCAATTTGAATATTCTTCCTTTTCCTTTGAATTTAAATATTTATCTAATTTTATTAATTCTTTAATTCTTTTTTCTGCTACATTCCAAGTTATTATAGTAGTTTCTTCATTTTCTCTTTTTCCTCTGGTTAAAGTAATTCCTTTTCCATCATATTGATAACCTATTCTTGTTCCAATATGAATTGTACTGCCACCACCCCAACCATATTCATTTTTAAGAAATTTTATATTTTCTTCACTTGATAGACTATTGATAAATTGATTATATATTCTCATTTTACTTTCTTGTATATTGCTACCCCTTGTTAGCTCATAATCAATTATTTCTTGAGTAAAAGAAAAAGTAGGAGCATTCATTGCTTCTACTTGTAATAACTGCATTTGTTCATCATAAGATTTTACTGGTTTGTGCATATCATGAAATTCATTGACCATTATAAGTCCTTCAATATATTCTGCAATATAATTCCATTTATAATAGACTTCTGCTGTTCTATTCAAATAACCATCTTTCCAAAGATGTAAAACATTTTCGTAAGCTTTATAACCTAATCTTGTATCATTTACTACAATTTCAGTATAAGCATCTCCAAATGCCTTTTTTATAAATTCAACTCTATCATTTTCAGTTAAATTATTTTGATAAAATTCTCTAATATCTTTTTTTGTAACTTTTAAATTATCTATATTATTTAAAATATCACTTACATATTCATCTTGTAGAAAATCTAATTTACTTCGCATTTCTTCTTCAGTTAATGTTCTTCTAAATTGACTTTCTTCTATTGATAAATCAGTTCTGTTGCTACTATCTCCTCTGCTGTCATCTTGATATTGTTCATCAAGCCAACCCATTTCATTTGATCTTGGGCTTTCAATTCTTCTGTTATATTCTCCTTCTTCGCCATCTCTTCCACTAGTATTTCCACTCTCTTGCTCGCTTGGTCTTGTATTTCCTGTAAATGACTGTTTAATTCGTTGTTCATTACCAATATTGTTAGTTCGTGATTCTTGTGGTTCAATAGGTAATTGTACCTCATCATCGAATATTTTCCTGCTGGAATTTTCTCCTTTTTCATTGTTAGATTTGGTATCAAGTAATCTCCCTGTTTCGTGTACTCTATTTTCTCTAACATTTTCAACCCCTCCTTCATTTTTATTATTATCATTAGAATATATCTCATTTTCATTTTTTGCAAATGTACGATTTTTTAAATTTTCCTTTTTTTGTAGAGTTGAAACTGTTTTTGCTATTTCTCTTAAACCTGATTCTGCAATATCACTAACACTTGCACCTAATATTGTAAAAAGTTCTGGACTATTAAAATATTTTAAAAATTCAAATTCATTTTCAGAAATGTTTTCTCTAGCATTTATTCCACATCTTATCATTAGCATATAACTAACACTTGCCCAAGTTATTCCTATTAATATATCTTTAATTTCATCATCTGATATATCATTTAACATTGTGTTAGATTTATTTTTTATAATATCCGTTAGATAATCTTCAATATCATCTACAACCATGTTATAACTTGCACTAATTATAGCTTTCGATAAATCTTCCTTTAAATCCATATCTCCAAAATTTGCTTCTAAATCTTCAATAATATCTTTTTCATACTCTTGTTTTATATTCCATAATTTATATTCAGTATTATTATAATTATGAGTATCGGATAAGTCAAATACTAATTTAAATGGATATTCACTATTAGGATTTTTGTCATACACATAAATAGCTTCTGCCCTATTATTTACCCATCTTTTTAATTTTCTATTCCATTCATCCATTGTTGCACAAGCTCTTGCATCTGGTCTTTGTGCAAATATTAGAACTTGATCATCAAAATCATATTTAAAATTCCAAGCACTACTATCTAAAAAAGTTCTCCAGTTACTCGGTGAACTTGAAATTTCTTTTAAAGTAGTTTTATAGAGTTGCCTAGTTTCCTTTATTTTTCCCAACTCTCAACCTCCTATAACTATTGTCTTTTCATTAATTTTGTATAATCTTCATCAATTTGTACTCTATCTAATGCTGAAAGCAATAATACAATCATCTCTGCTGCTTCCTTTTGGAATAATGCAATATCTATAATTGATATTTCTCCTTCTTCGTCTTTTTGTGGTAAAGAATATCTTAATAATAATTCTTTTAATTTTGTTGCACTTTCTTTCCACTCTTGAGTTATAATATTTTCTTCTTGGAATGTTAATATTCCCATTAATTTATTAAAATTACCTTTGTTTACGATAAATTTTACTGTTGGTTTTTTATAATATTCAATCATTGTTTATCTACTCTTTATCTTCCTTTCCTGCTAAAAACTCAATAATTTTTCTTTTAGCAACTGCTTCTTTTAAATCCATAATAAAACTTTTTTCTACTGGGCTAAATTGTTTTAAATTTTCCCATTTTAAATTTTTTATTTTTTGCTCTGTATCTATATTATTCTCAAATATTTTTTCTAATGTCTTTACACTTTGTTGTAAAGTATATTGTGGCATATTTACCTCCTAAAATATTTAAGGTGGCTTTTTTTAGCCACCCATATATTATTTTTTATTTACTAATTTTTTTCTTTTATATTCGTATACTCCTAAACCTACTAAGGTTAATAATGATAATCCTAATACTCCAGCATAGATAGTTGTTTTACTATCATCTCCTGTTTTTGGTGTATCAATAGGTGCATTTTCAAATTCAAAAGTATATAAAGAATTTTCTCCTTCAACTTTTACATCATCAATAAATACACCCTTATCATTAATTTCAATTTTAATAACTTTATCAGATAACAAATTAGGAGAATTTCAGTATTATTGTCAAAAGAATGATATAAAAATCCATTTGGAGCTTTAATTTCTTTTACAAAGAAAGTTCCATATCTTAAATCTTCAAATATTATTGTTCCTTCTTCTTTATTTGATTCATACTCTTTAATTAAATCTTTACATTCTTCATCTTCATATAATCCAAATGTGAATTTTTCTTTGATACTTTCTTTAGTATTTGCATCAATTTTTACTAATTTTATATTTTGTAAAATTGGCATATCTTTCATTTCTATTTTTTGAGTTTCTTTATTTTCAGATACTACAAATTCTATTTCTTCTGTTGTTTCATAACCATAAGGTGCAGTTTTTTCCCTTAAAATATAAGTTCTATTTTCTTCTAGTCCTGTTACTTTATGAGCTTCTTTTGTTGAAGTCCATTTATCTATTATTTTTTCTGTTTCTTTATCTTGAACTTCCAGTTCTGCTCCCTCAACTTCTTCGCCTGTTACTAAATCTGTCTTTGAAATTTCAACAATTTTATCAACCATTGTTATTTTTTGAGTTTCTTTATCTTCGCTTACTGTAAATTCTATTTTATTTGATATAACATATCCATCTGGTGCATAGTCTTCATATAGAATATATTTTTTACCTTCTTCAAGTCCATTTACAATATGGGGTTCTTTTGTCGATGTCCAACTATCAACTATTTCGCTATTTTCATTTTCAATTCGTAATTTAGCTCCTTCAATTTCGTCCCCTGCAATATTTTGCTTTGAAACACTAACAATTTTATCAATCATTGTTACTTTTTGAATTTCAGTTTTGCTTTCTACTTTAAATTGAATGCTTGTTGCTTTAACAAATCCATTTGGTGCAATTTTTTCTTCTAAAGTATAAGTTTTTCCAACTTCTAATCCTTCTATCTTATGAGTAGTTTCTTTAGATTTCCATGAATCTACTATTTTCTTATTTTCATCAAACACTTTAAGTTCTGCCCCAACAAGTTCTTTATCTCCTGTAACATCTGTTTTTGAAAATTCAAAAATTGTAGGTTTATTTTCTATTTTTATATCTTTAGTGTAAACTTTAGTTGTATTATCTTTCTTTTCAAATTTGACTTCAATTGGTGTTGTATTTAAAACTAAACCTTGTAATGTTTCAACTTCTTCTAATTCATATACTCCCATAGGTAAATTTTCAATAGTGTATTTCCCATCTTTGCTTAAATTAAATTCTTTAACACTCTTTCCTTTTTCATAAATCACACTGCCATCTGCATAGTCAATTATATTTTCTTTAGCTTTTAATCTAAACTTGATTTTACTTAAATCAGATGTATCTACTAATGATAAATCCACATTATCATTCAAAACAACTGATTTATCTATATTTAATTTTCCTGTTGGTTGCTCATTAGCAATTGTAACAGTAATATACGCATCATAATCTTCATCAAATTCAAGTGTTTTATTACTTCTATTTATTTTAAAAACAACAGGTTCTTCTAATTCAAGAAAACCATTAGGTGTAAGTATTTCATCAGCTTTATATGTTCCAGCTTCAAGTTTAGTTTCAGTATATGCTATAGCATTTTTATCTGTTTTCCATTTGTCATGTGAGAATATTCCAGTTTTACACTTAACTTTTTCCCATTGTTTTGTATTTTCATTTAATTTTGATAAACTAAATGTAGTATTGGAAAATGTTACATTCTTACCTGTTTTCTTATCAACTTTAACAAGTTTCAAATAACTTGTAAATGGTAAATCATTTTCAACAAATTCTTTTATAATTCCATCACTATTTTTATCAATATTGATATAAAAAGGTTCTACAGTTTCTATTTCATCAGATGGTGTTTTAGTTTCTCTTCCTTCATATATTCCATAAGCTAGTAATTTCGATGTTGCATGACCATTTCCATCTGTTTTCAAAATATCATATTCATCTTCTGCATATTCATTCAAATGCTTTGCTGCTTCTTCAAAGCTTCCATAATAATCAACATATTTTGAAAGTATTACTGTAAATTCAGCATTAGCAATTTTATTAGCTGTTGTATTATCATTTGATGATATTTTAATTATCTCAAATCTTGCTCTTTGCACATCCTCTGTTACATTAATTTCTTTTTTTATAACATTTGTGTTTTGATCTTTATATTCAAATTCAAAATTATATATATTAGTATCTAATTTATAACCAATTGGTGCATTTGTTTCTTTCCAGTTATATTTTCCAAGTGGTAATCCTGTTATATAATCATTCTCTACTTTTAAGTTTAAGTTTGAATTTTTAGCTGTAATACTTATAGTTGCTTTTCCATATTCATTAAATTTTGCTATTGCAATTTCATCATTTTTTGAAAAATATTTTAATGATTTACTTTTATTATAAATATCTTCACTTGCAGTTAATACATAAGTCGCACCATTCATTGTTGCATCTCCATGATGACTTGTTTTATCTATTCTGTTATCTCTTCCAGTAACAATATCTGATTTAGTTATTTTAACCGAACCAGTAGGTTCTGTATTTTTTATAGCTTGTGTTGATACTTCATTTGCCTTTACTTCAACATTGTAAGCTTTCTTATCTAGTAAATAACCTGCTGGTGCATTTTTTTCTTTAACTGTATATGTTCCTTTTTTTAGTTTTTCAACAACTATTTTTCCGTTTTTCACTTCAACATCATTGTTGTATCCATTAGAACTAGAAACATTATAAATTGCTCCATCTACTAATTTACCAGTTGTATCTAATTTTTGTAGCTCTAATTTTCCATATAAATCAATTTTAAGACTAATTCTTAAAGTAATTGGATCATTATAAGCCATTGAATATAATTGGTCTTGAATGCCAGAAGAAAATTCAAAATAAACCATTGAATCTCTATCAGATGTTTCATTTTTAACCATTCCCCATGACTTAAATTCATCATCTGCAATAGTGTAATTTTCTATTGAAATATTTTCATCCGGTGTGATAGTCATTTGATTGCTTCCACTTGTATGAACAACTCTTATTCCGTTTGTTGTTCTATCAATAGCTGGATAGTTTTCTAACACCCCATTTATATCTGTAATTGTTTTACTTTCTCCTGCTTGTACTGTTATTGTTGTTGCATCAAAACTTGGTCTTTTTGCAAAATTATCTAGTTGGCTATTTATATTAGCTTTAAAATTCTCATAAGCTTGTTGATTTTCTGTATTTATAAATGTGGCATTTGATTGACCTAATGTTTCCCAAATGTATTGTTGAGTAAACACATAAGCCTGTTTTAGATATATCATATCTCCTGCAAGAATACCTCCATCAATAACATAATCTCCTTGGTCTTTATACCAACCTAAATAAGCTATTTTGCAGGCTTTTCTCATTGCAGAATTTGTTGGCGTATAATATTGTCCATTATAAACAACACCTGTCTTAAAATCAATACCATGCTCTGCACAAAATACTGTATGTTTTTCTCCGGTTCTATTATTTATTAATTTTCTTATTAATATTCCTACTTTAGATCCCTGATTGTCCGTTGTATACATACCTGAATCGTATTGTCCCCCAACATATTTTCCACTACCTGAAGCAGCAAAAATAGGAGTTGTAGAGCTAATCATTGTAATCATTAATAAAATACTTGCTATAAATCTTTTTAATTTCGATTTTTGCATCTTGTTTAAACCCTCCTTTTAACAAAAAAAAGAACAAGTAATATAACTTGTTCCTACTAAATATTATTTAATTATCTATAATAAAAATTTACAGTCCATTTGCCACAATAAGGACAACTCCATGTTTCATAACCGCATGGGCATTTTTTATCATATTCTTCTATTGTAATTTCTTCAGCACGAAGTTTACTTCCATAATTACTAATAAGATTATCATAATATGCTACTGCACTATTATATGTGTCAAACCATCTATTAGAATTTCCTATATTCATTCCATGATTATTATTTGTAGTACATCTTACTACTTTGGTTTCTTCTTTTTTAGTTTCTTGTGGTTTTTGTTCTTCAGCTTTAGTTTCCTGTTTTTCTTCAACTTTTGTTGTTGTCTGTTTCTCTTGCTTTTGAACTTCTTTTTGTGTTTCTGTTTTATTATTTGCTTTAGTTGTTGTATTTTTTATTGTATTTTTAGTTTCAACTTCTGTTTGTTTTGGTTGCTCTGTCTGTTTAATTTTTTCATTACTCTGTTCTACAATTTCATTTTGTTCTACTGTATTAATTACATTATCCTTTTCTATATTTTCTTCAACTGCATTTTCGGTTATAGCATTGTTTAAAATCTCATTATTTTCCCCATTATTAGTTTGATTTTTCTTTTTTGTTAGCAAGTAAATTGATGTTCCTAGTAAAATAATACAAATAACTGCCATTATTAAAATTATAATTTTTAATTTTCTACTCATAATAAAATCACTCCTTTTTTTATTTATCTTACTATAAGACCTTATTATTTTCAAATGTATAAATTATAATTTTTGTACTCCCACATACTTATCTAACCATTTCTCTTTGTTTAACCCTATTATAATGTTCTTTAATACATATCAACAAAAAATCTTCTACTTCTTGCTCTGTTTCAACATTTTTAGGCAAATACTTTCTAAATCTTTCATATTTTATTTTATATTGTACTACTTGATTTGGCTTTTCTTCTGCCATAATCTCATCTATTTTATCTCTATCTAGTATTCCCTTTTCACTTAAATCTCTTAAAAGCTTTGCTTGTTTTTCTGATGGTGTTGCATCTAATAATTCTTTTTGGTCTTGTTTTTTCATGTAAGAAATTTGAACTGCTGGTCTTAATGCTATTTTATTTTCATCAACCATTTTTAATAAAGCACTATCTAAATTTGTAAGTGCAACATATCTTCTTACTTGTTCTCTACTTATTCCAAATTCTTCAGCTACAATTTCTACTGACAACTTCTGCACCGATGGTGTAGAAGTTAAATCAACCCTTTTTCCTTGTCTATTAAGTGCTTCTAATTTCATTTTAAAAGCCCAAGCTCTTTCAGAAGGTAATATTTCTTCTCTTTGCACATTGCTATCTACCATTAAAATTGTTGCCTCATCATCTGTAAGCTCTCTCACAATACATGGCATTTCAGATAATTGTGCTAACTGACAAGCTCTCCTTCTTCTATGTCCAGCTACCATTTCATAAGTGCCATCTTTTTTCTTTCTTACTATTGCTGGAAAAATAACTCCTCTTTTCTTTACACTTTCAACAGTTTCCATCATCTTTTCGTCATCTCTAACTTTAAATGGATGATTTGGAAAACTCGTTATTTGATTAATAGGAATCATTATAATGCTTTCCATTTTTCCTTTATCTGTACTAAACTTAAATAAATCATCTACACTCGGAAGTCCTAAATCTTTCCCTGTTGCTATCTTTTAACACCTCCTTTGCAAATTCTTCGTAAGCTATTGCTGGTTTACTTTTCTTATCATAAGCATAAATGCTTTTACCATCAATAGTGCTTTCTGCTGCTTTTACTCCTCTTGGTATAACAGTTTTAAAAACTTTTATTCTTCCTCCGTAATTTCTTCTAACTGTTTCTTCACAAGTTTTTGCAAGATTTGTGTTCATGTCTGCTAGAGTCAATAATATACCTTCTATTTTCAATTTTGGATTAATATTAACTCTTACCTTATCAACTGCTTGTACTAACTGTGTCATTCCTTTTAAAGCCAAATATTGAGGTTGAATTGGTATTACAACACTATCTGCACTAGCCAAAGCATTTATTGTAAGCAAACCCAAAGACGGTCGACAATCTATTAAAATATAATCATAATCATCTTTTACTTTTGAAATATAATTTCTTAATATATTTTCTCTATTTTCAAAATTTATCATTGATGCTTCTAATGCTTCTAATTCAATATTTGATGGTACTAAATCAATCTTTTCTTCATTAGTTATGATTGCTTCCTTTTTATCTATTGGTTGTTTTGTTATAATCTTTTCCATTAAAGTCTTTATTGTATGTTCCATTCCATCTGCATTTTTAAATCCTAATGAACTTGTTAAATCTGCTTGTGGATCAAAATCAATCAATAAAACTTTCTTTCCATTTCTTACTAAACAATTTCCTAGATTGGCAACTGTTGTTGTCTTTGCAACTCCACCGCTTTTGATTTGCAATAGCAATTACTTTACACTTTGACATTATAAAAACCTCCTTCCTTAACATTTAGCCATTATTAAATAATGACTATGTAAAAGAACAAGTTTATTTTAACTTGTTCTATCTTGCTTCTCTATCTATTTCAAAACCTTTTAATTTTTTATCAATATTTCTTTTATACTCATTTACTCCCACATTTTCAATTTCATCTGCAATGTATTTTTTATTTTTCAAATCACTAATTTGACTTTCTTTGTTATATCTTTTTATCACACTTTCAACTTGTTTTTCAGATACAATTCCAGTAAATATAATTTCATTTTTCTTAATTTCAAAATCATACCCTTTATATAACATATAACTCAAAAATATTTTTTGTCCTTCTTCATCATACTGTTGTAATGTTTCACTATTAAATAAATTTTCTCTTGTAAATTTTAAATGTTTCATTTTCTCCATGTTATTACCTCTCCTTACTCATTTTTCTTTCTATATTCTTTCTAACTTTTGCATAAATTTCTAATGCCTTATCTTCATTAAAGCTCTTTTGAAGTGATATACCTTTTTCTTGTATAAAATCCTTTGACATTTTAAAGATATTAGTATCATTAAATGTATATCTACCCATTTCGTCTTTTCCCATATACATAGCTGTAACTGGAATTATTTGACCACTATATATTGGCAAATTAACAGTACAGAACATACCAACTTCTAAATTGTCTAAATATTTAATTGCTTCATAACCTTCCATTTTTTTACTCCTTTCATATTTTTGCAACAAAAAAAGCTAATCTCTCGACTAGCTTCTTCGTTTATGTATTTATTTATTTTCAATTAACTTTATCAATAGTTCATTTACTGGCTCTGCTGATTTATTTTCCCTTATTAATTTGTTTCTCATTTTTACTAATGATTTTACTATTAAATCTTTTTCCGATTTACTTGTTTTAACTTTTATTTTTTTCATATAGAATCACCCCTAATTTTTTATTATTCTTATTTTATCATATTTAAAAATTTTAGCAATTCTACTCGAAGATTTATCAATTTTATGCAATTTCTACATATAAATTCACTTCAACATGGTTATATTTTTCTCTGGTTTTCTCTACTCTCACAAAGGGTTCAAGTTCTTTTCTAATATCGAACGCATTTCCTACTAATTGCAAGTGCAATTAATGTTACTCCTTTATTTTCTTTTGTTCTCATTTCTTTTCCCTTTCTAAATATTAAGTACATTACTTAATGATTTAATTATGATTAAATTTTATCAATAAAATATAGTAAAGTCAATAAAAAATATATAATTCTAGATTGGAAAATAATAACGTTTATTGGGTTATTTTACTTATTTTTAACTCTTATACAGCCTCATTTTTATCATTAAGTAATGTATTTAACGATTTTTATTATTCAAGACTTTTATTCTTAATATTGATTTTTTCCACTTTTTAGAGTACAATATCTTCGAAAGGAATAAAAACTATGGATACAAAATTAATAGCAAAAAATCCAGTTGCATACCACAATTTCAACATAGAAAACAAATATGAAGCTGGAATTGTTTTATCTGGAACAGAAATAAAATCTATAAGAGCTGGAAAAGTAAATTTAAAAGATAGTTATGCTGGTTTTAAAGATGAAGAATG
>ERZ780166.1007-NODE-1007-length-17150-cov-4.898099_pt1 | contig 17150 bp, 15 predicted proteins | sample MGYA00511366_ERZ780166 | MGnify/ENA primary metagenome ERZ780166 (study PRJEB29588, sample SAMEA2162231) | human gut metagenome | biome: human gut; feature: human-associated habitat; material: faeces | place: Denmark | collected 2008/2010 ...
GGTGGACACCGGAAGAAGCGGCAGGACGGCGGCGAAGGTAGGCGTAAAGCTGGCGCAGACCGCGGAGAAGCGGCAGGTACTGTGTATCACGCACCTGGCGCAGATCGCGGCGTTGGCGCAGACGCACATGCTCATCGAGAAGCAGACGGAGGGTCAGCGCACCTATACGCGGATAATCCCCCTGGACCACGAGGGCAGGAAGCAGGAGCTGGCGCGCATAATGGACGGCGGACTTACCGAAAGCGGTCTGAAAGCCGCCGAGGAAATGCTCGACCGCCACTGACGGAGGAAAACTCATGAAATCCGGATTTCAGCATTTCATGGAAAAAGGCACCCTGGCGTTTCTGGCATTATCGGTGATATTCCTGGTCTGCTGGCTGGTCTGGGGGCAGGGAATATTCCTCACGTTGCTGATAACGTTCGCGACGTTCTTCTACCACTTCGCGGTACGTCTGGCTGTGGGAGCGGCTGTTGACGGTATTACCGCCCACGGCGTGGATTACGACGCAGCGTGGTTCAGACAGACTCCGGCGGAGGGCAGGCTTTACCGGCTGCTGAAAGTACACCGGTGGAAGCTGAAGCTGCCGACCTACGTCCCGGGGAGCTTCTCTCTGAAGGAGAACACTCCGGAGCAGGTGGTCTGCAATATGTGCGGCGCTGAAATAGTCCACGAGGTGAACGTGGTGGTCAGCTTTGTGCCGGTGGTGCTGAGCGTTATTGTTCCGGTTTTACGCAGCACCGTCCTGGTGTTTGTTCTGACTTCCGTGGCGGTTGCGATATTCGACATGCTGTTTGTTATCATTCAGCGGTACAATCGCCCGAGAATGCTGAAACTCATGCGGCGCAGGCAGAATAAATACACCGGAAAAGGTTAAAATAAAGAGAAACAGGTCTGAAAGGAAGTACCATCATGAAGCAGAAGATCACAGAGTTCATATATTCACACCGGGAGGAAATGGTGGACACCATACGTCAGCTTGTGGAGATACCCAGTGTAAAGGGCGAATCGAAGCCGGGAGCGCCGTTCGGCAAGGAGCCTCGGAGAGCGCTGGACAAAATGCTGGAGATCTGCCGCGACATGGGATTCGTGACCAGCTGCCATGACGACGTGATGGGCACCGCGGATTATTCCCCGGCAGGTAACGTGGCGCTGGGGATACTCGGACACCTGGACGTGGTCCCGGCGGAGCCGCTCAACTGGAGCTGCCCTCCCTACCAGCTTACGCGGACTGATGGAAAGTTGCTCGGCAGGGGAGTCATCGACGACAAGGGTCCCTGCGTTGCCGCGCTGTACGCGCTGTATTGCGTCAAGGAGCTGGGAATTCCTCTGAAGAAGGGCGTAAGGTTGCTTTTCGGCACCGACGAGGAGAACGGCTCCGAGGATCTTGAGATCTATTGCCGTGGAAATAAGCTGCCGCCAATGGTGTTTACTCCGGACGCAAGCTTTCCGCTGATCAACATTGAGAAGGGAATGATCCGCGCTGATATTTTGGGTGACTATCAGCCCGGGGCGGTGGTAAGCTTCTCCGGGGGAAGTATTCCGAACGCGGTCCCGGACAAGGCGGAGGCAGTCCTGCGCGGAATCCCCTATGAGGAGGTGCGTGCAGTTATCACGGCGAACTCCACCGGCGCGGTGCTGACGGTGGATACGGAGCCGAATGGCGATATCACGCTGCATTGCTCCGGCAGGTCGGCGCATGCCTCCACTCCGCAGACCGGCGTGAATGCGGTTACTGCGCTTATTGCAACGCTGAACAGGCTTCCGCTCCGGGAGGGTCAGCAGCGTGAGATAATCCGTGGGTTGGCGGAGAAATTCCCGTTCGGCGAAACGGACGGGCGTTCTGCGGCGCTGAAGGTGCAGGACGAGAAATCCGGTGCGCTTACGCTGACGTTCAGTAAGTTCGCGATGCGCGACGGGAAGATCAGCGGCTGCATAGATATCCGATATCCCGTCTGCGTGGTGCTGGAGGACGTGGTTGCAGGGCTGTCTGCGGCTCTTGAGCAGGCAGGCGTGCATTACGGCAGGAACATGGAGGAGAAGCCGCACATCGTCCCTGAGGACAGCGAGTTCGTGCAGAAGCTGCTGAGGGTGTACTCCGAGGTTGAGGGCGAGCCGGGGTGCTGCATAGCCATCGGCGGCGGAACCTATGTCCACACGGTGGAGGGCGGCGTTGCATTTGGCGTGGAGCGTGGCAATACGGACTACCACATGCACGGCAACGACGAGTTCATCACCGAGGAGGAGCTGCTGAAGGACGCGGTGCTTTTCGCGTGCGCGATCGTGGATATCTGCGGATAAAAATTGGGAGCGGCAGGAACCGCTCCCTTTTCTCATTCGGCAGGCATTTTCTTGATCCCGAACACGGCTCTGAGGATCCCGGCAAAGAACTTCGGGCTTTTCAGTACAACGATTTTCATATGTACGCTCCTTTCGCGTCAGCATTTCAGCAGGAATATTCCGGAAATGATCAGTACGGCGGCAACGGTGAAAAGCAGCACCTTGAGCGAAAAGAAGGAAATGCACATCAGCGCTGCGAGGAATGCAGCCACAGCAAGCAGTACGCCCGTGCCGCAGTTCCTGCGGCGTTTGCGCGGTCTTCTCATGTTGTCACCTCCGGTCGTTTCTCTGCCTTATATTATTCCGCCGGAGGGATTTTGGTTACTGTTCCGTGGATTTCTGACTTGGATGGATTTCCGTGGGCGATGTTGTATTAGGCGCTTGAAACGTTCTCAAATATGGGTAGCTGAATCGCAGTGCGGTACAATTGACGATTTTTAAGTAAACGAAAACGGCTTAACAGTGCATATCGCTCTGCTAAGCCGTTAGTTCTCTGGCGGAGAGGAAGGGATTCGAACCCTTGTGGAGTTGCCCCCAAACGGTTTTCAAGACCGCCTCGTTATGACCACTTCGATACCTCTCCAAAAAAAATGGAGCTGCTAATCGGAGTCGAACCGATGACCTCATCCTTACCAAGGATGTGCTCTACCAACTGAGCCATAGCAGCATCTCATTTTTTTATTTCCATCAGGTTTTTGAGTTTTTATCTCTTGTCCCTGACGACTATATTATTATATCACAGGAAACCTGATTTGTCAATAGTTTTTTCAAAAAAAATCGAATTTTTTTTATTTTTTTTATTACCTCAGAAAAACCACGCTGTTATGCGGATTTTCGGAGGTGCACCAGGGGAATTATCCCGGAATCCTCCGAAAATTTCGAAAAGTTTTTTCAAAAACCATAAAAATGATCTTGGACCGTAGAAGGTCGCTATATTTATTCCGCTATGTACTTTACCGAGAGCTTTGCGAACAGATGATCTTAGGTATTATTACCGCCAATTTTATCTTCATAAAGTTGAGAAATAATACTGTCGATTTATTTCTTTTGTCGCTTGGCAGCGTCATGTTGAAGTCATTATACAATTTATAAAGCCCGTTAGCTAACCTTATAACGCAGAAATTATCTTATTTTTCCAAGTTTGCCTTTGTTAATTTCGTAAACCGTATCACAAAGTATGTCAATGTCCTCAGCGGAATGCGAAGCGATCAGAATAGTTTTTCCCTGTTCCTTCAGATCAAGCAGATACCTGCGCATATCTGCAACACCGTCTTTGTCAAGACCGTTCATAGGTTCGTCGAGTATAAGAATATCAGGGTTTTCCATTATCGCCTGTGCCAAACCAAGGCGTTGGCGCATACCGAGAGAGTAGTTGCCGACATGCTTTTTGTCGGTCGTGTCAAGTCCTACGCGCTCCATTGCTGCCGCGATCTGAACATTGGTTATTTTGTGCCGTATCGACGCAAGGTACTGCAAATTTTTTATTCCGCTTTGCCTTGGGAGAAAGCCCGGATTTTCTATAATTGCTCCGATATTGAAATAGCAGCCGCAGCCGCCTTTCAGCTTCCTGTTTCCAATGAAAATTTCGCCGCTGTTTGCCGGCATAAGTCCGCAGATTATCTTCAGCAGAACAGTTTTTCCGCCTCCGTTATGACCGATGATGCCGTGGATCTTACCACCTACAAATTCGGCGCTTATATTGTCAAGCACCATGTTCCTGCGAAAGCTTTTGCAAACGCTTTTCAACGTTATCGTTACGTTTGTGCTATCCATTTTGATCACCTCTATTCAGTTTTCTGGTTGAAATGAACATCTCCGCCAGGATCACAGCTGCCGCAATTATTGCAGCAAACAGAAAATACGATGAGTAAAGCTTTGGATTTCCTGCCGTGGCTTTTCCATCGCCCAGGCAGTGATAGCGGAGAAGCGCATTGCCAAACAGCGAAAAAGGTCGTATTCCTATTATTATAAGCATAGGGAGATAGCCAAGCGCGTGGATCACATATACCACGCAAAGTCCGACGTATTGTTTTGGAATGAGTATTTTAAGTGTCAGCATTACGCTTCCGAGTGCTGCGGAATAGAGCGATACAAGCATGTATGAATGAAACCATGCTTGTATCGGTGCAAACTGTGACAGAATGTTGGGTGCATAAAACGTCACCATATAAAGCTTTGCTGATAGCATGGGGTCGTCAAAACTCATGATCTCGGCAGGTCTGCTCCAGATATTCGCAGCAAATCCAAACGGCGCAGACATCAGCATTGTCACCACCGTGACTGCCATGTAAAATGCAAAACATATCATTATAAGGAAGATGATCTTCCCACCAAGCCACCTTCGCGGCGTTGTCCTCATAAGCACAAAGGTGTCGTCTGCGGCATTATACGGCAGGTCTGACAGTAAAAACAATAGTGCAAACGTTGAGATCGTCACTGTAACATAATTTGACGAAAATGCGATAAACGACTCCAATATGTTTATCGGTTCGCCAAGATACAGCGAAAACCTTATATAGAGTATAATATCAAACACATACCCAATAACCCCCACTGCCACGCAGACGTAGAATTCTGGCTTAAGCACTGTCCATCGCAGCTGCCTTACAGCTATTCTAAACATTCTGCAGTCGCCTCCTTCCTCGCAGAATAAACACAGCCCATACCAGGAGCAACTCCAAAAGTTGCATGATCACGTTGATCGGCAGCGGAATAGAATCAAGAGTTATAGGTAAAAGAAGATTCATTGGAGAGTATCCGAATATGGACGTTGAAACAAGCACCGTTGTGGTACCGTAATAAAGCACGATAGGAAACCCTACTGCAAGAAATTTGTTAGGAATAAATGCTGATACGCAAAGCCCCACATTCGCCCAGATAGCGCCCGTCAGGAAAGCAAGCCCTATGCTAATCAGTATAAATGCAAATCCACCCCACACAAATTGCAGTTCCTCAAAAGGAGTGCCGTAACAAATAGTCTGAAAACCCTCATATACATCTTCTTTTCTATATGGCATACCCAAAATCATCACAGCGAGCGCAAGTATAGTTTCCGACAGCGCAAGACTTGAACCACCGGCAATGCCGTTTACAATAAACTTCTGCGTCAGATATTTTTCTGGACGCTGCCGCAGAAGAATCGGTCTTATCATGCCGCATTCAAGCTCTGTGCAGAATCTCGCCGAAAAAGGGAGTGCCGCCAGAAGTGGAGCAAAAATTATAAAGCTGCCGCTGTCCTGGGCTGTATTGAACAAATATGTGTAGTCCAGACGAAGACCGTTTATTATACCCAGCCACAAAAACTCCGCAACAGGACCAAACAGCAGAAAAACTCCCACTGCAACGCTTATGAAAAAATTCGCGCTCGTCAGTGCGTCTTTAAGCGATTTGCGAAAACTCATGGCAGCGTCACTTCCCCATTTACAGCGTTAACAGCAAAGCAGTGAGAATAATCCGAAAAACTTTTTCCCGGAGCAAATATCCATGCCGGATATACGGTCGCCGAGTTGCCGCTTCCAAGAACATAGCCGAGTCGGATTTCGTTCACGTTGATTTCTGTCATGGCTCCTTCGCTGTTGACGGTGCAGCCTATGAGTCCACTTTCATCGGCACTCGTAAAGATCATAATTTTATCGACCGATTTCCGTAGTATGTCCACGGCGTCATTGAGTGAAATAATCTCTTCGATGTGTTCCTGTTTGTCAAATCTGCTTCCATTAAGCTTGGCACTGTAAATTCCTGCGTCGCTGACATCAAAGCTGTTTGTAATGTGTTCGTCAACAACGGGAAGCCCGTCCAGCAGCGGTGCAGTGGTTATTTTGCAGTATTTCTCACCAACGGCTTTACCATAGGGGACAATACTCAGTGTTTCCGAGTCATACTCGCATACCTTTCGGAATACCTCGCGGCAGAGTTCCGCCGCTTCGCTGTTTGTGTACTCCGAAAGTACCTCGCACTGCACGGCGTAAATATTGCTTTTATATGGGTTAAGGTTCGCCCCATGACCGATAAGCCGTATCTGATAAATCTTCAGTTCTATCGAAAAGGTATCGTCCCCATCGGGCATTATATCAAACCGATTGGTGGCGCTGTCATACTCCACAGCCGCCTTATCCTGCCACAGCGCGTTAATCAGTTTTTCTGCACGGGATTTATCGGCGTCCGCAGTCTGATATGTATAGTAACTAAGGGCTTCGCTGTCAGGCTTAATTACATCGGCGTTGATATTTATCGTGACTTTTTTGCCTTCAATGGCTTCGGTTATGTGAGCGCTGCATTCGGGTATGATCGTGACTTCATATGCAGCAGCGGAATCCTCTGTCTGAGTCTGAGCGTCATGCGCACCTGCACTTCCCGAAGTAGCGATATTGTTCCGGGAGGAGCTTTGGCTGGGCGCGGGCTGGCAGCTGCATAAAAGCAGCAAGGCTGCCGTACATAGAATAAAAGAATATGATTTTCTCATTGTAATTCTCCTCTCGGAACCTATCTTTGGGTTTTAATTTGGAGCGTCGGGGCTCCACTGTCCGCTAGTGACGATTTCGAAGCCGGTGGTTGCTGCTGAGGCAAATGTGGCGGTCATATAAATTGTTGTACCAGCGCATACATCCTTAACATAACGACCACCACCGTTTCCTGTTCCTTTTGTGGTGTATGATGTAGCAATCTGCTCGGTATAGCCCATGGTATTACTTGGATCAGCAGGGTCGTTGTACCTGTGAACGCTATACTTTAAGGAATATTTGCTAGAGCTAACATCGTTGATTGAAATGACCCAGTTTCTGCTCTCGTGTCTTTTGTCTACTCCAGATGTTTCAGGGGCGTCCGGGTCACCTTCATAATTGTAACCGTATTTGATGGTGAAGTCGTAGTAGTCAACCTCTCTATCACCGTCAATGTAAGAAGCCGTTGCAGGAGTCGACATGGTTGAAGCCAGTATTGCTACCGACAATATGGCAGCAACTTTTTTGAAATTAGCCATTGTTATTATCCTCCTTGTTGAAATGCCGAGAGTCAATCAAGCTAGCTAAACTTAATTGTACTCGATGTTAAAAGTGACAGGAGCTTGCTTCTTTTTTATATTATATACATAAATCAATTGCTTGTCAATAATAAAAACAGTAATTGGTCAAAAATTGGCGTTTTTTTGGTCATATATTTATTGGATCCCATAAACTTACATGTATTTTTAATTGTTGACATTTACAAAAGATTGATATATAATGGTCACCTCTAAAAACCTTGTTTGAGTGAAAATGTGTATAGCATACCGCCTGCTTCATTCAACGAGCGAAATTTCTGATGCGACGGCGTCCATGCCGTCGCCGGTTATTTCGCTCTGCAACATCGTGTTGCACCTCCTCGTAAGGCATACAGCCTTACTTCGTCGGCTTTCATCGCATTCGGCGCACTCTACCCATTTTCCCTTTTCAAACCGGTTTTTAGAGGTTCCCATATACTTCTATACTGAAATAAGCAAGGGTTATCAGCGTGACAGCAAATTATTTCTGCTGGAGAACAATTTTAACTCTTTGATGGAACAGATCATCGTCCAGAAGCAGAATAGCGAGAAAACTAAAAAAATACGTCACGATATGAAAAATCATCTCACGAATATCCGCTTTCTGATCGACAGCGGAGAAACAACTGCCGCTATGTCTTTACTTGATCAAGTCACTGATAATGTAAAAAAAATAGTATCAGAAACAATAGATACGGGGAACAGCTTTGTGGATGCTGTTCTGCTATCCAAAACAGCACTGTGCCGAGAGAAGGATATTGATTTTAGCTATTCAGTTCAACCGCTTGAAAATATAAAAATCGGTGCGGCCGATCTCTCATCGCTTTTATCAAATTTACTTGATAACGCTGTGGAAGCGGCTGCTCAGACCACTGAGCCATTTGTCAGACTTACGATCACAAAATATAATGCATATTACACAATTTGCGTTGAGAACAGCTATATGGGAAAGAAATCTCTGAAAGAAAGCGTGGGAGCGTTGATTTCCACAAAATCAGATAAAGCGCCGCATGGATATGGGACTCGGATTATTTCAGATATTGCACAGAAATATGATGGAAATTATTCTTGGGAGGCGCAGGAGAGCAGATTCATTTCAACTGTTATTATGATAATATGAAACTTTGAATATTTAATAGTACCTGCACGAACGTAGTCACAAAAAAGGACAGCCATAAATCCGACTGCCCTTGTGAATGTTGTTTACTGTGTTATTTTGCACTAGTCGTAGGAGATGTATTATCGCTGATCGTCCATTCCCCGGATTTTGCATCCTGGGTCAGGTAAAAATACTGTTCAGTATAGCCATCGTCTAAAAATGTCTTGGTATGGTCGTACTCCGTGTAATATTTCGCCCATACGACGATAAAGTGCTCCTCAAGATAATCGTCTGTCCACCCTCGTGCTTTTGCCAGTTTGCTGCCGGAGTACATAGCTTTGACGCGCGCCGTTTCATCTTCGTCGATCTTTATTTCCTCAACGCGCATGGATATTGTGTATTCCTTGTCAGCCTGACCTTCAATCGCGCTCCTGACGGTTTCTGTTGGTTCGGCAGAAGGCTTTTGCAGCCACGGATCAAATAATCCGAGTTCATATGCAGTGAATCCGCAAAGACTCAATACGGCTATGACAGCAGCGACTAAAACCGCAATTCTTTTAGACCCCTTTTTCAACAAACGGGTTCTGTTGTAGGAAACTGCTTCGCTGACATACTTGTTGTCGATTTCGCTCATAGCTTCGGTAAATTTCTTCGAGTTCATATAAATACCCCCTTTTCGCTCAAATACCTTTTCATTTTCTGGCGTATGCGCGTCAGCCGGACAGTAATATTTTTCTCTGTGAGCCCTACAAATTCAGCTATATCCTTACAGCTGTCCGAAAACCAATACCGCCGCATGAAGATAACGCGATTTTCGACGGTCAGCGTGTCCAGAAAACTTTCGATGATCCGCGCCAGCTCCCTTGCTTCAAATTCGGTTTCTACCGTGCTCGGGGATGCTATGCAGGCTTCAATTTCCTCCATAGCGATCGTGTAGGTGCTACTTCGCTTGGCGGCTCCCTTCCTGTAATACATTTTCAGCGAAATGTTCCGAACGATCTTGCAAAGGTAGGTCAGCAACGGATCAGGCTTTTCCGGCGGAATGGCGTTCCATGCTCCCAGATAAGCGTCGTTTACACATTCCTCAGCGTCCTGCCTGTTGTTCACAATGTTGTATGAGAGTTTGTGGCAGGCTTTGCCGTATTTGTTGCCAAGCTCCTGTATTGCTTCCTCTGAACGTTCGAAAAACAATTCAATGATTCTTTCGTCATCTATCATGCTGTCGCCTCCTTTTCGGCTTCACTTATATACTACGGATTCAGCGGAAAATACTACATCAGATCCGGAATTACCTCAATAAAATTATAGCATATTTTAACGAACGTGGCGTGACAAACTGGAATAATGCGCTTTGTACATGAATGAATCTACATATAAAAAGGACGCCTTTCAGCGAAAAGCGTCCTGATCATTGTGCAATGCGAGTTTGCCACCCCGGAAATCCAGGGCAGTCCGTGATTTACCTGAGAAGCTTCGTCATGCTCTTTCCGGAAATGATCATCGTGGAGCCGTTGTGGAGCAGCGCCGCAGTAGACGGCGGAATTACCCCCACAGCCCCCAGGATTATCAGCCCGGCGTTGAAGCCGACGATGAACCTGTAGTTCGCGTTGATCCGCTCCATCAGCGCAGTACTCAGCCTGCGGAGCGTAACCAGCTCCCTCAGCGTGTCGCTGCACAGCGTAACGTCCGCGACCTCGCGTGCAATATCCGAGCCGCCGCACATCGCAACGGAAACATCAGCCGCTGCAAGGGCAGGCGTGTCGTTAACGCCGTCGCCGACCATGATGACCTTGTGACCCTCTTCCTTGAGCTTGTTCACGAACTCGCTCTTGTATGCCGGCAGCACCTGGGATACATAGGTGTCTATTCCAAGTTCGCCTGCAATGCGCTTTGCCGCAGGCTCTGCGTCGCCGGTCAGCATGCATACATGCGTAATTCCAAGGCTGCGCAGTTCTGAGATGACCTCCGCGGCTTCTTCTCTTACAGGGTCGTTGATGACCAGCATTCCTGCCAGCTTTTCGCCGATCGCAAGGAATATCGTGGAGCTGCAATTGCTCTTTTCCTCGATAAGCGCCCTGTCCGCGTCGCTGAGTGTGATCCCTTCGTCCTCGAACACGAAGTGCGCTGAACCGATTATCGCCCTCTCCCCGTGCAGGGTAGTGGCTACTCCGTGAGCGACCAGGTATTCTACCTCGGCGTGCTCCTCTTCGTGATTCAGTCCTTCGTTCCGGGCTGCCTCCACGACGGCGGCTGCCACGCTGTGGGGGAAGTGTTCCTCCAGGCAGGCGGCGGTGCGCAGGACGTATTCCCGGGTGTTTCCGCCGAAAGGGACCACGTTCGTTACCTTCGGGCAGGCGTTCGTCAGGGTGCCCGTCTTGTCGAATACTATCGTGTCCGCAGCCGCATAGGCCTCCAGGTACTTTCCGCCCTTGACTGCGGTGCCGTGCTCTGCCGCCTCTCTCATCGCGGAAATCACGGAAATCGGCGTGGAGAGCTTTATCGCGCAGGAGAAATCCACCATCAGCACTGATACCGCCCTGATCATATTCCCGGTGAGCAGCGCAGTGAGCGCGAATCCCAGGAAGCTGTAGGGGACTATGCTGTCCGCGAGGTGCTCCGCTTTGCTCTGCACCCCTGCTTTCAGGTTCTCGGACTGGTCGATAAGCCCGATTATCTCCTGGAGCCGTGAGCCATCGGAAAGCGTGCGCACTTCGATAAGCAGCTTGCCGTCCTCGACGGTGGTGCCGGCGAATACGCTGTCGCCCTCCTTTTTATGTACTGGCTCGCTTTCTCCGGTCATGGTGGACTGGTTCACCATTGCGACGTTGCCACAGACTGTGCCATCGAACGGGATAACGCTGCCGGTCTGGACTAGAATCCTGTCGCCGACCTGGACCTGATCGAACGGTATCTGACGGGTGCCCTCGGGAGTTTCCACCCACACGTTGTCAACGTGGAGCGCGAGCTGCTCGGAAAGAGCGAGCTTGGTGCGCTGGCGCGTGTAGTCCTCCAGCATGTCGGACAGACCCAGCAGGAACATAACGGAGGAAGCCGTGGACATATTGCCGCTGAACATGGAAGCGCCGATGGCGGTGCCGTCGAGCACTGCGACATTCATATGGAATTGCAGCAGGTTATCCAGTGCGCGTATCATGTATTTGGAGCCGTTCCAGACGGTGATCGCGGTGCGTACCGGGAGCGGAAGCAGCCGCATGAGAACACGCTTGACGAGCATTTTTTCGAGGTCGCCGGCAAATTTCGCATCCGCCTGCGCGACCGCAGGAAGTTCCTTTTCGGGGAGGGAGCCGCGGTCCAGTGCGGAAACGGCATCCAGCACCTGCTGGCGGGCACCGTCGCGGTACATCACGAGAATACTGCCGGTGCGCCAGTTGGATTCCGCATGCTCGACGAAATCCAGGCTGCCGAGAAGGTCTGCGATACCGCACGCCTGTTCCTTGGTGAAGGCGTAGTCGCCGCAGCGTACTCTCAGCCGATTATGTGCGTCGTAGACCGTGGTGAATCTCATTCCTGATCAGCGTCCTTATCGAAGAGGTTGTCCTGCGCGTCCTCACGGATCTTTGCAACTTCAGCAGCTGCCTCATTGCGCAGCTTCATTCCGCCGGAAACCACCTTTACGCAGCCGTTGTGGAATGTCTTGCTCTTGAGGAACTTTACGCCAGCTGTTGCTGCGAGCGCGCCCAGTGCGAAAAAGCCGACCTTCTGATTCTTAAATACGTTTTTCATAATTCTATGTGTCCTTTCTTTCGGGTTTAAAGTTAGCCTTGGGTAACTTATGCCTATATTTCTGGCAGAATATCTGCCAGTTTACACATGATTATAGCACCATTTTTTTAGTTTGTCAATAGTCTGTAAAGGAAATATATAAATATGTTTATACAACTGTTGGGTTTTGCTGTAAATCATTCGTCAGATCAATTGTACCCGAAAAAAGCAGATAAAAGATGATTGCTTCAACACCTGTTTGAGCAACCGCTGTAAGCCGCAGGCATCTGAAGATATGAATTCAGATGATAGATTAATACAATTTATTGGCGCTGAACGGAGTGAAATAAAAAGCACAGATAAGCTGTTCCATTGCAGGGATGAATAGTGCAATTTGCAAGCAAAACATACTCGAACCTAATAAATGGCCTTTGCGCAGTGCTGCTTTAGAGTCCCCCCAGCAAGAATTAGCCGAGGGGATTGTGCAAATTCTCGGAAATAAGTAACTTCTATCCTAGACAGGCGTGCGGAGTCATGATAATCTGCGTGCATTCCTGAACGCGGTGGGGGTTATCCCTTCGTACCGCCGGAACTGTTTGCAGAAATAGCTTTCTGAGCCAAATCCGACCTCCTCCGCAATGGATTCCACGCTCATCGGCGTTCCGGTGAGCAGCTCCTTTGCCGCCTGGATACGTCGCCGGGCGGTGTATTCCATCGGGCGCATTCCCAGAATATTGCGGAACAGCAGGCACAGGTGCTGCCGGGATACGCCGGAGATCCCGGAAAGCTCCTCCAGCGTTATCTCCGACCGGAACGCGGAATTGATGTGATCCACCGCCTTGGTGAGCGCCGGGGAGGACGACGGGGAAGCGCCCCCGGAGGAGATCTGCCGGTAATACTCGATGAGAAAATCATACAAAAAACCGGAGGCGCGGTAGTTTCCGAAAAAGCTGTCAGTCCGTATTGCGTCGTGCATTTTCCGGAAGATATGCTCAAGTGCGCCGACGTCGCGCAGTTCGCTTATTTTCGGGCGGTCAAGCCCGAACTGCCGCAGAATATCCTCCGCGGCGTAGCCTGCCGGAACCACCCAGTGGATATCCCACATGTCGCCGTTGGGGTAGTATTCGTGCGGAATATCCGCCGGGAGGAATACCCCGGTGCAGGGAGGGATCTCAACACGCGTCCCGTCCAGTACCAGTGTTCCGCTGCCCCGGGTGCAGTAGAGTATCTGGGGGACGGACAGCCCCTCCGGGCGTATCATGTGATCCTGCCGCACCCACTGCCCCATGTTGCCCAGGAAGAGCGGAAGTTCCTTTTCGCCCCTTATTATCGGAAAATCGCAGAATTCCAAAAATAACACCTCCGATATTCATATCGTTATAAAATAATAATATCATCTATTGACTTCGGTGTCAAGATACTGTACAATTAAAATATCAAAAAACGCAAAGGAGAGCGCACATGAATATTTCAAGAATTTCAGCTTCTGGTACTCCGAAGAACCGAATGGTGTTCCACGAGGATTTGCAGCAGCTCCACGTCGGCACGCTGGGAAAGCGATGCTACTTCATTCCGTTCGCGCCGGGGCAGGATCCCTTCGCAGCCCGGGGGGATTCCTCAAGAATGCGGCTGCTGAACGGCGACTGGGACTTCCGGTACTACAGCAGCATTATCGACCTGGAGGACGATTTCACCGCCCTCCCTGGAAATACCACTATACCCGTGCCGTCAAACTGGCAGCTGCATGGATTCGACGTGCCGCAGTATACCAACGTGAGTTATCCCATTCCTTTTGATCCGCCCTACGTCCCGGACGATATCCCGGTGGGCGTGTACAGCCGGGATTATTCCCACGCGCCGGACGAAATGCGCCGTATTCTCGTGTTCGAGGGCGTGGACAGCTGCGTGTATCTCTATGTCAACGGGGAATTCGTGGGTTATTCCCAGGTGTCCCACAGCATGCAGGAGTTCGACATCACGCCGTTTCTGAAAGAGGGGAACAACCGTATCACCGCCGCAGTGCTGAAATGGTGCGACGGCACCTATCTCGAGGACCAGGACAAAATACGCCTGTCGGGAATATTCCGGGACGTGTACATTCTCTCGCGCCCGGAGGAGCGACTGGAGGACTACCGTATCGCCACGCGCCTTTCCGGGAATAATTCCCGGGCGGAGCTGGAATTCACCCCCGTGGGGATTTCCGCGCACTGCCGCCTGTCGGACATGACCGGAGCCACCGTGGCGGAATTCGACGCCGCAGCCGGAGCCACCGCCCGGGTCGAGATTTCCGCACCGCAGCTCTGGAATGCGGAGCGCCCCTATCTGTACTCACTGACGATAACCGCCGGGGATGAGGTCATCGGCGAGCAGGTGGGATTCCGCTCCGTGACCGCGGAAAACGGCGTCGTGAAGATAAACGGAGTTCCTGTGAAGTTCCGCGGAGTGAACCGGCATGACAGCTACCCGGACATCGGTTACTACGCTTCGGTGGACAGAATGCTGAATGATCTCATACTGATGAAGCGGCACAACATCAATGCGGTTCGCACATCCCACTATCCGAATGCGCCGCAGTTCTATCGGCTGTGCGACCGCCTTGGGTTCTACGTCATCGATGAGGCGGACATGGAGAGCCACGGCTGCGTGACGGTATACAACGACCTCAAGTGGACCCGGGGCTACGACGGAATAGCGCTGATAGCTTCGGACGAGCGCTTCCTCCGTGCTATAACAGACCGCGCGGAATCCCTGGTGAAGCGCGACATAAACCGCCCCTGCGTGGTATTCTGGTCCCTGGGCAACGAGAGCGGCTGGGGCACCAATATGCGCGCTGCCGGGGAACTTGTGAAATCCCTGGACGACACCCGTCTGCTGCATTACGAGAGCACTCATCGGCTAGACGACACCCCGGACGATATCCTCGACCTGGTGTCGGAGATGTACACCTCCCCCGAGGACATGCGCAGATTCCTGGAGAAGGAGGACAAGCGCCCCTTCGTGCTGTGTGAATACTGCCATGCAATGGGCAACGGTCCCGGCGACCTGGAGGAATACCGCAACACGTTCTATTCCAGCGAGCGCTTCTGCGGCGGATTCGTCTGGGAGTGGTGCGACCATTCCGTGCCGCTTGGGACAACTGCGGACGGCAGGGTCAAGTACGGATACGGCGGAGATTTCGGCGAACGGCACAACGACGGCAACTTCTGCATGGACGGATTGGTCTACCCGGACAGGACTCCCCACACTGGGCTTCTGGAGCTGAAGCAGGTCTACCGCCCCGTGCGCGTTTCCGCCGGGAGCAAGCCGGGCAGATTCCGTTTCTCCAGTGTGCTTGAATTCACGGACGCCGGAGAAATGCTGGACTGTCGCTACGAGATCACTGAGCAAGGCAGAGTTGTGCGGGAGGGTAGTTTTCCGTTCAGTCTGTCGCCGCTTGGAGTGTTCGATATAGAGATCCCCGGGACGGAATACGGCGACCATATCCGGTTCGTGTTCACCGCCAGCCACGCCACGGAGTACTGGGAAGAGGGCAGCGAGGTCTGCTTCGACCAGCTGGAACTCCGCCCGGTGGAATACGCTCCGGTCAGTGTGGAATCCCCGGTGGAGATACGGGAAGAGCCGCTTTACATTACCGTGGCTTCCGGGGAGATGGAGTACCGGTTCAGCCGGCGGCTGTCTGCGGTCGACTCCATAAAGCGCTGCGGCAGGGAACTGCTGGACAGACCGATGCAGTTTAACTTTTTCCGCGCACCCACCGACAACGATGTGATGAAGGGCGACTGGTACGGAATGCACCTGCATGACTCCACGGCGCGCAATTACGGCGTTACGGCTGAGGTGCAGGGGAACGCGGCAGTGATCAGGTTGCGGCAGTCTTTCGGGTGGAGCATACACCAGCCCTTCGTTTACCTGGACGTGGAATACAGGATTTCCGGCGGCATGCTCGGCGTTTCATGCCGGGGCAGGGTTTCCGACAAGGTGCAGTTCCTGCCGCGGTTCGGTATCCGGCTGTTCCTGCGCCGGGATTTCACGCAGGTGGAATATCTCGGCTATGGACCGCGCGAAAGCTACGCCGACAAGCACCAGGCAAGCTGGTTCGGTGAGTTCACGGCGGATATCAGCGCCATGCACGAGGATTACCTCCGTCCCCAGGAGAATTCATCGCACTTTGGCTGCCTGCGCGCGGAGGTCACGGACGGCGACACCAGCGTGGTATTCGCTTCCCCGGACGGATTCTCGTTCAATGCGTCGGAATACACCCAGGAGGAGCTGGCGGAGAAGCGACACAATTACGAGCTTGAAAAGTGCGGCAGCAGCGTGATTTGCGTGGATTCCGCGATGGCTGGCGTGGGGTCGAATTCCTGCGGTCCGGCTCTGGCGGAGAAATACCGCGTTGCGCTGCCGGATATTTCCGCGGAACTCCGTCTGATATTCAGTAAGAGAGGATAAACACATGGCATTCTGCGATAGTTACAATAACCGCGCGTTGTTCTGCGACGGCTGGGAGTTCTGTAAGACCTCCTTTGGCACGGAATCCCCGGACGGGCTGGATTTCGCCCCCGTGGACATTCCCCACGACTGGCTGATAGGGAACACCAACGACCTGTATTCCACCTCCACCGGCTGGTACAGAAAGCGGTTCGTCTACCGCCGGAAGCCGGGAATACGCACTGCGATACGGTTTGACGGCGTGTACATGGACAGCACCGTGTACGTCAACGGCGAGAAGGCGGGGGAGTGGAAGTATGGCTATTCCGCGTTCCGGCACGATATTTCCGCGCTGTTAAGGGACGGCGAGAACGTCATCACCGTCAGGGTAGACCACCGCGCCCCGAACTCCAGGTGGTATTCCGGCGCCGGTATTTTCCGCGATGTATGGCTGTGTGAATACCCGGATATCCACTTCGGCAACGACGGCGTGTACCTCTCCGCAAAGCCCGTGGAGGGCTGCTGGGAACTTACGGTGCAGTCTG
>ERZ780166.1010-NODE-1010-length-17129-cov-4.110226_pt1 | contig 17129 bp, 15 predicted proteins | sample MGYA00511366_ERZ780166 | MGnify/ENA primary metagenome ERZ780166 (study PRJEB29588, sample SAMEA2162231) | human gut metagenome | biome: human gut; feature: human-associated habitat; material: faeces | place: Denmark | collected 2008/2010 ...
GCTTCATTTTCTGTTCAATCAATGCCCTTTCTTCCTCTGTTACATAGAATTTGATTTGTATTTTTCTTTTGCGTCCGTTCATGCAATCGATCCTTTCCATTCCGAGGGTTTGGGACACTTCCCAACAAGCAATTTTCAACCGACACACCGCAGGACGGGAGGGCGAAAATACGGAAAAGGGTACTCTTTTCCTATGCTTGCTAAGAAAGTTTTTTCCTCACTTATCACTACAATGAAACTCCCAGTATGCCAAAAAAGAGCAAAAGAAAAACGCCGCAATCCTGCGACGCTTCAATCACTTTATGCAGACAAAAACGAGGGAACTTTATTCCCCCGTCCTGTCGTTGTTGGCTTCCTCTATGCCTTTTGCAGTAGCAGACATGATTTTTAAGTCCGTTTCGCTCATAGTGTCAAGCATGGTATCGAGCTGACGGCGGCGTGTGGACTTCTCCTGTTCCCGTTCCGGGAAAAAGAACTGGTCTACTGATACGTCAAGCAGGGTTACAAGCTCATACAAAATCTGTAAACTTGGGTGCTGCCCGCTGTTCTCAATGGACGCGATATATCGGGGCGCAATATTCAGCGTGTCGGCTAACTGATTGCGTGATATTCCCTTTGCTTTTCTTGCTGCTTTAATGGCTTGTCCGAAAGCCTTAAAATCAAATTTCTCTTTACTCTGCTTCATAATCATTTCACCCAGTTACATTTTACCGTTCACCTTTCTTTCAAGATATGAATACACATATCATAGTATTGATAGTAATAGAGCATAAAACATGCAGAGTAAGGTTGCTATCACTCATACTGCCATATATAATATCTAATGACATCGAAAATTAAAGAAATTGATTAGAAATAGATTTTTGTTTGATAATCTTAAATCAGATATTTACAAGGGAGGTATATTTATGGCGCAGAGTATTTTAATTGTAGACGATGAAAAAGAAATTGTATCAATGCTGTATTGCTATTTCAGCAAACTTGGATATACGGTATATACTGCAACAGCAGGAAATGCTGCATTAAAAGAAGTAGAAAAAAAACCTGACATTATTTTGTTAGACGTTAATATGCCAGATATTGATGGATTTACTGTTTGTGAAAGAATACGGGATTATGTTTCATGCCCTATAATTTTTTTAACAGCACGCATTGAAGATAGTGATAAAATAAAAGGATTTTCTATTGGCGCAGACGACTATGTAATAAAACCATTTTCTGTTGATGAATTAGAAGCTCGCATTGCAGCACATCTTCGCAGAGAAAAAAGACACAATACATCTTCAAAGGTGCAATTTGATGAAGATATGGTTATAGATTATTCCTCACGTATTGTGTTTTATCATAATAAGGATATGGCTTTTACCAAAAAGGAATTTGATATAATATCTTTCCTTTCGCAAAACAAAGGAATTGTTTTTGACCGGGAAACTATTTATGAAAAAGTTTGGGGATTAGACGGCATTGGTGATAATACAGTTGTTACAGAACATATCAGACGTATTAGGGCAAAATTTTTATCTTTAGGCGATAGACCTTACATTGAAACTGTTTGGGGGTGCGGATATAAATGGAAAAATTAAAGAGAAGCAGATTGTTCAATCGGTTAAATAGCATGAGTATTAGAATGTCCTTTGTTCTTTATGCTTTGTTTTCGTTGTTGATTGGAATAATTATTTGTATACTTTTAATTTCAATGGTTGACAGATACAGAATAAATTTAAACTATAAGTATGAAAATCTGTCAACGAGGTATGATATACCGGAAAATGGCTCATTTACCGCCACTTATAGTAATGACCAAACAAAATATACAATATTTGACACGAAAGGAAACGAGATATGCAAGTTCAATGTTGATTATCAAAAAGAACGCCCAGTACACGAATATGTCTATCCGAACCATGTTTCATATATCGAAGTTTTACCTAATTTTACAAACCGGGATAGGCTTATTGACAGTGCTTTAGGTTCATTAAATATTGCAATTATTCCTATCGTATTATCTATTAGTATGATATGTTGTGTAACATTTTTTTATAAAAAAAAATTATCAAAACCCATTAAGCTATTAACTAATGCGTATCATAAAATTGAAGCAAATGACTTAGATTTTACATTATCATATCCATTAAATGATGAAATGGGGAAACTCTGTCACGCCTTTGAAAAAATGAAAGATTGTTTGTCGAAAAATAATGAAACTATGTTTAGACAATTTGCTGAACAGCGCCGTTTGAATGCTGCTTTTTCACATGACTTACGCACTCCTTTGACTTTACTAAAGGGTCATGCTACTATGTTGCTTTCCTTTATTCCCAAAGGCTTAGTATCACAACAAGAAATATTAGATGAAATATCAGTAATGTCAAAAAATATTTCACGTCTTGAAAAATATGTAAATGCTATGACGAACTTATACAGGTTAGAGGATATTGATATTCCACGACAACAGATTACATTTCATTCACTTATTGATAATTTTAATAACACAGCAGAAGCACTTTGTTATGACAAACATTTTTCAATTACTGCAAGCGGTGATAATATAACCTTGTTTATCAATTTAGATACAGTCATGCAGATTTATGAAAATTTACTCTCTAATAGTATTAGATATGCAAAAAGTGATATTGCTATTAGCGTAGTAATAGAGAATAATAATTTGGTTATATCTGTTTCAGACGATGGTTGCGGGTTTAAAAATATTGAGATTGAAAAAGCAACATTACCATTTTATAAATCATCGAAAGATATATCTACTGAACATTTGGGGTTAGGGCTGAATATTAGTAAGATTTTAAGTGAAAGACATGGCGGAAATATCCAAATTGCTAATAATAAAGCAGGGGGAGCATGTGTTACAGTGAAAATAAATTGCAATGAAAGTTGATTGAAAATAGACATTTTATTGCTATTATAAATTTAAAAGAAAGGAGATAATGACAAATGAAAAAAATAATATGTATGTTTCTAACTTTATTGCTATCGGTGTGTATTGTTGGGTGTAGTCAAACAAAGGACAGTGATAATCATGTAGTACAAGATTATTCCGAAGAATATGAGGTTTCTCCTTATGGAAGTGAAGAAGCACTTGACACTTTGGACGATTTGAAAATTTCAATGAGTGCAGAAAAGGATTTAGACTTAAAGCACCTTTCATTTCTAATAGAAAATACTTCTGATAAAGAATACCGATATTCACCAAATTATTTTGAAATAGAAACTGAACAATCCGGCACTTGGTATCAACTTGAACAGCTTGATGACCCTTCAAAGAGCAATGAAAAGGATTGTTTTATTAAGCCTAACGAACGATTAACATTAGAAATTGATGTTAAAAGTTTTTATGGAGAATTGCCTGCTGGACACTATCGTTTGATTAAACAATTTGCGTTCTTTGAAAGTGAAAGAGATTGGGATTACGATACATATAATTTATCTTGCGAATTTACGATAAGGTAAAAATTCTCTACTTCATAAGCATGAAATAAAAAAAACCGCTTATGAAGTAGAAAGTTCTCATGCCATTTTAACGGCGGTTTTGAAATAACAATCAAAACCGTCGTTTTCTTTTGAAAATCTAAAACAGAGGACATATTAAAATCCTGCTATTTGGGGACACGACGGTATCAAGGAGGTATCGCCATGTCCTTTTTTCTATACCCTAATGGGTTACTATCAAAAAAAGCCATTATCCACCGACGGGGTATTCCGGCTATGTAGATGAACTATCAAATCAATTAAATACTGCTGTTATTTCCTATGCGTCTGTCTGCATTTTGCAGGCAGGCGCATTTCGCATTTTACAGAAGATTTTTCAAAAACTTTGCCCTCTTTTTGGCAAAGCAAAAAGTCGCCTGTATTATCCCGCGAAAAGGGGAGGTACTACCGCCTTTCGGCAGAAAGGAGGTGAACACCATGACACCTAATCGCAGGGAATTTGAAAAGCAATGTGCGTTATTTCACATCACTGATCTTTTCATTGATCCGGTTCCTGACTAATGCTGCTATCTCCTGTGTCTTTAAAGAGCCATATTCCTCGAATAAAATAGGTTTTAAATAATGTACCTGTGTTGTAACCGGTCCAAGCCAGAAACTGTTAAATACACGGTAAGAATCGACCAAAGCTACCGGGATAATCGGCGCTTTAGTTTTCAATGCAATTTTAAAACTGCCGGCTTTAAAGTCACAGACATGATTGCGGTTATTAAAATCATACCCACCCTCCGGGAACAGGATATAACATTTTCCATTCTTAACATCTTCCGATACTTCATTGATAATGGTCAGCGCCTGACGTACATCTTTTTTATCCAGCCGCTTTCCTTCCAACAGATCAATAAACTCTTTTACAAGAATGGTATTGGATTTTGCCTTATCCATAACGATGGAACAAGGTTTACGGTGTGTGTAAACAATTCCAAGCGCATCATACTTGCCCTGATGATTCGGGTACATCATGTAACCGCCCTCTTTCGGAAGATTCTCCTGTCCATATGCTTTCGTATGGATTCCACCGGTAACTTTCATCAGACGGATGCAATGTCTTGCCAGCTCATAGCGTTCTTCTGCTGAATACTTCTCCGGATGGTCAGCTTCCCTCCGCATCTTTGGAATCATGTAAGGGGCACGGAACAGGTTCAGTAAAATAACATATATAAATCGTAACATAGAACTAAATCTCTCTCCAAATAATTACTGTTTCATCCTATAGCATGTATGGAACATACTTTACAGTTGAAACAATGACTATTATACCTTATTTCAGGCAAATTGACAACTTGCCGGCACAGGAAGAAAAAACATTGCTTTTCACTCACACCTTGTTCCAGTAATAATTCGCAGCCCTATTTTATTGCCCTGCAATGGCAATACTGCTGTAATATGGGATGGTAAGATATTGTCCCGCATGGATCTCATTCTGAGAAATCTTATTGATAGAGCAGACTTCGTCAATATAGGCATTCATATCACGGTATTCCTCTGTAATATGATCGGATGCGATCGACCATAAAGTATCACCGCTCTGTACTTCAATACTTGTATAATATTTGCAGGAAATCTCAGATGGTGCTGCCTGAGTACGGACCGCACCAGATAAAAATATACAGATGATAGTTGCCAATGCAATGAATGCGACCGAAACTAAAGCTATCTTCTGCCTGCGGACAACGATACGTCTGTTTCTGGATACATCACCAGAATGCATCCGGCTGGATGTATTGCCAGACATCTGACAGGTTCTGCCTGTGATTGTATTGCTCTCATTTCTCATAACGGTACCTCCCTGGATCATCAATTGTAAATCTGTGTTATAAATACCCCGAACACTTGTTGCGAACATTTGTTTGTGCAACTGTATCTTACTATTCGAACATCTGTTTGTCAATAGAAAAATCGAACAAATTTTCGGAATATATGTTTGCATTTCGATATATGGTATGTTATCATGATTAATAGATAAAGAAGCAGTGGTTAAGAAGCTGCTGGATCATTACAGAAATCCCATATATAAGGAGACAATTTATGCCAGGTAAGATTAGTGCAAAGCAAAAAGAAATTTTAGAATATATCAAGGGTGAGATTTTAAGCAAAGGTTATCCGCCTGCAGTCCGTGAGATCTGTGAAGCGGTAGATTTAAAATCTACTTCTTCTGTCCACTCTCACCTTGAAACGTTGGAGAAGAATGGTTATATCCGGAGAGACCCGACCAAGCCAAGAGCAATCGAGATTCTGGATGACGATTTTAACCTTACCAGGCGTGAGGTTGTGAACGTACCTATTGTCGGACATGTCGCAGCCGGAGAGCCGATCCTCGCAACAGAGAATATTGAGAATTACTTTCCTATCCCGGTTGAATATATGCCGAATGAAGAGACTTTTATGTTAAAAGTAAAAGGAGAAAGTATGATCAACGCCGGTATTTTCAACGGCGATAATGTTCTTGTCAAGAAACAGCCAAACGCCGAGAATGGCGATATTGTAGTGGCATTGGTGGATGATTCCGCAACGGTTAAGACTTTTTACAAAGAAGACGGTTATTACCGCCTGCAGCCTGAGAATGATACGATGGATCCGATCATTGTAAAAGAATGTTCGATTTTAGGAAAAGTGTTTGGCGTATTCCGTTTTCTATAATTTTAACAGAAAATGAAAATCAGCTGACTGGTTGTTTTACAGACAACCAGTCAGCTGATTTTCATCCTTTTGCTTGTATTGATATATACAAAAATTTATCATTTATTTTTATGTTACAAGCCAGGGCTTTATTATTGTTTTTTTATGGGTAAGGAAATAGTCGTGGAAAATCCGTTATTTAATGCACTTGAAATAGATACTGTTCCATTATGAATAGAAATGATTTCTTTCACAAGCAGAAGTCCTAAACCATGTCGTAAATCTAATCTTTCATCTGTACTTTGCAGATAATGAGGTGTTGACTGTATTTTTTGTAATTTTTCTTCTGATATTCCTTTTCCGTTATCACTGATTACCAATATTAAATTGTTTCCATTTACAGCTAAACTAACTGAGATTGTACAACCATTTTCATTATGATTGATACTGTTAGAAATAATATTTTGTATTGCTCGATATAACAATCTTTCATCTCCTATAATAGAGATTTGTTCTGTATTACAGTCTAAATTTAATTCAAAATCAAATTTATTATTTAGATTGTTATTTAGATACTCAACGACAATTTCTCGTATCATTTTACATAAATGAACAGGCGTTTGTTTAACTGGCTGAACATTATAATTTAATTGACTCACAAGGTTCAAATCCTGAACCAAATTTTTAATTTTAACACTTTGGATTTTGATAATATTTGCTTGTTTTCTGGTGTTTTCCCCAACATCTAATGAAGAAGTTATTCTATCTGCATACCCCATAATCATGGAAAGAGGTGTTCGTATATCATGTGAAACGCCACTTATCCAGTTTGCTCTCGCTTTATTTTGTTTGTCTAATTGCAATGATGTTTCGTTAATACGTTTTCCAACATCTTCCAATTCCCCATTTATATTAAGGACAACCGTTTCGCCATGAGATAGCTTATCTAATCCATTGAGAATAGGAGCAACTTTCAGCATTACATTTCGTTTTGATAAATAATATACAATAAACAGAATAGTTACATTTGATACCAACATAATAAAAAGAATAATGGGTGTTTTCTGCATTGCTGATAAAGGAAGATAGTTAGTCACAAATTTTGAATAACTGTTCTTTGGATAACCTAATACCAATAAATCATTTTCTTGCTTCCATGTGAATACGGGATAATTTTTGATATACCCCTTAGAAAAGGTGGCAACGTCTTGTAATGAATATTTAAGTGGTATTTCTTCTGGTAGATTGTATTGCCAGATTACATTACCGCTATTATCTATTACAATTCCCCAGATGTTGTTTGTAATTAAATCTTTTTGACACCTATTATTTAATATATATTTTCCATCTTGGATAGTAAGATTATTAGATACTTTTTCTAATGTTTGAACAGGATTATTTTCGCTTATACTGTTGACAGTACCATTAAAAGTTAGGAAGAAAAGCAGTAAATCAAAACCCACTATAAGGATTATTACTGACAAGTATATGAATAAATGTTTACTAATAAATTTCCCAAAATTCCGCATGATTATAACCTGCTCTCTACATTTATTTTATATCCCAATCCTTTAACAGTTATTAGTGATTTTGGTTTTGAGGGGGTAATTTCAATTTTTTCTCTTATGCGTCGAATATGAGCAAGTAGCGAATTTCCATATCCAAATGGATTGTCGCCCCATACAGCTTCACAAAGAGCGTCTATCGTTACGATATGGTTAGCATTTCGTACAAGTGCTTCTAAAATATCATGTTCTTTTGCAGTAAGAGGTAAAATCTTATCTTCCCATATAACCTGTGCATTAGCTAAATCAATTTTACAATCACGTAATTCTATAAGTGGGCTATCTTCCTTATAACATCTGCGTAATACAGCATTTAGACGAAAGATAAGTTCTTTTGGCATAAAGGGTTTTGTTATATAATCGTCAGCTCCCAACCCAAATCCAGAATATTTATCCTGTATATCATCTTTTGCGGTCAAAAATATCACTGGAATATTAGTGAAACTTCTTAGTGTTTCCATAAGTTCAAAACCGTTTCCATCTGGAAGCATGACATCTAATATAGCTATATCTGGTTTTTCCTGTTGACTGATTTCCAAAGCTGTTTTTACACAATCAGCGGTAATAATATTTAAAAAATTTTCATCTTCTAATATGGTTATAAGCATACTTCTTAAACATTCTTCATCATCAACGATCAATATTTTTTTTGATTTTAAGTATGTATCATTCATTTATTTGTCACGCCCTTTTTGCAGTTTATTTATCCCATTATAACATTTTAAAAAAAGTTAAACAGTCATTTTCTCATTTGTAAGGTAAATGTAAGGTAGAGAGAATGTGGCTGTAATGTAGGTGTTTTATATTGTGAGTATGAAGAAAGAAGGAGCAAAAATTATGAAAAACATGATTGAAACTAAAAATTTAACAAAAACATACAAAGCGTTTACCGCCGTAGACCATGTGTCTTTACACATTAAGAAAGGTAGTATTTACGGATTTCTCGGTCCAAATGGTGCAGGAAAATCTACAACTATGAAAATGCTTTTGGGATTAACTGCACCTACCGATGGAGAATTCCAAATAGATAACTTGACTTTTCCGAATGATCGTGTTCAAATTTTGAAAAAAATTGGTTCTTTTATTGAATCCCCGTCATTTTATCCAAACTTAACAGGTAAAGAAAATCTTGATATTATTCGTAGAATTTTAGGTCTTCCTGAGTCAAGTGTTGATGACGCGTTAGAATTAGTAGGATTATCTGAATTTGGTAATCGCTTGGCGAAAAAATATTCTTTAGGAATGAAACAACGTTTAGGGCTTGCTTCCGCTTTGCTTGGAGAACCACCCATTTTAATTTTAGATGAACCAACAAATGGATTAGACCCAGCAGGTATTCACGAAATTCGCAATCTCGTTAAATCACTGCCGAAAAGGTATGATTGTACGATTCTGATCTCATCACACATGCTGTCAGAAATTGAACTGTTAGCTGATGATATTGGTATTTTGAATCATGGAAGATTGCTATTTGAGGGAAGTCTCGAAGATTTGAAATTTACAGCACATGAATCTGGATTTGAAAATGATAATTTAGAAGAAATGTTTTTATCCATGATTGATGAGGATAACAAAAACAGAAAGCAGAGGTTAAAATTATGAGAAATTTGACCATAGAATTGAAAAAATGTAAACACACCGGAATATTAGAAGTTTTACCAATTCTTGGACTTCTTGGTGCATTATACGCTTTTGCAAATTTTACAGTTCGCAAAGATGTTTTGTTAAACTTACCTCTTCCACCTATGGATGTTTTGCTGACACAGCTTTACGGAATGATTATGATTCTTAATATGTTTGGCATTATCGTAGCGACAACTTTAACATATAATATCGAATTTCAAGGAAGTGCGATTAAAAAGATGTATATGCTTCCTTTCAAGACATCATCTATTTTCAAAAATAAATTTTATATATTGTTTGTTTTGCTCGCTGTTTGTATCGTCTTGCAGAACGGAGCTTTGTGTATGATTGGAAAGATATTTTTGCCCAGTGGAACTTTTGATTTATTAACACTTGTTAAATATACAGGATATTGCTTTGTTTCAACTTTACCAGTATTAGCATTTATGCTCTTGGTATCATCACGATGTGAAAATATATGGTTTACATTAGGTATTGGCGTGGCAGGATTTTTTAGCGGTATGGCAATGTCGCTTTCAGATATAGCTATATTTCTTATTAACCCATTTGTACTAATGATGAAACCAGCGGTAGCTTCTACTGCTAGTATTGATATGAAAGTTTTAATTTTAGGCTTTGTTGAAACAATCATATTCTTCATGGTTGGCTGGTATTTAGGCAAAATAAAGCATTATGAATAAAGGAGACAATCATATGTCAATTATTGAATTGTTAAAAATAGAATTTATGAAAGTGAAAAGGTCTATGATTTTACCTTTGCTTTTAATCCCACCTATTTTAGTTGTGGTTTCTGGTGTTTTCAGTATCAGTATGTATATGACACCAGAATATACAAATGCTTGGTCGGCAATGTTTATTCAAAGTGCATTGCTTTTTGGTTATTATTTACTTCCGTTTTCAATGGTAGTTGTATGCGTTATGATTGCTAACAGAGAAACAAAGAATAATGGTATATTAAAAATGCTTGCTTTACCCATCAGCAAAGGAAAATTTGCCTTAACAAAATTCTTTGTGCTATTGAGCTTTTTAGCAATCCAGTTACTTATCTTTTCTCTCTCATTCGTCATTGCAGGCTTTATTGCTACTAAAATAATGAATGTAACAGAATCTATTCCTGTCCTTTATTTATTAACGTGGACATTAAAATTATTTACGACTATGATTCCAGCTATTTCGTGTATGTGGGCAATTACAATACTGTTTGAAAAACCGATGCTATCTATGGGATTAAACTTACTTCTGATAATTCCGGGGGTTTTGGTTGCTAATACACCTTTATGGATAGTATATCCTTATTGTTATAGTGGTTATGTTGTGTCAAACGCATTACATACAGTAACAGCGACAGACACAGATAGTACACTATCATTATTTCCGTTTATACCATGTGCTGTAATTATATCGGTCTTTGCGATATGTGTTTCTATTAAATACTTTGGAAGAAAAGAAATGAGCTGATTAACTGGTAAAATGCCAGCTTATGCAGGGACTCTTCCAAAAAGAAAATGCCGATGATCCTTAAAATACAGGATATATCGGCATTTGCTAACTTATGAAAAGATAATTAGAAATTTCATGTATTTTTATTATAAATCACTTACATCCACAACTTTTCCATCTCTCCAGGTTCTCTCGAGATCATAGAAAAGACGGTCTTCTTTTGAAAAAATATGGATAATAATAAAGATTTCCTCGGCACACAGCCTATAGGCAGACTTTTATTAAAGCTCGCTCTTCCTACTGTTGCCGCCCAGCTTATCAACATGCTTTATAACATAGTTGACCGAATGTATATCGGACATATAAAAGATGTTGGTGCTCTTGCCCTTACCGGAGTCGGTGTGTGTATGCCGCTTATTATGATAATATCGGCATTTGCGGCACTTGTCGGAAATGGTGGTGCCCCTCGTGCATCTATTTACATGGGAAAGAAAGACACAGATACCGCTCAGAAAATTCTCGGTAACTGCTTTTCTCTTCAGATTATACTATCAATAATTCTTACAATTATTCTACTTATAGGAAATAAAACTTTCCTGCTCGCATTTGGTGCAAGTGAAAATACAATTTCCTACGCTGTCAATTATATGAACATTTATGCCATCGGAACTATATTTGTACAGCTTACACTTGGCATGAATGCATTTATAACGGCACAGGGATTTGCAAAAACCGGCATGTTATCTGTCTTAATTGGTGCTGTTGCAAATATAGTTCTTGACCCTGTATTTATATTTGGAATGAATATGGGTGTCCGTGGTGCCGCACTCGCAACAATTATTTCACAGACTTTGTCATGTATATGGGTTTTAAGCTTTTTATTTGGCAAAAAGACTTTCCTTAAAATAAAGCCGGAAAATCTGAGACTGCATGCAAAGATTATTCTTCCTTGCGTTGCTCTTGGTTCTTCACTTTTTATCATGCAGGCAAGCGAAAGTATTATATCAGTATGTTTTAATTCATCACTCTTAAAATACGGCGGAGATATTGCCGTTGGTGCCATGACAATCCTTACAAGTGTAATGCAGTTCGCAATGCTTCCGCTTCAGGGACTTGGTCAGGGAGCTCAGCCTATTATGAGTTATAATTACGGTGCCAAAAATAATGACCGTGTACGTAAAACTTTCCGGCTGCTCTTAAAGGTAAGTTTTGGCTATTCTATAGTTTTATGGGCAATCGTTATGCTGTTACCACAGATGTTTGCGATGATGTTCACATCTGATAACGCTCTTTTAAGTTTTACATCACAGGCTTTAAGAATATACATGGCTTCAATGTTTATGTTCGGAATTCAGATTGCATGCCAGATGGCATTTAATGCTCTTGGCAAAGCAAAAGATTCAATTATTGTTGCTGTTATGCGAAAATTTATACTGCTTATTCCGCTTATATATATTATGCCTGCAATTTTTAAGGCAAATCAGACCAATGCAGTATACATGGCTGAACCTGTTGCAGATTTTATAGCTGTCTGCTTCACAGCAATCCTGTTTGCATTTGAATTCAAAAAAGCTATGAAGGAAAATAAATAAGCATGTTGCATAGGCAGGCATTTTATCCTATAAGTCAACATCAATCTGGGATATATCAGAAAATCCTGCCCACCAATCATCACCGGTGAGCAGGATTTTTTTAATTTTTAAAAAGATTTTCAAGCGACTCGCCTGCTGACTTTATTCCGTCTTCAAGTGTATGCGCCATGTTTTTTGCTTTTTTATCAAGTTCTTTTTCCTTTGCAAATGCTGCCGCTTTATCTGCTGCATTATTGGCAGCATCCACAGCTTTACCAACGCCTTTAAGGACTTTTTCCTTATTAATCATTGTCATGAATGTCACACTCCTTCTTACTCTATTGTGCAAACTGGCTTTCATAAAGTTTCTTATAAAATCCATTCTTAGCAAGTAATTCTTCATGATTACCCTGTTCAATAATATGACCGTCTTTCATTACCAGAATCACGTCTGCTGACTGGATTGTAGAAAGTCTGTGTGCAACAATAAAACTTGTTCTTCCTTCCATAAGCTTATTAAATGCATTCTGTATCTTGATTTCAGTTCTCGTATCAATAGACGATGTCGCCTCATCAAGAATAAGCATAGGTGGATGACAAAGCATAACTCTTGTTATACACAAAAGCTGTTTCTGTCCCTGTGAAAGGCTGCCGCCATCTTCACCTATTACTGTATCATAACCATTTGGAAGTCGTTTTATGAATCCGTGTGAATGAGCTGCCTTTGCCGCTTCGATTATTTCTTCCTCTGTTGCATCAGGCCTACCCATTATAATATTTTCACGGATTGTACCACTTTTAAGCCACGTATCCTGCAGAACCATTCCATAGCCCGCCCTGAGTGAACGTCTTGTAAGCTCCCTTATATCAACACCCGACACATCTATTGAGCCGCTGTTTACATCATAAAATCTCATAAGGAGGTTGATAATTGTTGTTTTACCACATCCTGTAGGTCCTACAATGGCAATTTTCTGACCTTTTTTTACATGAAGATTAAAATCTTCAATAAGCTTTTTATCAGGGACATATGAAAATTCTACATCATTTAAATCAACTCGTCCGTCAACATTTTCAAGATTAACCGCATTACTGATCTCTGCAGCTTCCGGCTCTTCCTCTATAAGTTCAAATACTCTCGAAGCACATGCTATAGCATTCTGAAGTTCCGTTACAACACCTGAAATTTCATTGAAAGGTTTTGTATACTGGTTCGCATAACTTAAAAAACATGAAAGCTGTCCTACAGTAAGTCTTCCATATATAGCTGATATAGCACCTGTAACCGCAACTCCGGCATATACAAGGCTGTTTACAAATCTTGTTGAAGGATTTGTTATTGATGAGAAAAATATCGCGTTAAGCGAATATTTCTGAAGTCTGTCATTGATTTCATCAAACTGTCTTACTGCCTCTTCTTCATGACAATAAGCACTTACAACTTTCTGACCTCCAATCATTTCATCAATGAGAGCTGTCTGCTCTCCACGAGTCTCTGACTGAAGCTTGAACATTTTATATGTTCTCTTTGCAATAAAACTGGCAACAAAAAATGAAACCGGTGTAATAAGAACTACAACAAGTGTAATTTTAACATTTATTGATAACATAAATCCGAGTGTTCCAAGTATTGTCATAACACCTGAGAAAAACTGTGTAAATCCCATTAATAAGCCATCAGCGAACTGGTCTACATCGGCAATAACACGGCTGACAATCTCACCGTATGAATGTCCATCTATATATTTTAATGGCAGATGTTCTATCTTTTCTATAGCTTCATCTCTTATATCTCTTGTTACATGATATGTAATCTTATTATTACATATATTCATAATCCACTGTGAAAGTGCTGTTATTCCTATAACAACGCCAATTTCAGCAAGAATCTGTGCAATCAGCCTGAAATTAACATTAGATGGTCCAATAATATAATCAATTGCATTACCGACAAGTATAGGCACATACAGTGACGATGCTACTGTTATTGTCGCCATAATAATTGATAATATCAAAAATACCCAGTATTTTTTTATCCTTATTATTACTTTTTTAACTGTCTGGCTGGAGGTTTTTTGTGAATTTTGATTTTGTGAATCTTTTTTCATTATTACATTGCCTCCTTTTTAAACTGTGAGTAATAGATTTCCTGATAAACTTCACATCCTGCAAGAAGTTCATCATGCGTGCCGATTCCTGCAACTTTGCCATCATCAAGAACAATAATTTTATCTGCATGCATAAGTGAAGCTGCTCTCTGAGATACTATGAAAAGTGTCGGCGATGACTTCATCCCGCGTATTGCTTTTCTTAATGCAGCATCTGTTGCAAAATCAAGTGCCGATGATGAATCATCAAGAACTAAAATTTCAGGCTTTCTTACAAGCGCACGGGCAACGGATAAACGCTGCTTTTGCCCGCCTGAAAGGTTTGCACCGCCCTGTGCAATAAAGAAATCAAGGCCGCCTTTTTCCACAATAGTATCATAAACCTGTGCAAGCTTAAGTGCTTCGATAATCTCGGCATCAGTAGCATCTTTTTTGCCCCATTTCATATTATCGCGAACAGTGCCTTTAAAAAGAACTGCCTTTTGCTGAACAAAACCGATTTTGTTTCTTAATTCATCATCATTTAACGATTTAACATCGTTTCCATTAACATAAACAGTACCTTTTGTGGCATCATAAAAATGCGGCACAAGTGATACAAGGCTTGACTTACCCGAACCGGTACTGCCGATAATACCGATAACATCACCCTTATCAGCTTTAAAGCTAATATCTATAAGTGACATATCACCGGCATTGCGATATTTAAGTGATACATTATCAAATTCAATATAAGAATTCGACTTTTTATCATTAAAATTATGTTCAAGTGTTGATTTTTGCTCAAATACATTCTTAATTCTGTCTGCTGAAGCAAGGGCTTTTGTAATAGTAACAAGCAAATTTGCAAGTTTTATAAGTTCAACAAGTATTTGGCTCATATAGTTATAAAGTGCAACAACTTGCCCCTGTGTTAAATCGCCGATATTAACTTTAACACCGCCGGAATAGACAAGAATAACGATAGCTATATTTATAATTACATATGTTACCGGATTAAGCAAAGCAGATATTCTGCCGACACTTTTTTGCATATTTGAAAGTGCAGAATTGCGCCTGTTAAATTCAGCAATTTCGTTATTTTCACCTGTGAAAGCACGAATTACACGCGCACCTTCAAAATTTTCCCTGGTAATAAGTGTTACACCATCAAGGTTTGACTGAACCTTTTTATAACCCGGTGTTGTATAAGCCATTATTGAAAAAATAACGATTGATAAAAGAACAATTGCCACAAGAAAAACAAGTGCGCATTTAACATCAATAAAAAATGCCATTACCATAGCGCCGAAAACTATAAACGGAGAACGCAGAAACAGCCTTAAAACAAGATTAACACCATTTTGAACAGTATTTGCATCATTAGTCATACGGGTAATAAGCGATGATGTACCAAGGTTATCAAGCTCATTAAACGAAAGCGTTTGTATTTTCTGATACAACGCAGAACGAAGTTCCCTGCCAAATCCTGTTGCAGCTTTTGCGGCAAAATATTGAGCTGTGATTGCAGCCACCATACCCACAATCGCAAGAAGAACGAGTATACCGCATCTACCTAATATATACGAAGTATTGTTATTTGCAATACCCTTATCAATAATTGCTGCAATAACAAGCGGAACAATAAGTTCAAATGAAGCTTCGAGCAATTTAAAAAGAGGTGCAAACACAGACTCTTTAACATAATTTTTAAGATAAACTAATAATGATTTCAAACCTTACCACCTTATATTTATTACTAATTTATATATTATAATACTTAATAGAATAAAGTCAACAAATTAAAAAAAAATTATTTATACACTTTACATAAAGTAAATTAAGGTGTATATTAAATAAAAACAAGTTAGATGAGGTAATTAAAAATGAACAAATCACCTGTTACTGCAATAATTGTAGGTGCCGGCCACAGAGCTATGGTTTACAGCAAGCTTGCACTTACTAATCCGGAGTTATTAAAAATAGTCGGCGTTGCAGACCCAAACCCTGTAAGAAGAAAGCACTGTATGGAAAAATTCGGCTTTTCAGAAGATATGTGCTTTGAAAATGCGCAAGAGCTTGCAAAAAAAGGTAAGCTTGCCGACACAATTATCAACGGTACAATGGATGAACAGCACATTGAAACATCTATTCCGCTTTTAAATGCAGGATATGATATGCTTCTTGAAAAACCATTTGCCGTAAATGAAGAAGAAATGAGAGAGCTTGTTGACTGTGCAAAGAAAAACAATTCTAAAGTTATGATTTGCCATGTACTTAGATATACTCCTTTTTATTACGGAATTAAAAAAAGAATTGTTAACGGTGATATTGGTGACATTATCAATATTCAAACAAATGAGCATGTTTCATATCATCACCTTTCAACATCATATGTAAGGGGCAAATGGGCAAATTCAGATAAATGCCACACATCAATGCTTCTTGCAAAATGTTGCCACGACCTTGACATTATTATGTGGATGATGAGTGACACTAAACCAACCCAAATTTCCTCTTTTGGCAGTAAATATCAATTCAAACCTGAAAATGCACCGAAAGGCGCAGGCACAATTTGTATGAAAGACTGCCCGCTTGTTGACACTTGTGTTTATTCTACAAAGAGATTATACATAGACCATCCTGACAGATGGGCATTTTATGTTTGGGATGCACTTGAAGATATTGAAAACCCAACTATT
>ERZ780166.1017-NODE-1017-length-17007-cov-3.409037_pt1 | contig 17007 bp, 12 predicted proteins | sample MGYA00511366_ERZ780166 | MGnify/ENA primary metagenome ERZ780166 (study PRJEB29588, sample SAMEA2162231) | human gut metagenome | biome: human gut; feature: human-associated habitat; material: faeces | place: Denmark | collected 2008/2010 ...
GAGCCACCTCCACCCCCGGCTGGCTGCTGAGGCAAGTGGCGGATGCAATCACCTGTCTCTGAACCCCCTCGAAGCGGCTGCACGCCGCCACTAAACAAGGCGGCCAATCCATGATGGCGGCACGTCGGTGAAAGAATATTTGCAGGAATATCCACAAATAGTTAACTTTGTAGTAGAAATGATTGCGCGTCAATCTTTTGAAATCTAAATTCATTACATATTGTTATGGCAACAACAGCAGATTTTAAGAACGGCCTTTATATCAGCTACAACGGCAAACCTTGCCAGGTAGTCTATTTCCAGCACGTCAAGCCAGGAAAAGGCCCGGCATTCGTAAAGACGAAGCTTCGCAACCTTGAAAACGGAAGGATCCTTGAGAACACCTTCACCGCAGGTATGAAGATCGACGTCATCAACGTCGAGAGACGTCCTTACCAGTTCCTCTACTCCGACGAGGACGGATTCAACTTCATGCACGAAGAGACCTACGAGCAGATCCACCTGCCTCACGATGTTGTCGAGAACTCTGACCTCATGAAAGAGGGACAGCACGTTGAGATGATGTTCGTGACAGAGCCTGAGGAGAAGTGCCTCACCTGCGAGCTCCCTACCTACGTCACCCTTGAGGTGACCTACACGGAGCCTGCCGTTAAGGGCAACACCGCCTCCACCAGCGCCCTCAAGGAGTGCACCCTTGAGACCGGAGCCAAGATCATGGTTCCTCTGTTCATCAACCAGGGCGACAAGATTACCGTCAACACCACCGACCGTTCCTACGGCCAGAGAGTGTAACGCACAAGCCAAAAAGCCAATGACCGGGAAGGTGGCCGAGATTTCCTCTCAGCCACCTTCTCTGCATTAACACCAACCGTCCGGGTTCAATGCCCGTTTCTTTTTCCATAAATACCCGGAAAGAATTGCACAGGGCAATGCCTGATGTTTGCTGAAAACAAAATTGAGATATCTGGGCACTAAACAAAAAATGACCCACAGACACCTGTGAGTCACTTTTTGCGGAGAGAACGAGATTCGAACTAAATAACCAACAGCCTCCATACACCCCTAATTTACGTGTGTATAATGCATATTTCTTCATATAGATATACCTAAATCCAGCTAAAATTGGGATATTATTGGGATATTTTTACGCTAGAAAATCAGATTGCTGATGAATACGACATCTCGGATCTTAGCGAAAAGCAAATCTTAAATGCTGTCCGCATGGGTGTAAGAGGTGGTCGCATGCCAGAGAGTGCACTTTCATTGTCAACGGAAGATATTCTAAAACGTCTTTCTCTTCTTAAAGATGGAAAGCCGATACACGCTGCTGTAGCTTTATTTTGCGATAAACTGCATTATACTCCCCAGTTGAAATTAAGAATGGCTCGTTTTAAGGGAATCAATAAAAATGAATTTGTTGACAGTCAGAATGCCAGCGGCTGTTTCTTTGACTTGCTGGATGCGGGAATGTCATTCTGTTTCAAACATTTGAATTTACATGGTAAGGTTATTGGGCTCAATAGAGTCGAAGATTTGGATATTCCCGTAGAAGCTTTACGTGAGGCCCTGATCAATGCCCTTTGTCATAGGTCATACGAATCTATCTCTGGTTCTGTAAGTCTTGCTATTTATGATGACAGAGTTGAGATTGAGAATCCCGGACGACTGCCGTTGGATATTACTCCTGATAATATCAAAGAATCTCACGACTCCAAACCATACAATCCGACTATGGCAGGTGTATTATATAAAACCACATGGCTGGAGAGTTGGGGTAGCGGTGTGGCGCGTATGGTTCAGGCATGCAAGGCAAAAAACATTCCCGAACCATATTACGAGGTCCGTCCAGGAGGAGTTGCCATCGTATTCCGTTTTAAGGACATCAACAACGAAAGTAATTCCAATCAAAATTGCGAGTTGGATTGCGAGTCAATTAGAAGTCGGGTTAAGGAGTGACCATTGACTCATTTTCTTGCCTTGAAATTTGCGTGTACAAAGGAATAAGGCTAACTTTGTGGTCGTTAATAATGTGTATTTACACAAAATAAACGAATAGAAATATGGAAATCCGTAGAGATAAATATCTGGATCTACTTATCCACAGTTGTGGGAATGGGTTGATAAAAGTGATAACAGGAATGCGCAGATGCGGCAAGTCATACCTGTTGTTCACCCTTTTCAAGAACTACCTCATAAAACAAGGAGTGAAAGAAGACCATATCATAGGGGTAAATTTGGAGAACCGACTGAATAAAAGTTTGAGAGACCCCGACGCATTACTTCAATACATAGATAGCCGTCTTGCATCAGACGGTCAATATTATGTTATGCTGGATGAAGTACAGATGGTCAGCGAGTTTGAGGATGTATTGAACTCATTCCTAAGCATAAGCAATGTGGATGTGTTTGTTACTGGCTCTAATGCAAAGTTCCTGTCTAAGGATGTAATCACTGAGTTTCGTGGACGAGGAGATGAAATACACGTGCGTCCATTGACCTTCAGAGAAGTAGCAGATTTCCGTGATGACTATTCGCAAGATATGATTCGTGAATATATGCTCTATGGAGGATTGCCACAGGTCGTTTTAGAAAACGATGTCAACAAGAAGATGAGTTATCTGGAACAGCAGATGGAGCATACTTATTTGCGTGACATAAAAGAGCGATATGAAGTTCGTCAAGATAGCGATTTGTCAGAACTAGTGGACATCATGGCATCATGTGTGGGTGGTCTGACCAATCCTCCAAAGATTGCAGACACTTTTAAAAGTGTAAAGCATAGTAGCATTTCGGTGGATACCATACGTCTCTACTTGGAATATATGGAGGATGCGTTCGTGTTGGAACGTGTTACTCGTTATGACATTAAAGGAAGAAAATACATAGATTCGCCGTTTAAGTATTACTTTGAGGATTTGGGACTGAGAAATGCCCGATTGGGATTTCGGCAAGTAGAACCAACGCATATGATGGAGAATATGCTCTACAACGAGCTTCGTGCTATTGGAATGAAGGTGGATGTAGGACAGGTGTTTACCGAAGTGAAAATCGAGGATGGATCCCGTCAGCGCAAGACGCTGGAAATCGATTTCGTCTGCAACCGTGGCTATGAGCGAGTATACATCCAATCGGCCTATTCGATGGAAACAGAAGAAAAACGAGATCAAGAACTGACCTCACTACGTAAACTTCGCGACGGATTTCGCAGAATCGTAATTGTAAACGGGCTACAACCTACCTACATGAATGAAGAAGGCGTGTATATTATAAATCTTATGGATTTTTTGCGCGACCCGGAGAAATACATGGAGGAGAGAGTATAAAATCACAATATTCTTAAACTAGTAATATTTTGTTAGGTCTGAGTTTATCAAAGCCATCGGCATATTTTATAAGAATGAATTAAATGCCATCAAGAAGAGTGGAGTCCAACTTCAACCCGTGTACGAGGCGTTCTCCAATGCATGGGAGTCTATAGAAGAGAGATTCCATGGCGAACTTATGCGTCATGGTAGAATTCGTATGGAATTTCACTATACCACATAGGTACAACTGCCAAAGGCCACACCATCTTTTTCCAATTTGACATCCACGGACGCTGCCGCGGCGGGAAAATCATCCCCTACAACCCGGATACCGGCCACCGCATCAAGGACGACCATTTCCCGCCGGTAATGTGGGCGCACACCAATCTCAAAGCTGCGCACCTGCTTCCGCCGGAATGGAAACTCACCCAATGCCTGTTCGGCGAGCACCTGCTCCAGGATAAGGTTAATGCCAATGTGGCGCTGGTGGAGTCGGAGAAGACCGCAGTCATCTGCTCCCTCCTTCTCCCCGAATACACCTGGCTGGCCACAGGAGGCAAAAGTCAGTTCAATGACAGACTGATGGTCCTGAAAGGCCGTAAAGTGACAGCATTCCCGGACATTGACGGCTACGATGAATGGAGGAAGAAGGCAAAGAACTACCCGATGCTTGACATCACCATATCCGACATCCTGGAACGCAATGCCACACCCGACCAACGAGAGCGCCAAGTGGACATCGCGGACTTGCTTCTGGAGGAAATGCTGAAGGAGAAATGACGTGATATGGAAATGTCTTAGTCAAAAACGGTGTTGAATAACTCAAACATCTCAAGTAACAGAGATAGCGTCATTAACTTGACTAACGGATACAAGATACTGATGATAATGTGGTTGCTACACATTGTTGTCAGTATCTTCATTATCATTACATTATTTTATTGTCGAGTTGTGGAGTGAGGAGATCTTATTTTGGTAATATGATTGCATGAAGTTGCATATAATACCGGACTAATTTTACGGAAAGTGTTGAAAAATTGCTATTTTTGTGTAAATGCGCAAGATAATCCACTCTTAGTCTTTCTAATTGTTTGCAGTTAGGATGTTTATGCTATATAGACATTGGCAGGTGGTATGAGTCTTTGTGTAAGCAAGGCAAGATTTGTTTTGAGAAATAGTGTGTTTTAAGTATAACTCATTATTTGGGAGTCGTGAAGGGCACAACTTCCTATAATATTTTACTATCGGAACATCATGGAAAGTAAGAAGTCATTGTCCGAAGAGGATATTAAGTTACAGTACATCACTCCTGCCCTAAACAAGGTGGGCTGGGATAACCAGCATCTGCGGATGGAGTATGCCTTTACGGATGGACGTATTATATTTCAAGGTCAAGAATCGCATGCGAGGAAGGCGAAGAAGTTTGCGGATTATCTTCTTCAAGCAGAGCCTAATAAATTTCCTATTGCTATTGTGGAAGCAAAAGATAATAACCATCCTATTAGCGGTGGTATCGGGCAGGCTAAAACATATGCGGAAATTTTAGATCTTAGGTTTGCGTATAGTTCTAATGGTGACGGTTTTACGGAGTATGACTTCATTACAGGCCAAGAAAAAACTCTTTCTCTGGATGAATTTCCGTCTCCTGAACAGTTGAAAGAAAGACTACGGGACTCGAAGGGACTTACTACGGCAGAGCAAACGATAGTAGATACACCATATTATTTCGACGCATATTCACACGAGCCGCGTTATTATCAGAGAATTGCTATTGACCGTACCGTAGAGGCCGTGGCTAAAGGACAAAACAGAATCCTTTTAGTGATGGCTACGGGAACAGGAAAGACATTCACATCATTTCAAATCATATATCGTCTCATAGCATCCAAAGCAAAGAAAAAAGTATTATATCTGGCTGATAGAAATGTTCTAATAGATCAGACTATGAGCCAAGACTTTAGCCCATTCAGAGATAAGATGACCAAAATTCAGAACAGAAATATGGATTCGTCTTATGAAATTTATATGGCTCTTTATCAACAACTCGTTTCGTCGGATGAATCTAAGCCTAACCCTTATACTGAATTTCAGCCAACGTTCTTTGATTTGATTATTGTAGATGAGTGTCATAGAGGCTCAGCAAAGGATGATTCTCAATGGAAGGAAATATTGAAATACTTTTCTTCGGCTACGCAAATAGGTATGACAGCGACACCAAAAGCTGTGGATGGAGCAAATAATCTTGATTATTTTGGAGAGCCGATTTATACATATTCCCTTAAACAGGGCATTGAGGATGGATTCCTAGCACCATATCGTGTTACTAATGCTTTTCTCAGTGTTGATTTGACTGGATATATTCCTGAAGATGGAGAGGAAGATCTCAATGGAAAGATTATAGAACAAGACTATTTTAGCAGAAAAGACTTTGGGCGGGATATCGTTATCCGTAGAAGGCGCGAGATCGTAGCATGGCGCATAACTAAGATGCTCAAACAGATAGGTAGGATGACTAAGACGATTGTTTTCTGTCCTGATATTGAGGAGGCGGAAGCAATGCGTCAACTGCTAACTAACTTCAATTCAGATCTTTGTAAGAAAGATCATCGCTACGTTATGAAAATAACTGGAGATGATTATGAGGGGAAAAAGCAATTGGATAACTTTATAGATGTTGATCAGCCATATCCGACAATTGTAACTACATCTGAGATGCTTTCTACTGGAGTGGATTGCAAGACTTGCGGTCTCATAGTAATCGATAAAGAAATTCAGTCTATGACTGAGTTCAAGCAGATTGTCGGACGTGGAACAAGGATTCGTGAGGATAAGGGTAAGTGGCATTTTGAAATTTTAGATTTTCGAGATGTGACAAGGCTTTTCCATGATCCTGAGTTCGATGGAGATCCGGAGCCCCCACAAGGAATTAGCGAATCCAGCAGCGGCACGCACAGGAAACCAAAGCCTTCAACTGAAATTGAAAAGTCTCATGATAAGTATGTGGTTGATGGTTTTGATATTCAGATAGATAAGGAGCATGTGTCCTTCCTGGATGCGAACGGAAAACTTACGAAAGAATCATACACTGATTTTACGAAAAAGAGGATTCTTGGTCGCTATCCGTCATTGAATGATTTCCTTCAAAAGTGGACAGAGGCTGAGCGTAAGGATGCTATCGTGAAAGAACTCAATGAGTATGATGTGCTTCTTGGGGCAATTAGAGAACAGAATCCGGATTTGGCGGAAGCTGACATATTTGACATTATTTGTCATGTAGCATTTGATCAGAAGCCTCTGACAAGAAGAGAAAGAGCTAATAAAGTCCGAAAAAGTGATTATTTTTCGCAATATGGAGATGAGGCCCGTAGAGTGTTGGAAGTGCTTCTCGACAAATACGCGGATACCGGTGTTCTGCAGTTGGAGAATGTTTCAATTTTACTTACTCCACAATTGGCTAAGTTTGGCAAGCCTCAAAAGATAATGAAATACTTTGGCGGCATGGACGGTTATATGTCCGCTATTAAAAATATGGAAAGTCGTATTTACGCAGCATAGTATATGGCAGTTAATAATATAATAAAGCGCCTCCAGAATATTATGAGGCAAGATGCTGGCATCAATGGTGATGCACAGCGCATAGAACAGATGACATGGCTATTTTTTCTTAAAGTCTATGACTCTCAAGAAGAAACATGGGAATTCAAGGCAATGTCAGTCGGGAAACAGTTTGAGTCTATAATTCCGGAAAAATTTCGTTGGAGAAATTGGGCTGTCGACAAGAAAGACGGGCAGGCACTTACAGGTGAGGAATTACTTGAGTTTATAAATGGTGCAGACGGCTTGTTTAACACGCTGAAGAATCTTCCTGTTGATGCTGGCACTCCGAGAGGAAAGAGTATTGTGAAAGAAGTTTTTTCTGATCTTAATCAATACATGAAAAACGGCGTTCTTTTGCGCCAGATTATCAATGTCATTGATGAGATTGATTTTGCAGATGCTGATGATCGTCATACGTTTGGAGATATTTATGAAGGAATTCTTAAGGATTTGCAGTCTGCTGGACACGCAGGGGAGTTTTATACGCCTCGCGCGTTGACTGATTTTATGGTTAGAACTCTTAAGCCCCAGCTTGGAGAAAAGTTCGGAGATTTTACTTCTGGAACCGGCGGATTCTTGACTTCGGCTCTGGATTATCTAAATAAACAAGTGAAGACTACTGAGGATTTTGAGAATTTTCAGAATGCCGTTGTTGGACAAGAATGGAAACCTCTTCCATATCTACTTTCGATTACGAATCTTCTGGTTCACGATATTGAAGCCCCAAATATCCGTCACTGTGATTCTCTCGCAACAAAGATGAGTGACTTTAAAGAGGATGACAAGGTTGATGTCATTGCCATGAATCCACCTTACGGAGGTAGTACGGAGGCTAGCGTCAAGGGTAATTTCCCTATGGATATGCGTTCTAGTGAGACTGCGGATCTCTTCATGGTGCTTATAATGTACCGTCTAAAGAGAAACGGGCGTGCGGCTGTAATTGTTCCTGATGGCTTCTTGTTTGGCGTTGATGGAGCAAAACTAGCAATCAAAACTAAGATGCTTAAGGAGTTTAACCTTCATACTATAATTCGGTTGCCGGGTAGCATATTTGCGCCATACACTTCAATTGCGACTAACATCTTATTCTTCAATAACGAAAGGGCGGATGGGGCCTCCGAGGGATATGCCACAAGGGAAACTTGGTTCTATCGACTGGATATGCCAGAAGGATATAAACATTTTTCCAAGACCAAGCCTATGAAGTTGGAGCATTGTAAGCCGATAGAAGACTGGTGGGGTGACCGAAAGGAAATTATTGTTGAAGAGGGTAATGAAAAATCCCGTAAGTTCTCTGCGGAAGAGTTGGTCTCTATGGATTGCAACTTCGACCAGTGCAAATTTCCGAAGGAAGAAGAGGAGGTTCTGCCGCCAGCCGAACTTCTCTCAGATTATTTCAAAAAACGAAAGGCTCTTGATTATGAGATAGATAAAACATTGGCTGAAATACAGAGGATTCTTGGAATAGAAATAAAACCGGAGGAATAATATGACCGGAAAGCAGTTAAAAAATAGTATTCTACAATGGGCTATTCAAGGAAAATTAGTTCCTCAGGATCCCAATGATGAACCCGCGTCTGTGCTTCTTGAAAGAATTCGAGCAGAGAAAGCTCAGCTTATAAAAGAAGGTAAAATCAAGAAGGATAAAAATGAATCGATAATCTACCGTGGTGACGACAATTCCTATTATGAGAAGATTGTTGCTACGGGAGAAGTGAAATGCATCGATGAGGAGATTCCTTTTGATATTCCAGATACATGGGAATGGTGTAGAGTGTCATCACTCTTTCAAATAAACCCTAAGGTTATAGCGGATGATAATGCAAATGCCGCATTTGTCCCAATGGAAGCGATTTCAGCAGGATATGGTTCAGAGTTTAGATACTACGAGAAAAAATGGAGTGAAATAAAGACCGGTTATACATCTTTTGCTGATAACGATATAGCATTTGCTAAGATTACACCATGTTTCCAAAACCGGAAATCTGCAATTTTTAAAGAATTGCCCAATGGTATTGGCGCTGGAACTACCGAGCTGAAAATCCTACGCACTTTTGGTGAAACGATGAATCGTTGGTTCGTCTTATATTTTTTAGAATCCTCTTACTTCATTGACGAAGCGACATTTAAAGGGACAGCAAACCAACAACGTATAGTTGTAGGCTACCTAGAAAACAAATTATTCCCAGTTCCACCATTGGCCGAACAAGAGCGTATCGTGGAAAGAATTGGAGCGATTATGCCTATAATAGATAAATACTCAAATTCTCAAGAGCGTTTAAATAAAATCAATGCAAAACTAAAGGAGTCTTTGAAAAAATCGATCTTGCAAGATGCAATTCATGGAAAACTAGTGCCGCAGCTTCCAGAAGAAGGAGCAGCGCAAGAGTTGCTTGAACAAATACGGAATGAGAAGCAGATACTTATCAAAGAAGGCAAACTAAAGAAGTCAGATTTGACAGGATCCTTTATCTATAAAGGTGACGATAACAAGTATTATGAGCAGGTGGGAGGCGAAATCACGGAAATAGAATGCGACTTGACATTCCCAGACTCTTGGAGCATTATCCGACTTGGCAGCATTTGCAGTCTCATAGATGGAGAAAAATCGAATGGTGCATACCCTTGTTTGGATGCCAAATTCTTAAGAGGGAAATCAACAGCTGCCATGATGCAATCCGGAAAATTCGTTCACAAAGCCGATAATATCATTCTTGTGGATGGTGAGAATTCCGGAGAGGTGTTCAATGTGCCGACAGACGGGTATATGGGCAGCACTTTCAAACAACTCTGGGTTAGCTCTCAATTGCATCTACCTTATGTTTTAGATGCCATTCTGTTCTATAAGGAGCAATTAAGGAATTCAAAAAAAGGTGCGGCAATACCGCACCTCAATAAAGACATATTCTATAATTTGATAATCGGAATCCCTCCAATCACTGAGCAAAAGCGCATTACAAATCGCATTGAGGAATTATCGCAGTTGCTCAAATAGTCTTTCTATTTGGGTAACAATGCGATGTTGCTCTTTAATCGGAGGTAATGGTATTAATATTTCTTTTACTTTCGCTATGCTTACACCACCTATAATGCCCGTTTTATTTAGGTTAAATAGTTCAAAGAACGATGGTGACTGTAGATAGCAATATGTGTATTTCCCGATTCCAACAAACGGCGAGAAACAACATAACTTATTTCCAAAACATACATCTTGATTCAGCATCGCAATTTTTCTTCCAGCACTTCCACCTTCAATACACATCAGTATTGAGTTATTGGGAGCAAGTCTAAAATCTGGTTCATATTGTTTCGGAATCGCAATACCATTATCGTAAATAACCCGATTGTTAAAATCAACGTCTTTAGTTCCAATATAATAACGTCCTACGACATCTGTAAATTTTGATTTCTTTTCTGTTTCACTAATACTGTTACCAGTGTAAATGTTTGCAATATAAGAAAGTCTTGTCCAAACCCAATTTTCGGGAATTTCAAAAGGTATTTGTGCCGTTATATCCAAGCATTTTTTACCCACCTGCTCATAATACTTGCTATTGTTTTTTCATACTTTTCTACAATTCTATATTGTTCAGCCAGAGGCGGCAAAGGGAATAATAATGAATTAAGGTCCTCTTTGTTGAATCCTGCTTGGGCGCATCGACTCCGGTTGACAATCTCATTTTGATATATAGAACTACAGTAATATAGAAAAATGTATTTTTGAAATATAAGTGGAGATTCATATAATGGGACAACTTTTGCTAAAGCAACATTATAAGCTCCATATTCCGCATAAAACACTTTTCCTAATGAAGCCCCATAACGAGCTAATAGGATGTCTCCTTTTTGAGAAATCTTACTCGCTGTAGAAAGCGGAATATATATAGGTTGCGGAGTTGGACCATAATCTCTAATCTGAAATAATCGTATATATCCTTCTCTTTCTTGTTCAATAAATATGGACTTTGGAGGTTGGGAACCACCAGAAACATTAAATAAGTCATTATGTCTCACCCAAGTCCATGTATCTGGTATTTCGAATGGGATTTCATCGTCAATGCAACTTATCTTACCGGAATTATTCTCGTAGTACTTGTTATCGTCACCTTTGAAGATGATAGATGTGGCTAAGTCTGCCTTCTTTAGCTTGCCTTCTTTTACGAGTTTCTGCTTCTCTTTCTTTATTTGTTCGAGCAATTCTTGCGCAGTACCGTCTTCGGCCGTCTGCGATACAAGTTTGCCTTGAATAGCTTGCTGCAATATAGACCTTTTCAAGGACTCGCCAAGTTGAGTGTTTAATGATTTGAGGACTGATGCTGCTTCTGAATATCTGGAGATATAAGGTGATAATTGCTCAATTATATTTATAATTCTATTTTGTTCATTTGTAGGGGGGACGGGAACAAGCGCTTTATATAGTTTTTCGTCATTTATGGCTGGATATGCCACACCTTTTGCGTTGTTTTTGTCATTTGCATATGCGTCAAATTGAGGAGTGAGCAGATAATTAAAAAGGTATTTATTGATAAGCCCTTTATGGCATGCAAACACAGCAAATCCTGTACTTGCAATTGCTGGTTTTAGAAAAGTCCGATCAATAATACAAGTATTATGTAAATATGGTCGCACTGTTGAATAAATTATATCTCCAAAACGAATAATCCTTCTCGCTCGGGAGGGAGCTTCATTAGCATTGAGGATTGTCTCTTTGGAATTTAGTTTTTGATTAACATTATCAATTGAACCTATATCAATGTAGGAAAAAACTTCATCAGGGGCTTTTTGTCCATGATTATAAACAATTCGGCTTAATCTCGTCCATTCCCATCCCTGCGGAATATCAAACGGAATCTCCTCATCTATGCATTTCACTTCTCCCGTAGCAAGCATCTTCTCATAATAGGAATTCAAGGAACGAAGTGGGGCGTGATTATTAGTGTATGTTCACTAATAATTAATTCAAAATGGAAAAATTTAAAATGCATCTTCGCCAATCTAATATGGCGGGAAACACCATCGCAGCGTATTGTTACGCTGTTAAAGAGTATAGGGGTAGGTATAAAGAGCTAACTAAAAAAGATTTGCTCCTTTATAAGGCTTATCTTATTGAGACATTCAAGCCGAAGACTGTGAATTTGCGCATTCAGGCAATGAACAAGTATCTTGAGTGCATTGGAAAGTCGAAGTTGCGACTCAAGTCTGTTAAAGTTCAGCAGAAGTCATATCTTGAAAATGTTATCAGCAATGCTGATTATGTGTTTCTCAAAAACAAATTGAGAGAAGATGGTCTAACCGAGTGGTATTTTGTGGTCCGGTTTCTTGCTGCGACCGGTGCGAGAGTAAGTGAGTTAGTCCAGATGAAAGTGGAACACGTTATGACAGGATATTTTGATATTTACACCAAAGGAGGAAAAGTAAGAAGAGTATTCTTCCCTAAGTCTTTGAGATGCGAGGCGTTGAAATGGCTAGACTCTTTAGGACGCTGTTCAGGTTATCTGTTTCTCAATAGATTTGGTGACAGAATAACTACGCGTGGTATTTCCCAGCAGCTTAAGAATTATGCGGTCAGATATAAGCTGAATCCAAAGGTTGTGTACCCACACTCTTTCAGACATCGATACGCCAAGAACTTTCTGGAGAGATATAATGATATTACATTGCTCGCCGACTTGATGGGGCATGAGAGTATTGAGACGACCCGAATCTATCTTAGGCGAACATCGACAGAGCAACAACAAATAGTTGACAAGATTGTTAATTGGTAGTATTGTTATGACAACGATATAACCTGCCGTAATAATCGATAGGGGTTTATCATTGTATTCTCGCCGGTTTTTAATAAATTTGATGAATAGTAACCAAAGGATGAAAATTCATGAAAGGAGAAGATAAACCCTTGTTGAAACTAATGGATGGTTCTGAGAACCGCTTTATTATACCTGTTTATCAACGCAATTATGATTGGGGCGCCAGTCAGTGCAGACAGTTGTTCTCTGACTTGACTGATATCGTTAAGTATGATAGGCCAAGCCATTTCTTTGGGTGCATGGTAAGGTCCAGATCCAAAGGTGGTCGTGCGGATGAGTTTCTTGTCATTGACGGACAGCAGAGAATGACGACAGTCTGTCTTATATTTCTTGCAATATACTGGAATCTTAAACGCGGTAACATTGAAGCAGATGATAGTAAACTTGCGGAAAAGATATTCAAGAAGTTCTTGGTGGATGAGTATGAGACAACCGAGAAAAAAGTACGCCTTAAGTTGAATAAGGAGGACCGTGCAGCGTTTGATTATCTTGTGGATGAGGGTGAAGGCGGAGCATTTGCAGAATCGAATGTTGTCTCAAATTTCAATTACTTCTACAATAGCGTCAAGAATCTCAATGTGAAGATTGATGACTTCTTTGAGGCTATCAAGAGGCTGATTGTGATTGACATCTTTCTTGGAAATGATGATGACCCGCAGTTGATTTTTGAGAGCCTAAATTCAACTGGCCTTGACCTTACGGAAGCTGACAAGATTAGAAATTTCGTTCTCATGGGCCTGTCTGAGGATAAGCAAGAGGAGTATTATACTAAGTACTGGAGTTCTATTGAGAAAGATTGTTCTGGAAAAGATGATCTTGACAATTTTATTAGAGATTATTTGACAATCAAGTCTCCGACAGGTGATATCCCTAAATTCCAAGATGTATATCCTGCTTTTAAGTCATTCGCGGAAGGGAAAGAAATAGAACCTATAATGGCTGAAATGAAGCGGTATGCATCTCTGTATAAACGAATTAAGTCTGCTCGGGTAGGTGATGCTTCAGCGAACGAGATAATGGCCCGTTTGAATTATCTGGAATTGACAATCACTTATGCATATTTACTTGGTTTGCTCACTTATGCTGAAGAACATAATATGCCGCAGAGTGAGATTACCAAGATTCTTTCTTGCATTGAAATATTCGTCTTCAGGCGTTTAATATGTGGATATCCTACAAATGCGTTGCTTAAGATGTTTGCGACTTTGCACCAGCAAGTGCTTAAGAATAAGAAAGAAGAAGATAGCTATTATGATGTGATGGTTTATCTTCTTGAGAATCGAAAGAGAACCGTTGTTTTCCCGAAGGATGACGAGTTCCGTCAGAGTTTTATAGAAAAGCCGGTATATCTTATGAGGCCAAAGAGCCGTACCTATATTCTTGACCGTCTTGAAAATGGAAATAGTAAGGAAAAGATCGACGTCATCAATAATGTCCAGAAGGGAGAGTTGAGTGTGGAGCATATTATGCCTCAGACACTTACTCAGCATTGGAAAGACCAGCTTGGGAATGATTACTCGAGGATTCATGAGGAGTGGCTGCATACCATTGCGAATCTGACATTGACAGGATATAATGTTCAGTATAGCAACAGACCGTTCTTGGAAAAGAAAGAAGATAAGAATGGATTTGCAGCAAGTCCACTTAGGCTGAACAAGTATATATCCAAGTTCGATAAATGGACAGAGGCTGAGATGAAAGAGCGTCAAACAGAGATGGGTAAGCGTGCTCTAACTGTGTGGCCATATCCGGAAACCTCATACAAGCCGGCTGTAAAGCTCGATGATGAAGTGTCTGTTTATGACGAAGACTTTGTTTTTAAGGGTAGGAAGATTAACAGTTTTACATTGACCGGGACAATTTATTCTGTTCCTGACTGGGCCGATACCATTCGAGACACATTTAAGCTGCTGTATGAGATAAATCCGTCAATTCTTCAGGACGAAGCTAATAGCAGGGATAATGTTTGGATTACTCGAGAGAATGCGAAGAATGAGACCTATATCAAAAAGGTGGCGGATGATGTATGGGTAAATACAGGAAATGACACAAATACGAAAGTGAAGTTGCTCCGTCAAGTTGCCAGGCTTTATAATCTTGCTGAGAATGACCTTGTGTTTTCTCTTGTGCCTATAAAAGAAGAGAGTGATAATTAAAAGTAATGACCCAATAAATGACCCAATAAATGACCCAATAAATGACCCAATATAATTGACCGAAAGACAGGACTTCATAGTACAACAGCTGAACGCGAGATTGCGTTCCGCACAAATCTACTCATAACCGCACAAGTCCGCTTGCGACCGAAATTCAAAAAATGGGATATTTTTTGGATATTAAATAGAAAAAGTGGCTTACAAATGCCTGTAAGCCACTTTTCAGCGGAGAGAACGAGATTCGAACTCGTGATACGGTTACCCGTATGCAGGTTTAGCAAACCTGTGGATTCAGCCACTCTCCCACCTCTCCGGATGTTCTGGCCGAACGGTTGTCAAACCTTTCGTCACTGTTTGGACTACAAAGATACAAATTTTTCTTGGTTTACAAGAATCTTGGGGAAAATCTCGACAAAATCAGCACAAAAGGCAACAGGCAGGTAGCATTCGGGTAGCAGCAGGGCAACAGGCGAGTAACAGACGGGCAGTATGCGTACAGTCGCCGTGCAACAAACAGACAGACAGCCGCCGGGCAGCAGGCGGGCTGCCATCGGGAGCCTCAATCGGCAGGGGTCAGCGATTCTGAAGCTTGAGAGTCAAGGCTATGAAATCATCCACACTCAGGCGCTCGGGGCGGAGATCAAAGACTGGGTCGGACAGGAGATCCGGTCTTATGAGCGGCTTGAGGGAATTGCGGAGGGTTTTACGGCGCTGGCCGAAGGCGGTCTTCACTACCGTGCGGAAGAGCTTTTCATCGCAGCCGAGAGCGGTGCGGGAATTACGGGTCAGGCGGATCACGGCGGACTGCACCTTTGGTGGCGGATTGAACGCGCCCGAACCCACAGTGAAAAGATATTCAATGTCATACCACGCCTGAAGGAAGACGGACAGGATGCCGTAGGTCTTGGTGCCCGGCTTCTCGGCGATGCGCTCTGCGACCTCCTTCTGAATCATGCATACGACCTCCGGGATGCGGTCGCGATGCTCAAGGATCTTGAAGAATATCTGCGAGGAAATATTGTACGGAAAATTACCGATCACTGAATATTCCCCCTCGAAAATGCCGTCAAGATCCATCTTAAGGAAGTCACCCTCAATCAGATTGTCACCCAATTTCGGAAAATGCTTCTTCAGATAGGCAACAGACTCGCCGTCAATCTCAATGACTTTCAACGCCAGTTCCGGACGCAGTAGCAGGTACTGGGTCAGGACTCCCATTCCAGGGCCGACCTCCAACGCTTGATGCCCTTCAAGAGCCTCGACAATGTTCTTTGCAATGCTCTGGTCAGTCAGAAAATGCTGGCCGAGCGCCTTTTTCGCACGTACTTCCATAGGGACAAAGATACGAAATAATCCTTAAACACTCTTGGCGGTGGTGCAGCGGTTGACCAGATAGGCGATGGAGACGTACGGGATGCCGGAGTTGGTGGCCAGACCAATCTCGCAGGTGCGGCTGTTGGAGTAGCCGACCGGAATGCCTTTGACCTGGTCTTTTAGCTTGCGGAGAGCATACTTGTTGAGTTCCGGGTGGGTCATGCCCTTGTCGCCGGCGAAACCGCAGCAGCCAACGCCCTCAGGGACAAGCACATTAGTGGAACACATCCTTGCCAGTTCAAGCATCTTGCCGGTCTTGTGCATCAGACGCATCGAGCAGGTGAGATGAATGGCTACCGGGGTGTCGGTCTGGTGGAAATCCAGCCTGTCGGCCAGGAAACCAAGGATGAACTCCGCCGGTTCGTAGAGCCGCATCTTCTTGATCTTGTGCTTCATGCGGTGAAGGCAGGGGCTTTGGTCGCAAAGGACAGGGTAGCGGCCTTGCTCACTGGCCTGCCAAAGAGCCTCCTCCAGTTCGGCTGTCTTCCTGTCGGCGATCTCCGGCATACCCTTGCTTTCCCAGATCGTACCGCAACAAAGGGATGACATATTCTCCGGGAATATGACCTCGTAGCCCGCTTTGCCCAACAGCGACACCATCTCCTCGACAAGAGGCTTGTCCACGGCGTGGTGATGCTTCGGAAGCCCCATCATCTGGTTGATGCAGCTCGGGAAATAGACCACCTTGCAGACGGTCGGCATTCCTGTGGCCGCTTCGGATGATTGCGAGTCCGGGCGCTTGGACAGGCTCTCCAACCTGGCCGGTCC
>ERZ780166.1025-NODE-1025-length-16907-cov-2.676834_pt1 | contig 16907 bp, 17 predicted proteins | sample MGYA00511366_ERZ780166 | MGnify/ENA primary metagenome ERZ780166 (study PRJEB29588, sample SAMEA2162231) | human gut metagenome | biome: human gut; feature: human-associated habitat; material: faeces | place: Denmark | collected 2008/2010 ...
CATAGGCTGTCTGTGTCAGTTTTTGCCAGCCGCTGTAATCGGACGACTGCGAATCGGGAAATATCAGCGCTTTAAAGCTGTCAGGCTGAGCGGCCGGAAGTTTGTGCCAGCCGGTGCGGCTGCCTTCGTAGCCTGCGCGGTATTCGTAGGCACTTCCGGGTTCAAGCCCTGTCAGCGCGGCGGTGTAAACGTAAAGGGTGCCGCTGCCGGTGTTAAGCTCCTGCACGGAAGCAGGCACGGCTGTTATTTGCCCTGCGGCGTTTTTATATTCGGCCGCCGGGTTTTCAAGCTTTTCATCAGCCTGCCACATAATGGTGCGGCTTGTTGAAGCGTCGGCGGTAATCAGCTGGCGCAGAAAGTTTATTTTATCTGCGTTGGCGTAATTTTCGGCCTGCCCGGTTGCAGGTGCGGTATATACGGCGCAGCCTGCTGCCAAAAATACCGCCAGTACAATAATGTATTTAAGATATTTTTTCATAGGCATTACTCCTTTAAAAACAGCGTAATTTTATGGCTAATATTAATATATCAGTTATAGTGAACTTCAAGTCAAGCGGTTTTCAAAAATTTTTTACTTGACTTAAAGTGCACTCCAAAGTATATATTATATAAAACGAACAATAAAGGAGAATGCCGATGAACCTTTTTATGATTGTTATGTATTCGTATCTGGCCGCCATGGGCATCGCCGTATGGTTTTATTACCGCACTCTTATTCCGGGGCTTACGTCATGGCTGTGGCCGCTTGCCGTAGTTGGCTGCACGGCAAGCTACCTTGTTAGCCACAGCGGCTATATCGTTCACCCGGAGCCTCTTGCACGCGCACTGGCGTGGATTGGCAATGTATGGATTTTGTTCGGTTTTTACAGCCTTTTGCTGATGCTGTTAAACGGCTTTTTAATTATACCGGCCAAAATTTTCGGCGTGCATTACCGTTTCAGCACACCGCTGGCCGTGATTGGGCTTGTTGTTATAAGTGCTTCCATTATTTTTGGCATTTATAAAGCCATGAACCCCATAGTGCGTACGGAAACGGTAGCTGCCACTAAAAATATTGAAGCCGATACCAAAATAGTGCTGGTAACGGATTTGCACCTTGGGCATATTAACGCTCTTGGCGCAGCGCAGGACGTTGTGCAGCGCATAAACGCCCAAAAGCCGGATCTGGTTTTGATAGGCGGCGATATTGTTGACGAAAAGCTCAGCTATGTGCTGGATAACGGCTCGCTGGAAGCGCTGAAATTTGATGCGCCGCTGGGAACCTATGCAGTTTACGGCAACCACGATTACCTTGACGGCGAAATGAAGGAGATACGCAGAATTTTAGGGGCAAACGGCATTACGCTGCTGGAAAATGAAAGCGCCATGCTGCCAGAAGGCATAAAGCTTACCGGCCTGCGCGATTACAGCCGCGACCGCGGTACGGAAGCGCTGGAACGCCTGGCAGAAGGAAACGCGGATTATTTCAGCGTTTTAATAGACCATCAGCCGCGGCGTTTGTTTGAAGCCGCCAAAGCTGGCTATGACTTGAGCGTTTCCGGGCATACCCATGCCGGGCAGGTATGGCCGTTCCGCTATATTACCCAAAGCATGTACCTGCTTGACTACGGCATGACCTATGTTGACGGCATGGCAGCAATCGTAAGCAACGGCAACGGCTTCTGGGGGCCGCCGGTGCGCATGGGCCCGTACCCCGAAATTGTTGTTATCAACGTTAAAAAAGCAGGCTAAAATTCAGCACCGCTCAAACGGGCGGTGTTTTTCTTTGTAAGAAACATGTTAAGCAAACCGTTAAACTGTAATTTTTTTAACAATGTATATTTAAAATTGCGTTTTGTACACAAAAATCCTTACAAAAATAACAAAATACTTGCCTGTAAAACGCTAAAGTGCTACAATTTATAATTATAAAAGTACACCATAAATTGCATTGTACTGATTTTAAAAAATATTTGGAGGGAAAGAAAAATGAAATTTGCCAAACGTATGGAAAGGATGCAGGCATCCGAAATCCGTGAACTCTTAAAACTTACCGCACAGCCGGATATTATCTCTTTTGCAGGCGGCCTGCCCGCACCGGAACTGTTCCCGGTTGAAGAAATTGCCAAAGTTTCCCATGACCTGGTAGAAAAAGAAGGCCGTCAGCTGCTGCAATACGCAACTACCGAAGGCCGCCCGACCCTGCGCGCTAAAATTGCCAAACGCATGAAAGATAAATACCATACCGAAGTTGACCCGGACGATATTCTTATTACCACCGGCAGCCAGCAGTGCCTTGATTTTGCAGGTAAACTGTTCCTTGACCCCGGCGACGTTGTTTTGTGCGAAAGCCCGTCCTACCTCGGCGCGCTGAACGCTTTCAATGCTTACGAGCCTAAATTTGTAGAAGTTCCGACCGATGACGGCGGCCTGATTCCGGAAGAACTGGATAAAATTCTTGCCACTACTCCGAACTGCAAATTCATTTATGTAATTCCTGATTTCCAGAACCCGACCGGCCGCACCTGGAGCCTTGAACGCCGCCATAAATTTATGGAAGTTGTCAACAAATATAACCTGCCGGTACTGGAAGACAATCCGTACGGCGAGCTCCGCTACGAAGGCGAAATTCTTCCTTCCCTTAAATCCATGGATACCAAAGGCCTTGTTATGTTCCTCGGCACTTTTTCCAAAATCTTCTGCCCGGGCTTGCGCTTAGGCTGGGTTGCCGCTGAACATTCCGTACTGGAAGAATTTGTTAAAATCAAACAAAGCGCCGACCTGCATACTTCCAACTTCGACCAGGGTGTTGCCGACGCTTACATTGAAAACTACGACCTTGACAAACACGTTGAAGAAATTAAAGCGCTGTACAAAAAACGCCGTGACCTTATTCTGAAAACCATGGAAGAAGAATTCCCAGAAGGCGTTGAATGGACTCATCCTGAAGGCGGCCTGTTCCTGTGGGTAACCGTTCCGGAAGGCGTAAGCGCTAAAGAAGTATTCCATAAATGCATTGAAATGAAAGTTGCTGCCGTTATCGGCGATGCGTTCTATCCGAATGACAAAACCGACCGCAGCATGCGCGTAAACTATTCCAACATGACCGAAGACAGAATTGTTGAAGGCGTTAAACGTATGGCCAAAGCCATTAAAGAATGCATGAAATAACTGCATAAAAAATTATCCCTCTGCCCTAAGGCGGAGGGATTTTTTAATATCCGAACAGTGATGCGGCGCAGTAAACCAAAAGCAGCGCCATGATGGTGTTGATGCTTTTGGTATGGCGGCTGAACAAAAGGCGGAATGCAGAACCAAACGCCGACCAGCACAGCGTAAATACAAAACCGATAAAGGCAAGCAGCAGCGCAAACAAAGTTAGTTTAAAAGGCTCGCCCGTGTAAAACGGCAGAATGTAGGCCTGCATGGACATAATGCAGTAAATGTAAATTTTAGGGTTGATAAACTGCAAAATAAGGCCGGAATAAAAGCCGCTGCGCGAGTGGTCTTCTGTGATAACGCCGTCGCTTTTATAAGTTGCCCATGCCAGATGAAGCATATAGGCAGCGCCTGCAATAAGCATCGGCGTTTTAACCGCAGGTATAAGCTCTGTAAGGGTGCTGCAAAAAGCGGTGCAGATAAGCATTACCGCAGCAAAGCCTGCCAGTATGCCAAAGTTAAAGGGCAGCGCTCCCTTAAAACCCAGCCTGCCGCCGTTGCTCATGGACATAATATTATTAGGCCCCGGCGTTGCTGCTGTTATAACAGCGTAGGTTAAAAAGGCAAACCAGTTGAACATAATTGACGCTCCTTTGTACTTATGATAATATAAAAGAAAAAAGTACAATATAATATATTTCTTTTATATTGTACTTTTAGTTTTTTATATTGTCAAGAGGAGCCTTGTTATGGATGTTAATAAGATTATTGCGCAGAATGTAAAAAAACTGCGTGAAAAAAGAAAGCTGACACTTGATGCAGCATCAGAAATTACCGGCGTGTCGCGCAGTATGCTTGCACAGATTGAAAAGGGTGATGTAAACCCAACGATTTCTGTTTTGTGGAAGATTGCCAATGGCTATAAGGTTTCGTTTACTTCCATAATAGAGGAGCCGCCGCAGGAAACAGTTTCTGTTTTGCGCGCGGCTGAGCCGCTGTTGGAGGACGGCGGGCGTTATTTAAACTATCCGGCTTTTGCCTTTGATGAAAACAAGGGCTTTGAAACTTACCGCATAGTTATTAAGCCGCAGGGCATTTTGCAGGCGCAGCCCCATTTGCAGGGCGCGGAAGAATTTATAACCGTTTTTGAAGGTTCCGTTGCCATTACGGCGGGGGATAAAACTTATAACCTTAACACAGGCGATTCTATCCGTTTTATGGCTAATGTGCCGCATGCCTATGCCAATACCGGCAGCACGGATGCTGAGCTGCATATGCTGATTTATTACAATAAATAACTGTCCGTGCCAAAGCACGGCTTGACTTATAGCGGGCTTAAAGGTTTATAATATAAAAAAATTTAAAAGGATGATTGTTGTTTGAAAGCAAAAAAGCAATTATTAGGGTTTACTGCCGCCTCGCTTACTTTGGGGGCGGTTTTTATGGCGGGCGGCGCGCCGATACCGTTTTATCATACTTATGCCGAAACGCTTGGGCTTGATAAAGGCGTGCTTTCGCTGGTAACTGTGGCATATTTTGCCGGTACGGTTATTGCGCTTTTGTTTTTGCCGCGCCTTACCAACTACTGGGGGCGCAAGCGCGCAATTTATTTAACGCTGGCGTTTGGGTTAGCCGGCTGCTTTTTGTTCGGCAATGTAACCGGCGAGTGGCGCATGCTGGCGGCGCGCTTTATGCAGGGGTTAAGCTGCGGGCTGGCCTCAAGCACGGTGGCGGCGTTTATTATTGATAACGAACCGCGGCGCTATAAAGGCCTGGCTGCGGTTATTATCGGCAGTGCGCCGAATATTGGCCTGCCGCTTGGCGCAATGGGCAGCGGCGTGTTTAATATGTTCAGCGATGCGATTGGCATGGTGTTTGTAATTGTTGCCGTGCTGCTTGTTGGCTGCGGCGCACTTGTTTTTGCAAGTACGGAAACAATTACCAAAAAGCAGAGCGGTGCGTGGCGCAGCCTTAAGCCGCAGCTTAAAATTACGCCGCGCGTTAAAAAGCTTTTGCCTGCGGCGGCGTGCGCTTTTGCCGGTACCTGGGCGGTAGGCGGTTTTTACCAGTCGTACAGCGCTGCTATCGGCATACAGGAGCTGGGCGTACAAAGCACTTTTGTCGCTTCGCTTACCTTTGTATCGTTCATTGCGCCGGTTGCGCTCGGTGCGGCGCTTTCGCGCGGGCGCGATAAATTTTTGCTGCAGCGTTTTTCCATGCTGGCCTTTTTTATAGCCGTTGCGGGCGTGGTATATGCCATTTACAGCCATTCGCTAAGCCTGTTTCTGGCGTTTAACGTAATGGCCGGCATTGCGGACGGCGCTGCTTTTACCGTCAGCATGGCCGGAATTGTGGAAGGCACAAGCCTGCAGGAAAGGGCGGGCGTATTATCTTTAATTTACGTTGTTGCCTATGGCGGCGCGGCGCTGCCAAACCTTCTGGTAAGCCGCATTGCCCAGTATTTTTCGCTGTTGGAACTTACCGCAGGCTACGCTGTTTTTACGGGCGTAATGTTTATTTTGGTGCTGCTTACCGCAAAGCGCAGCTATTATTATGAAGCATAAACTGCATTAGGGCAGATGTTTTTACGGACGGAGGAGAGAAAAATGGCAGATAGAATTTTAGTGGCATATTATTCCAAAACAGGGCACACCAAAGCCGCAGCGCAGAAAATTGCCAAAGCAGCAGGCGGCGCACTGCACGAAATAGTTCCCACTAAAGAGTACCCGGCAAGTTATGTTGCCACGGTTGCCGTTGCCAAATGGGAACAGCTTAAAAACGAAAAACCGGCGCTTAATGATAAGGTGCAGGGCTTTGAAGATTATAATGTTGTGCTTGTAGGTTTTCCAATCTGGTGGTTTACCTGCCCGCAGCTGATTAAAACCTTTATGGAAAGCTATGATTTTACAGGCAAAACTGTTTATCCATTCTGTACGCACGGCGGCAGCGGCCCTAAAAACAGCACGCGCGATATCCGTTCTATCTGCCCCGGGGCAGATGTTAAAGAATGTTTTGACGCCACCAAAGATTTGACAGACGCCAAAATTAAAAACTGGCTGGGGCTTGATTAAGGCTGAAAAACGCAGAGTATGTCAAAAATCAGGGAAAGCGTATCCGGCTATGTTGTGTGCAACGCTAAAGTTCCGGTTCTGGTTGTTAAATAAACTGTAAAAATAACGGCTTCCGCAGGTAATGCCTGCGGAAGTTTTTTATTATATAAGTAAAATTAATAAATCATCCGCCTGCGCGGCTTGCTTAATGCTGGCGTGCGGCGGCTGCGCTGTGCTAAAATTAAGGTATAAACTGCACGGCAGAGGTGATGAAAATGGAACTGCGTACACTGCAATATTTTTTAACGGTAGCACGCGAGGAAAATATTACAAGAGCCTCGGAAGTGCTGCACATTACGCAGCCTACTTTAAGCAGGCAGCTGCAGCAGCTGGAGCAGGAACTTGGCACCGAGCTTTTTGTGCGCAGAGGGCATCCGCTGGCAGAACAGGAAAGCGTTACCTGCGCCGATTTGTTGAGCGTGCCATTAATAACGCCTGCGCGCCTTTATGTGCAAAAGGAAATATCCAACTGGTTGGGCGCCGATATTAATAAATTAAACGTGCTGGCAACGGTTAATATGATGACGCATGCGGCAATGTTTATCAACAGCGGCGCAGCCTGCGGGCTGACCATTGAAGGAGCCGTTGATTTGTTTGAAGACAGCAAAATGGTTTTTAAACCGCTGAACCCGCGCCTTGAGCTTACGGCAGTATTGGCGTGGAAGCGCTTTCATTCCCTTTCGGGAGCGGCGGCGAAGTTTTTGGAGTATTTTAAGGAGTATCTTAAAAGTAAACAGTAAAAAAACAGGACAGCTTAAAACTGTCCTGTTTTTGTTATTCCGCATAATATTGTTCGTCGGTAACTTCTTCCAGCCACGTTACGTTTTTGCCATTTATTTTATAAAAAATTATGCAAAAAGCGCATATAAAAAACGCACCGCGTAAAACAGCACGGTGCGTTAAGCAGGCGTATAAATCAGTCTTCTTCAAATACAACTTTGCCGTCTTTAAAGGCTTTTATGCGCGCCAGCAATTCCAGATGGTAACCGGCGTCAACAATGCGCTGATGGCCCGGCTGGAAGGATTTTTCGATTACAATGCCGATGCCTGCAACCTTGCAGCCTGCCTGGTGGGCAATATCGGCAAGGCCGAGCGCCGCTTCGCCGTTTGCCAGAAAGTCGTCAACAATAAGCACGGTTTCGCCTTCGTGCAGAAATTTTTTGAGGACGCTTACATCGCTGGTAACTTTTTTGGTGAAGCTGTAAACTTTGGTGGTGTAGGCCGGGCTGCTCATAAGTTCCGATTTTTGCTTGCGGGCAAAAACTACCGGCACATGCAGGCACAGTGCGGTTGTTAATGCGCAGGCAATCCCGGAAGATTCAATGGTGAAAACTTTATCGATTTTGCATTCTTTAAATCTTTCCGCAAATTCTTTGCCGATAGCCACCATCAGCTCCGGGTCAATCTGATGGTTTAAAAAGGAATCTACTTTAAGTATGGCATCATTAAGCACAATGCCTTCGCTCATAATTTTGTCTTTCAACAGTTTCATGCTGCCACCCCTGCTTTTCCGTTTATTTGTTAAATAATAGAATATGCCATTTTTGGCATTTAGTCCAGCATTTTGTTAAATAAAGTACAAAATTTATTATCTTCTTAAAAAGTAATACAAAAAGGCTTGACATTACAAAAAAATATTGAGATAATGTAAAGGCAACAAAAACATAACAGCAATTATGTAATGATTAAAGGCGAAGAACGGGAACAGGCTGTTAAAACCGGCAAAGAGAAGCGGCGGATGGTGCAAGCCGCAGCGGCAAAACAGCAAAGGCTCGCCCGGGAGCCGCGCTTTTGAACGGAGTAGGAAGCGACGCAGAGCAGCGTTAAGCATAATGAAGCCCCAATCAGGGTGGTACCGCGGTTAATCATCGCCCCTGTCTGCATTAGTGCAGGCAGGGGTTTTTTATTTAGCTTTATGGAGTAAAAAATACAGGAGGCAGTTATTATGGGTATGACAATGACGGAAAAGATACTGGCAAGGCATGCCGGGCGCCCCGAAGTATCGGCAGGCGACCTTTTGGTATCGCAGGTGGATTTGGTGCTGGCTAACGATATTACCGGACCGCCGGCTATTAACGAGTTCAAAAAAATAGGTAAACCGGTTTTTGATAAGACTAAAATTGCGCTTGTGCCCGACCATTTTTCTCCCTGCAAGGATATTAAAGCGGCTGCAATGTGCAAAACCATGCGTGATTTTGCACGCGAAAACGAAATTAAAAACTATTTTGAAGTTGGGCGTATGGGCATTGAGCATACCCTGCTGCCGGACAACGGGCTTGTTGCGCCGGGCGAAATTGTTATCGGCGCGGATTCGCACACCTGCACTTACGGCGCGGTGAACGCGCTTTCTACCGGCATGGGCTCTACCGATATAGGCTGCGCCATGGCGAGCGGCACCAGCTGGTTTAAAGTACCGGCTGCCATTAAGGTTGAAGCTGCCGCGCTTTGTAAAAGGCAAGGACGTTATTTTAACTTTAATCGGAATGATTGGTGTTGACGGCGCGCGTTACCAGTCGCTGGAATTCTGCGGCGACGGCGTGGCTGAACTGGAAATGGCAGACCGCTTTACCATTTGCAACATGGCGATTGAAGCAGGCGCCAAAAACGGCATTTTCCCGGTGGACGAAAAAACAAAAGCTTACCTTAAAGACCGCGTAGACCGTGACTGGCAGGGCGTTGAGGCTGACGCCGACGCAAACTATGTGCGCGAAATTAAAATTGAACTTGATAAGCTTGTGCCTGTTGTTGCTTACCCGCATCTGCCGGAAAACACGCAGCCGGCAGCAGAAGGGCGCGATATTAAAATCGACCAGGTTGTTGTTGGCAGCTGCACCAACGGACGCCTTGAAGATTTGGCGCAGGCTGCGGAAGTGCTGAAGGGGCGCAAGGTTCATCCTTCCGTACGCTGCATTATCATCCCTGCAACGCAGGAAATTTATAAAGAAGCCATGAAACTTGGCTATATTGATACCTTTATTGATGCCGGTGCGGCTGTTTCCACCCCGACCTGCGGTCCGTGCCTTGGCGGTTATATGGGCATTCTGGCTGCGGGCGAAAGGGCTGTTTCCACAACCAACCGCAACTTCCGCGGGCGTATGGGCCATGTAGACAGCGAGGTTTACCTGGCAAGCCCGTACACGGCGGCTGCAAGCGCAGTAACCGGTTATATTACCAGCCCCGAGGAGGTAATGAAATGAGTAAAGTTTGGCGTTATGGCGACCATGTAGATACGGATGTTATCATTCCGGCAAGATATTTGAACATCAGCGATTTTAACGAACTGGCAGAACATGCCATGGAAGATTCCAAAGAAAATTTAACCGTTAATTTTGCCGCCAACGTAAAGCCGGGCGACATTGTTGTGGCAGGCAAAAACTTCGGCTGCGGTTCCAGCCGCGAGCACGCGCCCGTGGTGCTGAAGGTTAAAGGCGTTAAGTGCATTATTGCCGACAGTTTTGCGCGTATTTTTTACCGCAACGCCATTAATATCGGCCTGCCGGTGCTGGAAATTGGCACCGACGTGGAAAAAATCGAAGCCGGTGACGAGCTTGACGTGGATATGGCTAAAGGCGAAATTAAAATCGTTAACAAAAACATTACCATTAAAACAAAACCGCTGCCGGAATTCATTCAGAACATTGCCGACTGCGGCGGGTTGATTAATTATCTTAAAGGAGAACAATAATATGAAGATAACTTTACTGCCGGGCGACGGTATCGGCGTGGAAATTGTTGACGCAGCCGTTGAAGTGCTGGACGCAGCGGCTAAAAAATATAACTTTACCGTTGAATACGATAAAAAACTGATTGGCGGTGCGGCTATTGACGCTTTCGGCACGCCGCTGCCGGAAGAAACGCTGGCAAGCGCCAAAGCAAGCGACGCAGTGCTTTTGGGTGCGGTAGGCGGCCCGAAATGGGATAATGTTGACCCTTCCATCCGCCCGGAAAAAGGCCTTTTAAACATCCGCAAAGGGCTGGGGCTGTACTGCAACCTGCGCCCGATGAAGGTTTCCAAATATACGGCGCATCTCAGCCCGCTGAAAACGGAACGTGCCGAAGGCGCTGACCTTTTAATTGTACGCGAACTGACAGGCGGCATTTATTTTGGCACGCACAACGAAGCACATCTTAACGCCGACGGCGTGGAAGAAGCAAGCGACATTGAAATGTACACCCGCCCGGAAGTAGAGCGCATTGCCCGTTTTGCCTTTGAAGCGGCTCGCAAACGCGGCGGCAAGGTAACCAGCGTTGATAAAGCCAACGTGCTGGGCAGCAGCCGTATGTGGCGCAAAATTGTTACCGAAATGCGCGACAAGGAATACCCCGACATTGAACTAAACCATTTTTATGTAGATAACTGCGCCATGCAGCTGGTGCTGAACCCGAAACAGTTTGACGTTGTTTTAACCAATAATATTTTCGGCGATATTTTAAGCGACGAAGCCAGCACTATTGCCGGCAGCATCGGCTTGCTGCCGAGTGCAAGCCTTGGTGACGGCGCAGGTATGTATGAGCCTATCCACGGCAGTGCGCCGGATATTGCGGGGCAGGGCATTGCCAACCCGCTGGCTACCATTTTAAGCGTTGCCATGATGCTGCGCTATTCGCTGAACCAGGACGCAGCGGCAGATGCAGTGGAACGCGCAGTTGACGAAGTGCTGGAAGCAGGTTACCGCACTCCTGACCTTTGGGCAGAAGGCCTGAAGAAAGTAAGCACTGCCGAAATGGGCAAGCTTGTAGCGGAAGCAGTAAAATAAAGCAGCCGTAAAATAAGGGAAACACAGATAGATTAGAGATATTATAAACAGTTATAAATAAGGGAAAGAAAAAGGGCGCAGACCGTATGGTTTGCGCCTTTTAAACTGATGTTGCCAAAAAATTTTTAATGTGCTATACTTACATCAATCTGTTTAACGCCGGTTAAGCAGGTGCCTTTATTTATGTATCGCAGGCCTTAGAAGATGCATAAATAAGGGCATTTTTTGTTTTAACCGCATTTTTAAGGAGGTTTTTAATTTATGGCATGGTTCGATTTATTTATAGCGGGCATTTTTGAGGTTGTATGGTCTACCTGTTTAAAGTATTCGCACGGATTTACCAATGTAATGTTTACGGTTTTAACCTTTATCGGCATGGGTTTCAGTTTCTGGTTTCTGGCACATGCGGTTAAATCGCTGCCAATGGGTACGGCTTATGCAATCTGGACAGGCATTGGCGCGCTGGGCGCCGTTATAGTGGGCGTTATTTTGTTTAAGGAACCTGTTACGCTGGTGCGTTTATTTTTTGTGGCAATGCTTTTAACAGGCATTATCGGCTTAAAACTGACATCCGGCCAGTAAATTAAATAAGGAAGGCTTATGCAGGGCTGCCGTTATTAGCGGCAGCTTTTTTTATTATGCGCTGCCCGTTTTTGGGCAAATGTATCATTTGATACGGAAAATTTTTGTATATAAAATAAAAGACAGATGTGTTTGCTTTTTTCTGAATAATGTGTTAAATTAATGTTAAATATTAGTTAAATAAAAGTAAAAATACAGTTAAATTTTTAACTTTTATTTTGACGCACAATATTTTAAGCTGCTTTGGCGTTACGCAGGGCAGGAAAATTAAGGAGGTTTTATGATGTTAAAGAAAACAACGTTGTGGCTGCTTTCTGTGATGATGCTGTTAATGATGCTGGTTGCAGGCTGCGGCGGCGGAGAAGAAAAGAAAGCTGCCAATGACAGCCAGAAGCTCATCGTTTACACATCCATGAAAGAATCGCTTATTAAAGGCATTGTAGACGGCTTTAAAAAAGCCAACCCCGGCGTTGATGTTGATTACCAGTCTGCCGGCGCAGGCAAGCTGATGGCTAAAATTGCCGCAGAACGCCAGAGCGGCAAAATTTTGGCCGACGTTATCTGGACAAGTGAAGTTCCTGACTTCTATAACATGAAAAACGAAGGCATTCTTTTAAATTACAAGAGCCCTGTTGAACCCGAAACCGTAAATCCGTTCAGCGATTATGACGGCTCTTTCCATGCAGCACGCCTTGGTACTCTTGGCATTGTTATTAATACCGATAAAATTAAAACCGCTCCTACCCAGTGGTCTGATTTGATGAAACCTGATTTTAAAGACCGTTTCGGCATTGCCAACCCGGCTCTTTCCGGTACTTCTTACATGAGCGTTGCGCTTCTGGAAAAACAGTTCGGCTGGAAATTCTTTGAAGACATTAAAGCCAACGGCGGCCGTATCGGCAAAGGCTCCGGCCAGGTTATCGACGATACTGCTTCCGGCGAACTTTCCGCAGCTTTGGCAGTAGACTATATTACCAATGCTAAAATCGAAAAAGGCGCACACCTGCAGCTTTGCTATCCGCCCGAAATGCTGGTAGTTCCGAGCCCGGTTGCTATTTTTAAAGACAGCGCCAAAGCTGAAGCAGCTAAAAAGTTTGTAGATTATCTGCTCAGCAAAGAAGCACAGACTCTCGTTGCACAGCAGGGCACCATTCCTGTACGTGAAGATGTAGAAATTCCGGCTAAATTCAATCTGCCTGCTCCGAAAGAAGCTTTGGAAAAATCCATTAAGATTGACTACATTGAAGCAATTAAAACCAAAGAAGACACCATTAAGAAATTCTCTGACATTATGCAGATGAAACAGTAGTTCTGGCATAAGAAGGCTAATTAAATAATGGGCTAAGAAAGGCGGCGGAGCGGGGTTGCCCGTTTCGCCGTTTTTGCAGTTAATACATTTACAGGAGGTTGCCTTATGGAAGATATCATTAAGGTTGAAGGCGTTGCCAAAGCCTACGGCAAGCATCAGGTACATAAAGGCCTTGACCTTGGCATAAAAAAAGGCGAGTGCTTTACTCTGCTTGGCCCTTCCGGCTGCGGCAAAACGGTTTTGATACGCCTTATTGCCGGGCATGAAGTTCCGGATGAAGGCCGTATTATTATTGATAATACCGTTGTTGCCGACAGCGCCAGCGGTGAGTATATTCCGCCCGAAAGGCGCGGTTTGGGCATTGTGTTCCAGGATTATGCGGTTTGGCCGCACATGACGGTTTACGATAACATTGCGTATCCGCTGAAAATGGAAAAACGCCCGAAAGAAGAAATTGATAAATTAGTAATGAAAATGATTGATATTGTCGGCATGAAAGGGCTAGACAAGCGCCTGCCTTCCGAGCTTTCCGGCGGGCAGCAGCAGCGTGTTGCACTGGCGCGCGCACTGGTTGCAGACCCTTCGGTTATGCTTCTGGATGAGCCGCTTTCCAACCTTGACGCTAACCTGCGTGAGGAAATGCGCTTTGAGATTAAGGCTTTGCAGCGCCAGTTCGGCATAACGGTTATGTATGTAACGCATGACCAGGAAGTTGCTCTTGCCATCAGCGACCGCATTGCCATTATGGACAACAACGGCCATATCCGCCAGATTGGTACGCCGTACGAAATTTTTGAAAAACCTGCCGATTTATTCATTTTTAAATTTATGGGCATTGCCAATTTCCTTGGCGTGCGTGAAGAAAACGGCGCTTACCTTGTCGGCAGCGGCATGCAGCAGGTGCCGTGGGAAAAACCGCAGGGCAGCGGCATTAAAAACTGGGTTGCGGCTTTCCGCCCGTCGGATGTTATTATTAGCCGCGGTGGCACAGGGCTGAAGGGCATTATTAAACGTGCCAACTTCCTTGGCGCAACCATGGACTATATGATTGAAATTGACGGTGAACATCTGCGTACGGAAATTGTAACGCATGAAGCGATTTCCGAGAAACTGATGTTTAACGAGGGCGAGGAATGTGTTGTTAATTTCCGTGCCTTGTACTGGTTTGATGCGGCTCAGATGAAGGAGGTGGAAGAATTATGAGTACAATTAAAAAGGATTCCGGTTTTGGCGTAGCTCAGATAATTCTTTTAATTTCTATTGCCGTACTGGTTATTTTTGTTGCGTGGCCTGTACTTTTAATTCTGTTTAACGCCTTTTTTGTTGACGGCACTTTTAACAGCAGCGACTTTTACGCTGTACTGACCGAGCCTGAAACTTTCCAGGCATTGAAAAACTCGCTGATTATTGCCAGCATGACGACGATTGGCAGTACGATTGTAGGCACGTTTTTTGCGTGGCTTGTTACCCGTACCGACCTGCCGTACAAAACTTTTATGAAGAGCCTGTTCCTTGTGCCGTTTATGCTGCCGAGCTTTATCGGCGCTTTGGCGTGGAAGATGCTGCTTTCTCCGAACTCCGGCTATATTAATACGTTCTTTATGGAAACCTTTGGCCTTACGGAACCTGTATTTAATATTTACAGCTACTTCGGCATCAGCCTGGTAGAAGTTATGTACTTATTCCCGTTTGTATTTATACAGGTTTGCGGTGCGTTGGAACGCATGGACCCGACTTTGGAAGAATCGGCGCGTATTTCCGGTGCAGGCCTGTTTACCATTACCCGCAAAATTACCATTCCGCTGGTGATGCCTTCAATTATGTCGGGCGCGCTGCTGATTATGCTGTACTCCATGGCACATTTCGGCACGGTTGCGGTACTTGGCATTGAGCAGGGCATTTACAACATCCCGACGCTTATTTACGAAAAGATTCACCAGAGCGGCGGCAGCTTCGATTCTATCCGTACCGGTACGGTACTTGCAACGGTGCTTGTTGTAACGGCTGCGCTTATCATCTGGGCACAGCAGAAAGTTCTGAGCCGCGGCCATTATCAGATTATCGGCGGCAAAAGCTTCCGCCCGATGGAACTGAAACTGCGCGGGCTGCGTTATCCGCTTTTGTTCTTCTGCCTGGCTTACATTGGTTTTACCATTCTTCTGCCTACCGTGGTTATCTTCCTCGTTGGCGGCGTAAGCACTTACGGTTTGCCGCTTACCTGGGAAAACCTGTCGCTTGATAACTACAAGTACATTCTGTTTGAATACGAAGTAACCAAAGATGCTATCTTCAACAGCGTAACTTTAGGCCTTGCAGCAGCAGTTATTACCATGTTTGCAGGCGTAATGATTTCTTACGTTATTGTTAAGATGAAAGTACGCGGCAAAGGCATTCTGGAATTCCTCGGCATGCTGCCGTTCTCCGTACCGGGTTCTGTTATCGCGCTGGGGGTTATTCTGGCATGGAGCGGTAAATTCGGCATTAACCTGTATAACACGGTTTGGATTATCCTCGTTGCCTATATTGCCCGCTACATGGCATTCAGCTTAAAGGCTAACAGTGCCGCACTGGAACAGGTACACGATTCTTTGATGGAAGCATCGCGTTCCTGCGGCGCTACCATGTGGCAGTCCTTAAAAGATATTGTTATTCCGCTGGTTCGCCCGGGTATGATTAGTGCGTTCTTCTTAATCTTCCTGCCGGCACTGCGTGAACTTACGGTATCCATTATGCTGTATGCGCCTACCACAAGAACTATCGGCGTTGCCATTTATACTCTTAACGAGGACGGCGAAACCGTTATGAGTACCGCGCTGGCAGGTATCGCCCTTATCATCATCGTCTGCGGGCAGATGCTGATTAACCATTTTACCAAGAAAGTGAGTGAGTAACCGTCATGTCTTATATACGCTTAGTTAACGTTACAAAACGCTTTGGCAATGTTACTGCCGTAGATAACCTGAACCTTGAAATCGGCAAAGGCGAGTGCTTCTCCATGCTTGGTCCTTCCGGCTGCGGAAAAACAACTACCCTGCGTATGGTGGCAGGCTTTGAGGATTTAAGTGACGGCGAAGTATGGGTTGGCGACCGTCTGTTGTCATCTCCTAAAAAGCATCACTACACACCGCCCGAAAACCGCAATTTCGGCATGGTGTTTCAGGCTTTTGCCGTATGGCCGCACATGAGCGTTTATGAAAATGTTGCTTTTCCGCTGCGTTTGCGCAAACTGCCTGCGGCAGAAATTGAGCAGCGCACCAAAGACGCACTTACGGCAACAAACCTTTTAAAATCAGCCAACGAAAGTCCGGCAAGCCTTTCCGGCGGCGGCAAACAGCGTGTTGCGCTGGCGCGTGCGCTTGCCATCAACCCTGACGTTATGCTGCTTGACGAACCGCTTTCGAGCCTTGACCCGCACCTGCGCGAGGAAATGCGCTTTGAAATTAAAGACTTGCAGCGTAAATACGGCTTTTCCATTATTTACGTTACGCACGACCAGTCGGAAGCCATGGCGCTTTCTGACCGCATTCTTGTTATGAAGCTGGGAGTAATGCAGCAGATTGATTCGCCGCTTGACGTATATAACAATCCGGCAAATAAATTTGTATTCAGCTTCATAGGCGTGTCGAGCTTTACCGATGTGGTATGGCAGAACGGTGCAGCCTGCATTAAGGGCGATAACCGCCCGCTGCCGCAGGGGCTTGTTGTTCCGGCGCGCATGCAGGGTGAAGCCGTATTTAACCTTGCCAGCCGCCCGACTGAAATAAGGTTCACAAATGAAAATGATATCAACGCAGTACGCGGCGTTGTAATGCGTAAAGCCTTCCTTGGCGAAATTATCGACTACCTTGTAAAAATAGGCGACCAGGAAGTGCGCGTACAGATTGGCCGCCGTGACCCGGGACCGGAAACCGGCGAAGTATGTTACCTGCATTTCCTGCGTCCGTTCTGGTACAAGGTTGATGAATAATTAAAAACATATAGCCCGAAAGGGCAAAAGAGGCATACCAAAAT
>ERZ780166.1041-NODE-1041-length-16746-cov-2.940267_pt1 | contig 16746 bp, 8 predicted proteins | sample MGYA00511366_ERZ780166 | MGnify/ENA primary metagenome ERZ780166 (study PRJEB29588, sample SAMEA2162231) | human gut metagenome | biome: human gut; feature: human-associated habitat; material: faeces | place: Denmark | collected 2008/2010 ...
ATACCATAAGAAGCTGCTTATACTGCTGTGGTGCCTGTGGAAGTGCATAGAACTTACCCTTATACTTTCTTGATGGAACGATATAATCTCTTGCGCCTTCTGGTGATGAAGCACAAAGAATAGGTGTCTGGATTTCAAGGAAGCCCATGTCTGTCATCTTCTGACGAAGGAATGATATAACCTTTGAACGGAATATCATGTTATCCTTAACCTTAGGATTTCTTAAGTCTAAGTATCTGTACTTAAGTCTTACATCTTCTCTTACTTCCTTAGATGTCTGGATTTCAAATGGAACCTGCTGGTAAACCTGTCCTAATACTGTAATCTTCTTAGCTTCAAGTTCGATAGTTCCTGATGGAATTTTAGGATTGTATGTTTCCTCATCTCTCTGCTCCATAACACCATCGATACTGATACACTCTTCCTTCTTGATACCCTTTAAGAGTTCTGGTTCACGGATAACTACCTGTAATACTCCGTACATATCTCTTAAATCGATAAATGAAACTCCACCGTGATCACGGATGTTCTCAACCCATCCTGATACCTTCATCTGCTTTCCAATGTCTTTCTCACTTACATTCTGTAATGTGACATCTCTGTAAATGTTTGCCATCTTTTAATAGCTCCTCTCTTATAGTTTTATATTGTTAATGTGTGTCTTGTTGCAGCTGATAAATATATTACTCCTGCTTTCTGCAAAGGCTGTAACGATATAACTTAGTGGCAATCGTTATCTGCACGCAAAAAATCCCGGAATGCCTTACCAGCATTCCGGGACGAATAATACATAATTATCCGCGGTACCACCCGCATTGAACGAAATCTGCTTCTGAATAGCTGTTCATCAATAAACGTATCATCAACAAACTTAACCACCCACAAGCTTCTTATCATTCCTCTTTAAGTACTTAACGCGTACAACGTAATAACCTACATATATCACCTGATACTTTTCATAACAACTTTTCTGATAACCATTTAAAAATCTATGCATTAAAGATAGCTTCAGCAGTAACGGCAATATAATTCAGATATTCAACTCCAGAGTGTTCCTCTTGACAATTCCCTGTGTATGCTTTCAGTCGGTGGCATCACTTTCCTGTCAGGTTCCATGAAAAGAAGTCTCTTTCCCAGTCTTTAATATATTCATATAGTTGAATAATAGCATATCCTTATGAATCATGTCAATCTATAACACCATTTTCTTTTGCATAATTTTATTTATATTTTTCAATTTTCTTTTGCAAATCTTATGCACATATTCATGGATATATATATTCATTACACTCTGTATACCCAGTTATCCTTTCTTGGCTGGCACTGTGGCTCATCTCCATCTGCGTATCCAAGTATACAATGTCCGATTCCTTCATAATCACCTTCTATGCCAAGTGATTTGAGTATCTCTTTACCCTCTGCACTTTCAAACTCTTCCTTAGCTCTATGTATCCAGCAGCTATCTACGCCAAGTGCATATGCTTCAAGCATAAGATTACCCATAACTAATGAACCATCATATACATATGTAGGCATACTCTTATCAGCCAGGACAACAAGTACAACCGGTGCACCATAAAATGGATCAAAGTCTTCTGGTTTACCCATAAATGCAGCATTCATCTTAGAAAGCTTATCTCTAAGCTCCTTATCAGTAACAGCGAGTATAATAGGTGACTGCCTGTTCATGCCTGTAGCTGCATATGTTCCAGCTTCAACTATCTTATCTATTATATCTGCAGGAACCATGTCACTTTTATACTTTCTTACACTTCTTCTTGTCTTAATTATTTCCAATATATCACTCATAGTAAACTTCCTTTCCGATAGTGCTACGTAAATAATTTTTTATATTCGCAGCTTAATCAATAATTTCAGTTAATTCTACACTTCATAATCAAGGCATGATCTTACAGCTGTATATGGACGAACCTTCCCATCTGCAACTGCAACGTGTAGTGGATTAGTGCTGTATGCCTTAAGCGCATCTGCATCTGTAAATGTTGTATCAAGCATAACATCTACTGTTGATGTTGGTAAACCATTAATATTAACCTTGACATCTACAAGTCCCGGTACTTTTCCTGCAAGTCCCTCAAGTCCTTCCTTGATACCTGCCTTTACATTTTCCTTTTCTTCTGCTGTAAGTTCTTCTTTTAACTTCCATAATATAACGTGTTTAACCATAATTATTAATCTCCTTTTCTGTAAAACTTTTTATAATTATAATATTATTTTTAAGTATTTTACAAATATTCTTTTAATGTTCTTCATAATCATTTATTATATATTTTTGTTCTTTTGTCTGCACTTTTACCGCTTTCATATCAAAAGGTATTAACGCATATTCACTATATACATAACAATTACCCAGTTATATGCAGCATCCCAATGAGCACAACAGCAGCCAGTCCATAGTATGTGACAACAGCAACGAGATCATTGATTGTTGTTATAAGTGGGCCTGAGGCTACAGCAGGGTCTATCTTTATCTTATGGAAGAACATTGGTGTTAGCACACCAATAAGGCTTGATATAAGCATTGCAAGCAGTAAAGATGCACCTACACATCCTGATATTGCAAATGCATAGTGCCATGGCTTGCCCTTAACCACCATAATATATATTCCAAGCAGTAAGAATGCCATAGAACCAAGCAGTAAGCCATTCGCAAAGCCTATGCGCATCTCTTTTAATACGAATTCAAACTTCTGCTTAGCTGATATATCTTCATCCATAAGAACTCTGATTGTAACAGCAAGTGACTGCGTTCCTACATTTCCTGCCATATCAAGGATAAGTGACTGAAAACACACAATAATTGCAAGCTGTGACACTACATTCTCAAATATACCTACTACTGATGATACGCCCATGCCAAGGAACAGTAACAGAATAAGCCAGGGAAGTCTTTTCTTCATACTTGCAAAAAGACCCTCTGTGAGGTCATTCTCCTCTGTTAAACCGGCAAGCTTTGCATAATCATCGCTCATCTCTTCATCTACCGCTTCTACGATATCAGAAGATGTGATAACACCTATTATTTCTTTGTCTTTATTTAATACTGGAATTGAATCTTCGCTGTAATCCTTTAAGTCTTCGATACATTCGCTCATCTTTTCGTGAGCATATACATATGGATATGATGTACTTATTATATCCTCAAGCTTCTGGTACTCTCTTGCAACAATGAGGTCTTTCAAGTCTATCGCACCATAATATTTATTATTATCATCAACAACATATATTGTGTTGACATTATCATTTTCCTCCGCCTGCGAAACAAGCTCTTTCATGGCTTCTTTTATTGTAAGTCCGTTGTGTATACATATGAAATTAGTAGTCATCTTACTACCAATCTCATTATCATCATATGAATAAATCAGGCATACATCTTCCTTTGCATCCTTTTCCATATGTGATATAAGTGCCTGTCTTTCTTCTTCTGACACATTATCAAGAATATCAACTGCATCATCTGCATCCATATTTTCAAGGACATCTGCTGCCTCATCTACAGATAATTCCTCTATATACTCTGGTGTATCTTCCAGATATGAAAAAATCTCTGCTGTCCAGTCAATACCAAGAATTTTATAAAGCTTTATTCTTGTATCTTTGTCCAGAAGCTTGATTGCCTCTGCTATATCATTCTCATGATACTTTGATAACTTCTTGCGGATTACTTCATCAGATTTGCTGCTTTTAAGAATTCTAACAATATCCTTGCTATAATCCTTATGCATAACTACATTGGATAGAATCTTATTCATCATTATTCTCCTTTCATTCTGACAAGAACAATGACTAAGATTAGAAAAAATGTGACTTTAACAGACTATTGCACACGCCCTTTTAAGAAACGCAGACAATAGCTTTGTCGGCTTATAATCTATGTCATTGTTCCCTATTTGAGGACTATCATGCCCGTCCATTACCGTCACCTCACTTTTATTTTTATATACTGCATAATATCAGTAGCCGTATATAATACTCTTACGGCGGTTTTATTTTATAATCTGTAATTTATTATGTCAACTAAAATCAATGTAAAATCAGAACTAAAATCTAATAATTACTCTTAACAATAATCAAATAATAAAATTTATCAGCTTTGATTAAAATCAAAAAATGACAGCCCACCACACTTATGTGAATGAACTGTCATCTTTGAATTTTTAATTAATCTGCATTTATTTTATTACATATTCTTTTTTCTTCTTTGTAATAAAACACCTGTTACGCCTGAACCTATAACAAACATTAACCATACTAACACTACCGGATACATTGTATCTGCTGTAGCAACATCATTATCAACTGTCTCTGATGAACCTTCTGATATAGCATTTGTTTTATCAGAATTACTAGAGGCTGTACTTCCATTATCTGTAATACCTGTTGATGAATTATCCTTTGTTGCGGCTTCATTATTATCTGTTGTTGGTTTGTTATTATCTGTAGTTGGTTTGTTATCGCCTGTTGTTGGCTTATTATCACCCGTTGTTGGCTTGTTATTATCCGTTGTTGGCTTATTGTCATCTGTAGTTGGCTTGTTATTATCTTCCGTGCTCTTTACTGTATCACTGTATACAATAGCATATGTTGAAAATCTGTCTGTTGCAAATGTGATAGTATTATCTTCTGCATTGTATGTAGCATCTATATTTTCTGATACTCCGTTATGAATTCTTATTACACCATACTCTCTTTGTATTGCTGCATCCTTATTGACAATACTATCTGGAACTGCAACCTTAAGAGTTATAGCTGAATTTAATTCATGAACACTATTTGTATTACCATCTACAGTTTTATTAAGTGCGATGTCAAGTATTGTACCAATCTTTTCACCAGCTTTAAGCTTATCGTCAATCAGCCTCTTATCACTGTCGGTTACTGTCTTTTCGATATTGCTTATATCAAATGAAACTTCTACTTTAGCACCATCATTAACAGCTTTAATTTCATCTTCTGTAAGAACACTGTTAATCACTTCATCTTTTGAACCTTCAATGCTTGTATCTGGTGTGTCTTCTTTCTTTACAACCTCGACCTTAATATCTACCTTAACTTCTTCCTTAATCATAGGAATTATTGTAATGTCTGCCCTATCTCCACATACTGTACAATGATGTGACTTGCTTCCTGTTTCTGTAGTTGTAGCTTCCTTATCTATAGTCCATTCTACACTGTAATGATGTCCAAGGGCTTCTACTGCTTCTGTCTTTGTAACATTACATCTTGTACATGTATATGTCTTCTCACCAGTTTCTGTACATGTTGGGGCTTTTGTTATCTTTCCTTTATCCCAGCTATGTCCTAATGCGGCTATTTCTGTTACATCTGTCTTGCTGTTACAGCCTTCTGCTGTACAGTGATGTGACTTGCTTCCTGCTTCTTCACAGGTTGCTTTTTTATCTACTGTCCATTCCTCGCTGTAGCTGTGTCCATGTGCCTTGATTACTTCTGTCTTTGTAGTATTACACTCTTTACATGTGTATAATATCTCACCATCAGTATCACAAGTTGCTTCTTTTGTTACCTTTCCTTCATCCCATGTATGTTCAAGAACATTTATAGTTTCTTTCTTAGTTTCTCCGCATACTTTACATGTATATATCTTTAAGCCTGCTTCAGTACATGTAGAATCTTTTGATATTTCTCCATCATTCCATACATGTTCTTTATGCACAATTGGCGAATCATTATAAGATGTTCTTTCCCACTGTAATGCTGTAAGGTCTTTAAGCTTTCCAGCACCTGTATATGGCTGAACCTCTGTACTCAGACTGTCTGCTGCATATAATACATAATCACTATATGGCAGTGCATTCTTGAATTCTTCTCTATCCTGAACAAGTGCTACCTCACCTGCCTTATCTGTGTTAAGTGCTACCTTTAACTCTGCCTGCTTGCCATCAAGCATATATATAGAATTAAATGCATTGATATATCCGGCTGCACTGCTTCCATTACCACTTATAAGTACATTAGTCATACCTGACATATAACAGTTCTCAAGCAGCATATGTGCTCCACAGTTAGATGAAGCACCATTACTTACTATCTTCTTTGCATACTCTGAACCTGCTGTTTTTTCTATATCCAGACGATAATTCCTAAGATTCTGTGCATCCATAATACAATTATACACATGTGCTGTACCGAATCTTAATCTAGGCATTCTGTCCATAGAATCCTTATAGTAGTTATTAGCAAATGTTACTGTTATATTCTTAGATGATGTATCCTCATCGCTCTGTCCAAGAAGATGTGTTTTCTTCTGTCCATATGCATAATTACATATCTGTTCATGTGTCATTCCAGATTCAAGCAAATGCTTATAATATGCATATCCATCCGGATTAGCCTTCATAGCATTCATCATATTATCAAAGAATGTTCCACCATCACTTGCTGGAAAGAATTCACACCATGATATTGTTATGTTGCTCTTATCTGTTGGTGTCTTAATATCTATAACGCCATCATATGCCTTATAAAAAGTACAGTGGTCAATCCATATATTAGAGCTTCCCTTTTCTATAGTCATATAATCCCAGTCGTTACGGTCATATCCACCTTCTGTTTCATCATCCCATTCCCAGAGTTCATCAAACTTAATGTTTCTTATAATTATGTTGTCAGAACCTGTTATATCTATACATGTATGTGTAATCTTAGCACCATTCTTAGAATAGATTGTAAGATTGCTCATACCTGCAAGCTTTAACATTGATATACCTGACTCAATAAGGTCTGGGTGTGTAAGTGGGTAGTTCTTATGTGCAGTTATAAATGACTTATATTCTGAATAGCCTTCAACTTCCTTATCGCCAAGTGCTATATCCGCTGTAAGTTCTATAACTGATGCACGTCCACTGGCTTTAACACGCTTTATCGCATCTAAGAATTCTTCGGCACTTCCTGCCTTATAATAATTCTTTGACTCTTCAAGAAGATTGCCACCACCAGTTACACCGGCACTTGCTGCATAACCTTCAACATTATACTTGTAAAGTCCTGTATCATCACCATCATTTTCATTGTAGGTATCTGATACATATTCTTTTGTTACATACTTCTGTTCTGCTTTGGTTGTTACATTTCCTGCATAATTAATACCAACAGCACTAAATACTGTATAAGGATCCCATCCAAGATAATTAATCTTAATCATCTCATCTGCCTTATTCTTAGATATCTGTCTTCTGTTAGCATTAATAACATATCCTGGTCCAAAGCTTCCATACTCATAAAATCTTGCTGCGGCGGCTGAATTACCACTCATATCTGTATATGGATTAGCTGCATTTGCACGTATAATCTTACCCATATAGCAGTCTATCCATGTTATATAAGCATCTGCTCCCCAAGGTCTTGCAAGATAATACTTATTACCTGAGCATCCATCCTCTGAAAGAACCTGGCACTTATAAAATGTAAGTCCATATGCTGCATCCGCAGAAGTCTTAGGTGCACATACATAACCTGAATTCTTGTTAGCATTATAACGGAATACAAGCTTACAGTCGTTGAATAATGCCCTTGGCTCATTACCATATATAAAGTCTACATTACCTGCTATGTAACACTTGTAATAATACTGTGTACCCTTGTTAGCACATAATGTATCCTGATAACCAAGTATTCTTACATTAATATATGAAGCGTTATCAGCATCATTGCTTAATGCATCTGCTGACTCATTACTCTTACTGCCATCTCCAAGATATTTATATGTATTCTCGAACGTAAGATTCTCTGCCGTAAAGTTGTGTGCTGTGTTTACAATACGTACTGCACAACGCACACCCATGTCACCTCCGGCAAGTTCATTAACATCATAATATATTCTTGTCTTTTCACTATCTTCACCTATAAGAGATATATAAGGTGATGATACAACAAGATGTTCATTATAATCGCCTTCCTTAACAAGAATAACTACTCTTGTTTCATTAGACTTGTCAACTGAATTTACTGCTGCCTGAACTGTCTTATATGTAGGAATACCATTAACTTTATCGCCATCTGTTCCTTTATATGAGGCATCAACTACCTTATTATAGTTAGTAAGATATACATAATTAAATGTTTCTCTTGTTACATTGCCATCTTTATCTGTTATAAGTAATTCAACATCATTTCTTCCCGCTGAAAGCTCTTCATCTGTAAATGTAAATGTTCCCTTAACGCCTACTGCCTGTTCATCAGCAACATTTCCATTAATCTTTAATGTAACTGTTGACTGCTTCTCAACAACACCTTCAAGTGTAAGCTTTCCATCATATACTGTGTTATATGACCTTTTAGTTATAGTAAGTCCTGCTGATGAGTCTTCGTATACATACTCACCAGTATGTCCGGCACTTGGTACTGCCCATACTGCCTCAGATGGATTACTATTATTATCAACTTTGCCATCTTTATGTGAATATGCTATAGCGTAGTAATAGTATGGCATCTCAGCTTCAACATCACTATCTTCATAAGCACAATCGCTTACTGTTGCTATAAGCTTAGCATTATCACTTGTTTCATCATATGAATAACAATACACCTCATATGTATCTGCTCCATCAACCTTATCCCATGCAAGGTTAATCTTCTCACTTGTTGATGATATACTAAGTACTGGCTTATCAAGTGCGGGCAATATATATACATCATCTGATTCAACGTATGAATTAATCTCACCGTCAACACCAAGCTTTCCGCTTACCCTGAACTTGTAATTGCCAGCTTCTTTTAATACATATCTGTATGAAGTATCTGTGAGTGCAGACTCAACCTTACTCCATGTACTTCCATTATCCTGTGATACTTCAAGTACATATAAGCCATCTCCGTCTGCCTCTACTTTATTAGTCCAGCTTACATCTATATATTCTCTTGTGTCTGAACCTATAGCTGTAACTGTATCTATTTCTGGTGCTGTTCCTTCTGCCTTGTAACATTTATTCTGGTCATAAAGAACTGTTCCATCAGCGGCTTCATACTTCATATTCTTAATAGTCGCCTCAACTCCGGCTAATACGAAACCATAAGATACTGCTGTATCAGCTTTATCTGTCTTAAACAACTCTGTACTTGTATACTTGTACACTAACTGCTGTTCTTTCTGTCCTTTTGGTGTAACAGATATAACCAGACCATCGTCTGTCTTTACCATCTCGAAATGTACCATTGTACCAACATCAACTGTTCCTGTTACTGAACTTCCTGCACCAACTGGTTCACTTGTTCCTTTGTAATATATCTGCTTTAATTCTGTTGACTTTCTTATACCAACTGTAGCTATCTTGCTGCTGTCATAAGCACCAAAGAATAAACCGTTGCTTGAGCTATTTCCACATGAATTAATAATTATATCTGCTGATAATTTATTAATATCTGCTGTTTCTTCAAAACCATAGTAACTTACTGTTGAACTTATAGCTGTTTTGTCACTGGCATCTGCTGAAAGTGTACCGCCTGTCTGTGTCAGCTTAAGTCTCTGACCTTCCGGCTGTACCACAAGATTACCTGTATTGCCTGTTATCACTGGCATCTTTGGCTGCTTGACATATTCAACTTCCTTGGCATCGTATACTACTGATATTGACTTAATATAGGCATTATTACTTATAGATACTCCCTCTACTGTCCCTGCCTCTTTTGAGTCATATCTGTAAGTTGTAACTGCTGTTGTTGTACTTGCTGCTTCGCCACCTATTGTATACAAAGCATAAGCTGCCTGATATGCCTCTACTGATATAGTACATTTTCCACTTACTGGTATGATAATCTTAGTTCCTTCATTTAACTGGGCTGAATTACCATTAGCCCTTATCCTTCCATTAGTAGTGTCTAATGTAAGACCATCGTAATATGCAACTTCATTCTGTATTGTATCCTTGAATTCAGCTGCGAAAGACCAGCTTGTTATCTGTTCAAATGTAACATTCTGTGTCACTGCCTCTGACTTAACTGTTATATCAGCTCCTGACTTAATCTTATATGGCTGTGCCATAAAGTCGCCGCTAAGAGTAAGTGTATAAGAACCCTCTCTTAACTTAATGCTGTCCTGTGAGCTAAAATTATATACATACTTTTCATTATTCTTATCTGTATATGTATAAGTTACATTTTTATCTGTAAGGTCTGGTTCGTCAGGAAGATTAAGTGTAACAGCATATGTTGGCTTAAGCCCAGCTGTTATATCTAATGTTCCGTCTTCTGTATAGCTTATTCCACTGTGTGCAGATGTTATCTCATAATCATCTACGCCTGTGAGTGCAACGCTATATGTTACTTCCTCTTCAACCTTTGCAGAATATGACTTCTTATCATCTGCTATAGTAACCTCTGGTACATACTCTGTATCTTCATCTGTTGAAAATATTATTCCAAGCTCTGATACATCATAGTCATCTGCAAAGCCTGTTATAGCACCACTTACTGTCTTAGTTGAAAGCTTCATGATTGTAATATCCGCTGTCACCTCACTTGAAGCTTCCTTGCTAATCTTTACTGATGTTATGTCACTAGTTATAATATAAGCAGGATTGCTTATAGATAACTCATATTCCATTTCTGTATCTTCTACTGGAACTTCAATAGAATACATCTTATCTGATATTTCACCAGAATACTGTAATCCTGTAGTCTTATTAGTTGCAACTACACAAGTTCCATCTGGGATAGTTGATGAAGATGTGACAGTTCCTTTGATTGCTGTCTTTTCAAGTTCTTCACATTGTATTGAGAGGGACTTGATATAATTATTTTTTCCGTCAGTTGTATTTAAAAAGTTTAATGTAAGTTCTCCCTCATCACCTGTGAGATAACAAACAAATTCCAAATCAAGATAATTCTTATCTTCTGAATTAGCAGCACATGAAACACATTCTGCCTTTTCTAATACTCGACCTGATAAATCAAGATATTTACCTAATATATTCGATATATCTTTTACTTTTTCTTCATTTTCGTCCTTATCATCACAAGTATTCTTATATGCCGTAAGCCTGATTACCGCTTTATCACCCATTGCAGGCATTGTTAATTGAGTTTTAAGATTAACCTGAATTCTTTTATTTGATGAACTAGGCGCAAACTTTCCACTAGATGCATCTACATATAACACATCACCATCTGAATTAGTATATGTTCCATTGCCTGATTGGATAGTTGTCTTATTATCTGAAATTGTATTATCATAGCTCCACTCTGCTGAAATTGTCTTCCCTGTTTCAAACTCGCTAAGCTTATCAGCAGAAAATGCTGCTGATGTTGTTGCAGCGCTTGTGGAAGAGTCTATCTGCATAGAATACAGATATGTATTAATACCTATTGTAAGAGCCACATTCTCTGCATTTTTCTTTACATATCCTGTTATCTCATATATTTTGCTTCCTTTAGATTGTACAGTAACATCTTCCATACCATCTAACTCGATATCAGAAACAGTTAATGCACTTTCTGACTTCAGAGTAATTGTACAATTACCTGCACCTGCAACTACAGGAAATGTAAGTACAGTACCATTATTAGTCTGATATGCATTGCTTCCATTGCTTGAAAACTTGCCTGATGTAGCATCAATTACTAATTCATCACCTTTTGAATTAAGTAATTTTCCACTATTTTTTTGCAACTTTGTAACGTTATTACCATTGCTATCATACATTTTATCGTTCGTATCTTCATATGTCCATGTAGCAGACATACTCTCCGCCGCCTTCGCCTTAACCGCAAACAGCCCATCCGGTATATAGAGCCCCGACAGAATTAAAGCCACAGCCATAATCACAGCCGATATTCTCTTAAACCATCCTTTCTTCCTTACTGATTTCTTCATCTTTTCTCCCTTTCCATGCATAAGAAACCTATAATTACTATCATTAATTGTTTTTATATGCACTGTCTTTTTTGTTGACTTTGGACAAAATTTGTCCACCTGTTTTAACTAAAGAATACAACCTGCACTAATTTTATACAACTAATATTTTTTCAGTTTATATATCAACCACTGAATTTTTTAGCTTTTATTCGTCTTTTTTTAGTACATTAGTACTATATATCCAGGCGTTATCCACAACAAAATTCATAACTCGAATAATTAATAAAAAAATACAAAGAAACACCGCGTCAGCCTTTCAGCCACCACGGTGTCTCTTTGTATAATATTAGGAAAAAAGTTTTATATAAATGTGAAGGGTATTCCACATTTGTATCATTATGTAATTATTTAATCCACATAAATCAGCTTTTATATCTGACCTGCGGCATTATTTATTTATCAAGTTTATCAAAAACAATCAATTTATTTATGAGATATTAATTATACCAGTCCAAGTATATGTGGAAGGAACATTGATATCTGAGGAATATATGTTACAAGTAACAATGCTATAAGGATTACTCCGAAGTAAGGAAGCAGTGTCTTTATAACGCTCTCGATTGTTGTTCCACCAACACGGCATCCTGTGAAAAGGATTGTTCCTACAGGAGGTGTTATTGTACCAATTGATAAGTTGAAGCAGAGTAAGATACCAAAGTGGATAGCATCCATACCAAGTGACTTACAGATTGGTAAAAGGATTGGTGTAAATATAAGTATCGCTGGTGTTACATCCATAAATGTACCAACTACAAGTAATAATACATTTATAAGAAGTAATATAAGGAACTTATTAGTTGTAAGACCAAGTATTGCCTTAGCTATCATATCTGGAATTCCTGTAAATGCCATAGCCCATGACATAATAGATGAAAGACCGATCATGAATGTGATAATACCTGTTGTCTTAGCTGCCTCAAGGACAATTCTAGGAATGTCTTTAATCTTAAATGCTCTGTATATAAGTGATAATACTGTTGCATATACTACTGCGATAGCAGAACCTTCTGTTGCTGTGAAGATACCTCCAAGGATACCTCCGATTACGATTACGATAAGTAAAAGGCTTGGGATTGCCTGCCAGAATGTCTTAAGAGCAACCTTAAGAGGAACTCTTGATTCTGCCTGATATCCACGCTTCTTAGCCATGATACCTGCAAGCACCATAACTGCACCACCCCAGAGAATACCTGGAATATAACCTGCCATAAAAAGTGCTGCTATAGAAACACTGCCTGCAACGCTTGAATAAACGATCATTGTGTTACTTGGTGGGATAAGCATACCTACTGGAGCAGATGCTACATTAACTGCTGTACTGTAGTTCTTATCATAACCTTCCTTTTCCTCAAGTGGTCCGATTGTACCACCCATGGCAGCGGCTGCTGCACCTGAGCCTGAGATTGCTCCGAATAACATATTTGCTACTACATTTGACTGTGCAAGAGCACCCGGCATACGTCCGCTGATTACCTTGGCACAGTTTACAAGTCTCTGTGCGATACCACCATTATTCATTATGTTACCTGCAAGAATGAAAAATGGAATAGCTATAAGTGAAAACGAGTTAGAACCCGCAAATATTCTCTGTGCAGAAGTTGCGAAAGAAACATCTGCTGGAATCATACATATCATTGAAACTGCTGATGACATACCTATGGCTACACCGATTGGAGCACCGATAACAAGCAGTACTACCAGTATTGTAACCATTACTAAGGCTACCTGTAATGCTATACTCATATTTACCTCCTATTCTGCCTCTTTCTTAAGCTCAAGAGTGATATTATATACGCTGTAGAATATAATAATCACGCCGCATATTGGGATGATTGAATATATAATACCTGTTGGAATGTGTAATATTGAATCGAACTGTACAAAGTTCATATGTGTTATCCTGAAACCACCAAATACCATTACAAGTCCTGAAAATGCTATTGTTACACACTCGATTATAATATTAACTACTGTCTTTGCTTTTCCTGGAAGCTTATCCTTTACAACACCTATGTTGATATGTTCTCTCTGTCCGAACATATATGTTGCTGATATGATTATTAACCATACAAATGCATATCTTGTAAGAATTTCTGTCACGCTGCTTGGCGCAGAGAAGATATATCTTGCAATTACCTGATAAGTTACCATAAGCACCATCATTATAAATATGAATACGCTTGCATACGAAGTTATCTTATCCAATATATTTTTAACTGTCTTCATATTAAGTACACCTCCTCATTAGTTCTCGTCACGTAAAGCTTCTACCTTATTATATATATCCTTTGTCATATCTGACTGATTAGCGATACTGTCAAGTAATGGCTGGCATTTCTCTCTGAATTCGTTAGTATCTGGATATACAAATATTGCTCCGTGTGCTTCTGCTTCTTCCTTACCTTTTTCAACAGCTTCCTTAAATGTGTCAAATTCGTATTCTGTTGACTCCATTACAAGCTCGTCAAATATTGCTCTGTCTTCTGCTGACATACTGTCAAGAAAGTTAGTACTTGCTACTACTACGTCTGGATGTACGATATGTCTTGTATATGAATAATACTTTGCTACTTCATAATGCTTGAAGTCTGAGTATACAAGCTCACTGTTTTCACCTGCATCAATAACACCCTGCTGGAGTGCTGTATATACCTCTGACTGAGACATTGCTGTACCTGTACCACCCATATACTTAACCATGTTAAGATATGTAGTACTGTCATTAACTCTGACAATCATACCCTTAAGGTCATCTGCTGAGTTAATAGGCTTAGCTGCATATATGTTTCTCTCGCCGGCTGTATATATTGTAAGAACCTCAAAATTATATTTCCTTGTTGACTTAAAAAGGTCTGTGAATACACCAGTTTCTGTTGCTCTTCTTAAGTGGTCCATATCCTTGTAAAGATAAGGGGCACCTACGATAGCAAAGTCTGAATCATATCCTTCTGGCACTGAACATGGAACGATAGCCATATCAAGAGCACCTGTTCTTATGAACTCTGCCATAGAACCCTGCTCACCAAGCACACCATTGGCATATATATTCATCTTGTATCTTCCATTAGTTGCCTGCTCGAACTTTTCACCAAGTTCCTTCATAGCCTTGTACTGTGGATGATTTTCATTCTGGTTGAATGCTACTCTTATGATTTTTACTTCCTGACCGTCCGCACTGTTAGTTGAACATCCTGTAAGTGTAAGACTGGCCAGCATTGTTACGCATAATATCAATGCTATTAGTTTCTTGCCCATAAATTCCTCCATATCCGATACATCCCCGCTGACAGCCATAACCCTGATAAATGTCTGCCAGCAGCCTGTATGTATCTACGTGATTACTTTAAAAGGTCTACGCTTACCTTTACTACAACTTTTCTTACTTTAATAGGTTCTCCATCTGCAACCTGTGGTCTGTGCACATCTGTTGGAAAGAATACACAGAAGCATCCTGGTGTAGATGTGATGAAACCTTCATTTTCAACTTCCTTATAGAATATAAGGTCTCTCTCGTCAAATCTTTCAGCTACTTCATAGTTGCCTGTATCTGGTGTAAACCCTAACTTTTCTCTTCCTGTTACAAGGAACTGTACATCTAAGTACTTCTCATGAACCTCTGGCTTTCTGTCTGCAAGTGGTTCTGTCATAGCATCAAATACCTGTGCATATAACTGCTTTCCTTCTATTTCGTATACGCCTGGCTCCATCTTTGTGAAATCATTGCTCTTTAAGTATTCGATTGCTCTTTGTACTGCCTTTGGATAATTAGAATAATCATCCTTTGTGTGAATTGATGAAAATATCATTTTGTTGCTCCTTTTCGTCTGTATTCCGTTAGCAGACATTCCTTAATTTTAATTATTTTTATTATTCTCTATATTTAGTTTCTGTCTGTTCTCGCTGATATTATATTAATACATGCTAATATTTTTATTTACCAGCAATCTATTCAATAATTCTATATCTTTTACTGGACGTTATTCTTACTCTTATCTTCCATGGCGTGAACCATATTAACTATCATCTTATGTGAAGGAACTGGCACACCAAGTCTGTCTCCCGCCTTCACAACTGCACCACTTATTGTATTAACCTCTGTAAGTCTTCCTGCCTTTAAGTCTGCGTAAATAGATGTTCTTCCTTCTGGCGAGTTGATAGATGTATTTCTTACTCTCTCAATCATCTCATCTTCATCAAACTCAAGTCCCATAGCCTTTGCTACCTGCATTGCTTCTTTTATAAGTGTAACTGTCATATTCCATGCATATTCATCCTCTGCGATGAACCCGATAGGTACCTGAAGTACTCCTGTTAATGCACTAAGTGAGACATTCGTAAAGAGCTTATCCCATATAAGCTGCTGTATATTATCGTAAATGTGTGTATCAAAACCACATCCATCAAGACAGACCTTTACTTTCTCAAGCATATTATTCCTGTCTTCTACAAGCATACCTATATTAGTCTTTCCCTTGCCGCCTCTTCTAACATATCCGTTATCAAGAATAGCTCCATTATCTTCTGTTGTTCCTATAATAATTCTTTCCTTAGGAACGAACTCTTCAATAATATCTTCGTGTCCGGCACCATTCTGAAGAGTTAAAACATAAGTATTATCACCGATTATAGCCTTATTTTCCATAAGCGCAGCTCTTGAGTATAATGCCTTGACAAATATAATAACAAGATCAACCTCACCTATTCCTTCGCTGCTAAGTAATGCCTTTGGATGGTATACAACATCTTTATCATTTTCATATAACTTTAATCCGTCTGCACTAATCTTCTCAACAAGGTCTTCCTTCTTATCTATCATGTAAACATCATTATTCATAGAAAGATGTCCACCATATATA
>ERZ780166.1047-NODE-1047-length-16631-cov-6.275700_pt1 | contig 16631 bp, 10 predicted proteins | sample MGYA00511366_ERZ780166 | MGnify/ENA primary metagenome ERZ780166 (study PRJEB29588, sample SAMEA2162231) | human gut metagenome | biome: human gut; feature: human-associated habitat; material: faeces | place: Denmark | collected 2008/2010 ...
AGCTTCTGGCAGGAGGGCGGATTCCGGGCGGCAATGCTTTCCAGCGACGGGCTGATAAACTCTTTTGTCAGCCGGGGGGATTTCCTGAGCTTCGCCTCCAGAACTTCCGCGCTGCCCCGGGAGAGAGTGCCTGCACTGACGGAGCACCTACTGGAGCGTTCCAGGGCAGGCAGCCGGGACGATATTTCGGTCGCTGTTATCCGATGGGGCTGCCCGTAAGGCGCAAAACGGCTTTCTGCCCCTGTTTAAGCCGTTTTGTGCGTATTATTACAAAATCAGACGTTTTTTGCGCGAAGTTTGTCAAAATGGGCAAAAAAATCGTCCCTAATAACAAAAATGTGCGGATTTATCCGCCTTTTTTTTATCCTTAAATGCTTGACTTTTGGCGCTGTTTGGTGTATAATATCATAATGTATCATAATGGATATGTGTGTGAAAAAGCTGTTTTTTGACCCTGACAAGGCGTCAAAATCCGATATTTTCCAGCTATCCGGACCGGATTTTTATTAAGGAGTGATAAAGCCGATGGTGAATGTTAAGCCCATACAGCTCGGAAAAACCACCCGAATGAGTTTTTCTAAGATCAATGAGGTCATCGATATGCCGAACCTCATCGGTATTCAGAAGGATTCCTACGAATGGTTCCTGAATGACGGTATCAAGGAGATCTTCAAGGAGTTCTCCCCGATCACCGATTCCAATGGCAGATACGAACTCTCGTTCATCAGCCACCGCCTTGACGACAAGACTAAGTATACCATTGAGGAGTGCAAGGAGCGTGACGCTACCTATGCTATTCCGATCCGTGTGACCGCGCGTCTTCTCAACAAGGAGACCGGTGAGTTCATGGACAACGAGATCTATATGGGCGATCTGCCGCTTATGACCGACAGCGGTACCTTCGTCATCAACGGCTCTGAGCGTGTTGTAGTATCTCAGCTGGTTCGTTCCCCGGGCGTTTACTACGGCTTCGAGAACGACAAGACCGGTAAGCCCCTCTACAAGGCTACCGTTATCCCGAACCGCGGCGCATGGCTCGAATATGAGATGGACGCCAACGACGTATACTATGTCCGCATAGATAAGAATAGAAAGATCCCCGTTACCACGTTCCTGCGTGCGCTGGGTCTTTCCTCCAACGCTGAGCTGACCGCTAAGTTCGGCGAGGATCCCAGGATTCTTGCTACCATCGAGAAGGACAGCACCCAGAACAAGGAAGAGGCTCTCCTCGAGGTCTACAGAAAGCTGCACCCCGGCGACATGACCAGCGTTGAGTCCGCGCAGAACTACCTCAACAACCAGTTCTTCGACGCAAAGAGATATGATCTGTCCAGATTCGGACGTTACAAGTACAACAAGAAGCTCGCTATCTCCGACAGACTGTACGGCAGAAAGATAGCTGAACCGGTCATCGCTCCTATGACCGGCGAGATTCTCGCTGACGAGGGTGAGTTCATCAGCCGCGAAAAGGCTCTCGAGATCGAGAACGCCGGCGTTATCGACGTAGCTGTTTACCACCCCGAGCGTGAGGACGCCATCGTCCGTGTTACCGGCAACGGCATGGTGGATATCAGGGTCTACACCGGCGATATGGACGTTGAATCCCTCGGCATCAACGAGCATGTTCGCTTCGCTGTTCTTCGCGATATCCTTGAAACTGCGGCAGGCGACCAGGAAGAGCTGGCACGCCTTATCAAGAACCGCGCTGAGGAGCTTATCCCCAGACACATCACAATTGAAGATATTTTCGCGACTGTAAGCTACTTCCTCGATCTCTGCGAGAAGGTCGGCACAGTCGATGATATCGACCACCTCGGCAACAGACGTATCCGCTGCGTAGGCGAGCTGCTCCAGAACAACTTCAGAATGGGCTTCGTCCGCATGGAAAAGACCATTCACGAGAGAATGCAGCTCAACGGTCAGGATCAGGAGAAGGTTTCCCCGGCGTCCCTTATCAATGCACGCCAGGTTATCTCCGCGATGAGAGAATTCTTCGGCTCCTCTCCGCTGTCCCAGTTCATGGATCAGAACAACCCGCTGGCTGAGCTTACTCACAAGCGCCGTCTGTCCTCTCTGGGTCCGGGCGGTCTGTCCAGGGACAGAGCCGGATTCGAGGTCCGCGACGTACACTACTCCCACTACGGAAGAATGTGTCCTATCGAGACCCCTGAAGGTCCTAACATCGGTCTGATTTCCTATCTTGCTTCCTTCGCGAGAATCAACGTATACGGCTTCATCGAGGCCCCCTACAGACGCGTTGACAAGGCTACCGGCAGAGTACTCGACGAAGTAGTCTACATGACCGCTGACGAAGAGGATAACTACGTTGTGGCTCAGGCCAACGAGCCGCTGGACGATGAAGGTCATTTCGCAAGACCGATGGTTCACGCACGCTGCCGCGATACTATCCGTGAGTTCGAACGCGACAAGATCGATTTTATGGACGTATCCCCGAAGATGGTCGTTTCCGTCGCTACGGCTATGATCCCGTTCCTCGAGAACGATGACGCGAACCGTGCACTGATGGGTGCGAACATGCAGCGTCAGGCTGTGCCGCTGATGGTTACCGACAATCCTATCGTCGGAACCGGTATGGAGTACAAGGCTGCCGTTGACTCCGGCGTTGTCATCTGCTCCAAGGAAGACGGCGTAGTCACCGACGTTGACGCAGACAAGATCATCATCACAAACGACCTCGGTCAGGAGCACATCTACAGACTCATCAAGTTCAAGCGCTCCAACCAGGGCAACTGCGTAAACCAGCGCCCGATCGTAAGCAAGGGTGAGAAGGTTAAGGCAGGCGACGTTATTGCAGACGGTCCTGCAACAAAGATGGGCGAGATCGCGCTCGGTAAGAACGCCCTCATCGGCTTTACCACATGGGAAGGCTACAACTACGAGGACGCGGTCCTTATCAACGAGAAGCTCGTTTATAATGACGTTTACACTTCAATTCATATAGAGGAATACGAACTCGAGTGCCGTGAAACCAAGCTCGGCTCCGAGGAGATCACCCGTGATATCCCGAACCTTTCCGACGAGGCTCTCAAGGATCTTGACGAGCGCGGTATCGTTCGCATAGGCGCTGAGGTACACTCCGGCGATATCCTGGTAGGTAAGGTTTCTCCCAAGGGTGAAACTGAGCTTAACGCGGAGGAAAGACTGCTCCGCGCGATCTTCGGCGAGAAGGCAAGGGAAGTGCGCGACAATTCTCTGAGAGTTGCCCACGGCGTAAGCGGTATCGTTGTTGACGTAAAGGTATTCAACCGCGACAACTGCGACGAGCTGTCCCCCGGAGTAAACGAGAAGGTTCGCGTATATATCGCGCAGAAGAGAAAGATCTCCGTCGGCGATAAGATGGCGGGCCGTCACGGTAACAAGGGTGTCGTTTCCAGAATTCTCCGCCAGGAGGATATGCCGTTCCTTCCGGACGGTACTCCGCTTGACATCGTGCTGAATCCTCTGGGCGTACCTTCCCGAATGAACATCGGACAGGTGCTCGAGGTTCACCTTGGATACGTTGCAAAGGCGCTCGGCTGGAAGATCGCAACACCGGTATTCGACGGCGCGCACGAGCAGGATATCCGCGAGCTGTACGAGGCTGCAAGAGCGGTCAACAGCGGCAAGATGGACGAGAACGCAGAGCGTATCTACAACATGAACAGAGAGCCGGGCGAACACAGCGAGGCCGAGCTGCTGGGCGCGAACTCCGCAGGAATCGACTTCACGAAGATCGCATTCACCTCTGACTGTAAGACGCAGCTGACAGACGGCAGAACCGGCGAGAAGTTCGACGGACCTGTAACTGTTGGTTATATGTACTACCTCAAGCTGCACCACCTGGTTGATGATAAGATCCATGCGCGTTCCACCGGTCCTTACTCTCTCGTAACACAGCAGCCTCTGGGCGGTAAGGCTCAGTTCGGCGGTCAGCGTTTCGGTGAGATGGAGGTTTGGGCTCTCGAGGCTTACGGCGCTGCATATACGCTTCAGGAGATCCTGACCGTCAAGTCCGACGACCTGATGGGACGTCAGAAAACCTACGAGGCTATCGTGAAGGGCGAGCCCGTTCCGAAGCCCGGTGTTCCCGAGTCCTTCAAGGTAATGATCAGAGAGCTTCAGGGTCTTGGCCTGGACGTAAGAGTCCTGGACGACAAGGGCGAAGTCGTTGACCTCAGAAACGACGGCGACGAGGATGAGGACGAAACTGGATACGCTTCTGAAACAATGGATTTCAACTACAACACTAATGAGGACGAGCTTAATGACAGAGGCTACGGAATCGTGAACGAGGACGAGATCAATGGTGAATCCGCTGGCTCCTCCGACGATGAGGATGGCTTCGGCGAGGGCAATCTCCCGGACGATGAGCCGATCGACTTCGGCGAGGACGAGTGATCCTCCCGATAATCCCGTGACGAATACAGCCTGCCGCGACCGGCAGCTTTAACGGCTGCCGGCTGGGGCTTTCATAAAGAAACGAGGTAATAAATTGAACACTGTTTTTGAGTCAATGAAGATCGGACTTGCCTCTCCCGACCAGATAAGAGAATGGTCCTACGGTGAAGTGCTCCGTCCTGAAACCATAAACTATCGTACCCAGAAGCCGGAAAAGGAAGGTCTGTTCTGCGAGCGTATCTTTGGCCCGCAGAAGGACTGGGAGTGTAACTGCGGTAAGTACAAGCGCATTCGCTTCAAGGGTAAGGTCTGCGAGAAGTGCGGCGTTGAGGTTACCCGTGCGAAGGTAAGACGTGAGCGTATGGGTCACATCGAGCTTGCCGCCCCGGTTTCCCACATCTGGTATTTCAAGGGCACACCCTCCCGCATCGGTCAGGTGCTGGATATCTCTCCCAAAAGACTGGAAGAGGTGCTCTATTTCACAAAGTATATCGTTATCGATCCCGGCGAGGCCAAGGAGCTGAGCAAGAACCAGCTGCTGGAAGAGAAGGAGTACGCTAACTTCCGCACGAAGTACGGCTCCGACTTCAAGGCAGGCATGGGCGCAGAGGCTATCAAGGAGCTTCTCCAGGAGATCGATCTTGAAAAGCTCTCCAATGAGCTGAAGGAGGAGCTGGCAACAACTCAGCAGGGTCAGAAGCGCGTAAAGCTGCTCAAGCGCCTTGACGTTGTAGAGGCATTCCTCCAGTCCCACAACCGTCCCGAGTGGATGATCCTGGACGTTATCCCGGTTATCCCTCCGGATATCCGCCCGATGGTACAGCTGGACGGCGGACGCTACGGCGTTTCCGACCTGAACGACCTGTACCGCCGCGTTATCAACAGAAACAACCGTCTGAGAAAGCTCATTGAGATGCACTCCCCGGAGATCATCGTGAGAAACGAGAAGCGCATGCTCCAGGAAGCTGTTGACGCGCTTATAGATAACGGCAGACACGGCAGAGCGTACACCGGTTCCAACAACCGTCCGCTCAAGTCCCTTTCCGACCTGTTAAAGGGTAAGCAGGGACGTTTCCGTCAGAACCTGCTCGGTAAGCGTGTTGACTACTCCGGACGTTCCGTTATCGTCGTTGGCCCTGAGCTGAAGATGGATCAGTGCGGTCTGCCTAAGGAGATGGCTCTTGAGCTGTTCAAGCCGTTTGTTCTCAACGATCTGGTAGTAAAGGGCAGCGCTCAGAACATCAAGCAGGCCAAGAAGATGGTAGAGCGCGCAGACGACAAGGTATGGGATTCCCTCGAGTGCGTTATCAAGGATCACCCCGTTCTGCTGAACCGTGCGCCTACACTGCACAGACTGGGTATCCAGGCATTCTCTCCGGTACTCGTCGAGGGTCGTGCGATCAAGCTGCACCCCCTGTGCTGTACCGCATTCAACGCGGACTTCGACGGCGACCAGATGGCGGTACATCTCCCCCTGTCCGCAGAGGCTCAGGAAGAGGCGCGCACTCTCATGCTCGCAGCCAAGAACCTGCTGAAGCCGTCTGATGGACGTCCTGTTACCGTTCCTACACAGGATATGGTACTGGGTTCCTACTACCTGACCATCGAAAAGTCCGGCGAGAAGGGCGAGGGCAAGGTATTCCGCGACGCAAACGAAGCGCTCATGGCTTACCAGGACGGCATAATCTCCATTCACGCAAATATAAAGGTAAGAGTTACCAAGGATCTCGGCGACACCAAGATCACAAGACTTGTTCCGGCTACCGTCGGCAGGATCATCTTTAACGAGCACATTCCGCAGGATCTGGGCTACGTTGACAGAACAGATCCCGAGCACCAGCTGGATTACGAGATCTCCTTCAAGGTCGGCAAGAGCCAGCTTGGTAAGATAATAGACCGCTGCCTCAAGATCCACGGCACAGCTACAACAGCTCAGGTGCTGGATAAGATCAAGGCAATGGGTTATAAGTACTCCACAAGATCCGGTATCACCGTTGCGGTAAGCGACGCTGTTATCCCTCCGCAGAAGGCAGAGATCCTCGCCGACGCGGACGCAAAGATCGCAAAGCTGAACAAGCGCTTCAACCGTGGTTTCATCTCCAACTACGAGCGCCAGGAAGAGTTCAAGAAGATCTGGAACAAGGCTACCGAAGACGTCGGAAACGCTCTGACGGCAAACCTCGACAAGTACAACAATATCTTCATGATGGCGGACTCCGGTGCGCGTGGTTCTACAAACCAGATCAGACAGTTGGCAGGTATGAGAGGACTTATCGCGAACACCTCCGGTAAGACCATCGAAATGCCTATCAGAGCTAACTACCGTGAGGGTCTGACAGTCCTGGAGTACTTCATCTCCGCCCGCGGCGCCCGTAAGGGACTTGCCGATACCGCGCTGAGAACGGCGGACTCCGGTTATCTGACCAGACGACTTGTTGACGTATCCCAGGAAGTCATCGTACGCGAAGAGGACTGCGGCACCACCGACGGTATCGACGTATACGAGATCAAGGAAGGCAAGGAGCTGGTCGAGAAGCTCGGCGAACGTCTTGTTGGACGCTTCCTCTCCGAGGACTTCAAGGACAAGGACGGCAACGTCCTCGTATCCCGTGATAAACTCATGACCGACGCTGACGCAGCAAAGATCGTGGATTCCGGTGCTGAGCTGGTAAAGATCCGTTCTGTTCTTACCTGCGGACTCAAGAACGGCGTGTGCGCACGCTGCTATGGCGCTTCCCTGGCAACAGGTCAGCTCATCAATATCGGCGAGGCTGTTGGTATCATCGCGGCACAGTCCATCGGTGAGCCTGGTACTCAGCTGACAATGAGAACGTTCCATACCGGTGGTATTGCTTCCGCCGAGGATATCACACAGGGTCTTCCCCGTGTCGAGGAACTGTTCGAGTCCCGCCGCCCGAAGAACGCTGCGATCATCGCAAGAGTCGGCGGTAAGGTTCGCTACGAGAAGATCAAGAAGCAGAACAACATCATAATTACCCAGGAGGACGGCACCGAGGAAGCTTATCCGATTTCCTACGACCTCCGCCCGAGAGTATATGAGGGTGATACAGTAAATGTCGGCGATCCGCTGACCATCGGTTCCTTCAACCCCCACGACGTGCTGGAAGTACTCGGTGAAGAGGCAGTTCAGAACTACATCATCGCAGAGGTACAGAAGGTTTATCGTATGCAGGGTGTTGATATCAACGATAAGCACATTGAGGTCATCGTTCGTCAGATGATGAGAAAGATCAGGATCACCGATCCGGGGGACAGCTACCTGCTGCCTGGTTCCATCATCGGCAAGAACGAGCTTACCCAGGTCTGCGAGGAGATCCAGCAGCGCATAGACAACGGCGAGGTTGGTCTGAGAATGCCGCAGAGCGAGGCAGTCCTGCTCGGTATTACCAAGGCATCTCTGGCTACGGACAGCTTCCTGTCCGCAGCTTCCTTCCAGGAAACAACACGAGTTCTTACTGACGCGGCTATCCGCGGCAAGGAGGATCCGCTGCTCGGTCTGAAGGAGAATGTCATCATCGGTAAGCTTATCCCTGCCGGCACGGGTCTTTATGCTGAAGAGCGCGAGGCTGAAAAGGAGGCTCTCGCAGCCGCTGAAGCAGCAGCAGAGAATACCCCTGAGGACAATGTTGGCTAAAATGCACAAAAAAATGTGCGCGTGATACAAATGTAACGGTGTTTGCTACAAAGTTTCGCTGAAACTCTTGACAAACACCGTTCTTTGCTTTAAAATATATAAATGTGTGTGAGTATATTTTTCGAGATCGTCGGGAAAATACATGCATACGAAAAATTATTGGAGGTGAAATAATGCCTACGTTTAATCAGCTTGTCCGCAAGGGACGCGAGGTTTCTGAGAAGAAATCCAAGGCTCCTGCACTCCAGAAGTCAATGAACACACTGCGCAAGCAGCAGGTTGACCAGTCTTCTCCCCAGAAGAGAGGCGTGTGCACAGCCGTTCGTACTCAGACCCCTAAGAAGCCGAACTCCGCTATGAGAAAGGTAGCCAGAGTAAAGCTTTCTAACGGTTATGAAGTTACAGCTTATATTCCCGGTATCGGACACAAACTGCAGGAACACTCTGTTGTACTGATCCGTGGCGGTCGTGTTAAGGACCTTCCTGGTGTGCGTTACCACATCATCAGAGGTACACTCGACGCTCAGGGTGTAGACAAGAGAATGCAGGGACGCTCCAAGTATGGTGCAAAGCGTCCGAAGGCTGGAAAGAAAGCGTAATTTCTGACTTATTGCTGTCAGACAAGGCATTATTTTTGATAGAGCCTCTGTTTGGACGGCGGAAGGTCAATGCCACCCGTGAGGGTAGGATTTATGCTTTCGAGTACCTATGATTTTCATTTCGTATGAAGGAGGGAAGTAAAGTGCCAAGAAGAGGTAATGTTCCGAAGCGTGAAGTTCTTCCGGATCCTGTGTACGGCTCTGAGCTCGTAACAAGACTGGTAAACAATATCATGCTCGACGGAAAGAAGGGCGTAGCCCAGAAAATCGTATACGGCGCATTTGAGATCGTTGCTGAGAAGACCGGCAAGGACGCTCTGGAAGCTTTCGAGGAGGCAATGGAGAACATCATGCCGCAGCTCGAGGTTAAGGCTCGCCGTGTCGGCGGTGCAACCTACCAGGTTCCTATGGAGGTTCGCCCCGAGAGAAGACGCACACTCGGTCTGAGATGGATCACCACCTACAGCCGTGCGCGTAACGAGAAGACAATGAAGGAAAGACTTGCAAACGAGATCCTGGACGCACTGAACGGTCAGGGCGGCGCTTGCAAGAAGCGTGACGATACTCATAAGATGGCTGAAGCTAACAAGGCTTTCGCACATTATAAGTGGTAATCAGAAACAGATGAGTTACCTGGGGCGCATACCCCGGGTAATTCCAGAATTACGGAGGAATTTATGAAAAGAGACGTATCTCTCGAAATGACCCGTAATATTGGTATCATGGCGCACATCGACGCCGGCAAGACCACCACAACTGAGCGTATCCTGTTCTACACTGGTATCAACCACAAGATCGGTGAAACTCACGATGGTACTGCTACGATGGACTGGATGGTTCAGGAGCAGGAGAGAGGTATCACAATCACCTCCGCTGCTACCACGGCCTTCTGGAAGGACCATAGAATCAATATTATCGACACCCCTGGTCACGTTGACTTCACAGTTGAAGTTCAGCGTTCCCTGAGAGTGCTTGACGGTTCCGTAACTGTTTTCTGTGCAAAGGGCGGCGTAGAGCCTCAGTCAGAAACAGTATGGCGTCAGGCAGATGAATACCATGTACCCAGAATGGCTTATGTCAACAAGATGGATATCATGGGCGCAGACTTCTACAACGTAGTACAGATGATGCACGACAGACTGAAGTGCAACGCTGTTCCGATCCAGCTGCCTATCGGCGCTGAGGCGGACTTCAAGGGAATCATCGACCTCGTTGAGATGAAGGCTGATGTATACTACGACGATATCGGTAAGGATATGCGTGTTGAGGATATCCCTGCTGACATGATGGATAAGGCTAAGGAATACAGACAGAACCTTCTCGAGAAGGTTGCTGAGCTGGACGACGCTCTGATGGAGAGATACTTCGAGACCGAGGGTGAGGATTTCACCGTTGAGGAGATCAAGGCTGCCATCAGAAAGGGCACCATCGAGAACAAGTTCGTTCCTGTTATCTGCGGTACTTCCTACAGAAACAAGGGCGTTCAGAAGCTCCTTGACGCTGTCGTTGACTATATGCCTTCTCCTCTTGATATTCCTTCCATCAAGGGTGTAGACCCCGAGACTGGCGAGGAAGTTGAGAGACACGCAGGCGACGATCAGCCGTTCTCCGCGCTCGCATTCAAGATCGCTACTGACCCGTTCGTTGGTAAGCTCTGCTTCTTCAGAGTTTACTCCGGTTACGTTGAGGCTGGTACAACAGTCCTGAACGCTACAAAGGACAAGAACGAGCGTATGGGCCGTATCCTTCAGATGCACTCCAACCACAGACAGGATATCGACGCATGCCCGTGCGGTGATATCGCAGCCGTTGTTGGTACAAAGTACACCACCACTGGTGATACTCTCTGCGACGAGAACCACCCTGTAATCCTCGAGTCCATGGAGTTCCCGGAGCCGGTTATCGACCTGGCTATCGAGCCCAAGACCAAGGCTGGTCAGGAAAAGATGGCTATCGCACTCGCAAAGCTTGCTGAAGAAGACCCGACATTCAAGACCTGGACAAACCAGGAGACCGGTCAGACCATCATCGCTGGTATGGGTGAGCTCCACCTCGATATCATCGTTGACAGACTGCTCCGTGAGTTCAAGGTTGAGGCTAACGTTGGTGCTCCTCAGGTTGCTTATAAGGAAACTATCACTGGCACAGCTGACATCGACATGAAGTACAAGCGCCAGTCCGGTGGTTCCGGTCAGTACGGTCACGTTAAGATCAAGGTAGAGCCGAACGAGTCCGGTAAGGGCTACGAGTTCAGCAACGACGTTGTCGGCGGTTCTATCCCGAAGGAGTTCATTCCTGCTGTTGACGCAGGTATCCAGGGCGCTCTTAACGCCGGTGTCCTCGCAGGCTATCCTGTTGTTGACATCAAGGTTTCCCTGTACGACGGTTCTTACCACGAGGTAGACTCCTCCGAAATGGCATTTAAGATCGCAGGTTCTATGGCTATCAAGGAAGCCCTCAAGCAGGCGCATTCCGTTATCCTCGAGCCGATCATGAGAGTTGACGTTGTCGTTCCTGATGACTACATCGGTAACGTAATCGGCGACCTTAACTCCCGCCGTGGCCAGATCCAGAACCAGGAGACCAGAAACGGTTCCGTTCAGGTTACCGCTTTCGTTCCGCTTTCTGAGATGTTCGGCTACTCCAACGATCTTCGTTCCAAGACCCAGGGCCGCGGTCAGTATGTAATGCAGCCGAGCCACTACATTGAGGTTCCGAAGTCCATTTCCGAGGCTATCATGAGCAAGCGCAAGCAGGGTTAATTCCGCGTAAATTTGCACTCTCAGACCAATTTTTCTGCGAAACTACTTGATTTTTTCGCAGAAAGATGATAAAATAATATTACTGAAATTACGGCGTTCCCCACCCAATGGGGGACACCAGATCACCTATTAAGGAGGACATACCCATGGCAAAGGAACATTATAATTCCACCAAGCCCCACGTAAACATTGGTACCATTGGTCACGTAGACCACGGTAAGACCACCACCACCGCTGCTATCACCAAGTGGCTTTCCCTTCAGGGCAAGGCTAAGTTCGAAGCTTACGACATGATCGATAAGGCTCCGGAGGAGAGAGAGCGTGGTATCACAATCAACACCGCTCACGTTGAGTACGAGACCGAGAAGCGTCACTACGCTCACGTTGACTGCCCCGGCCATGCTGACTATATCAAGAACATGATCACCGGTGCTGCTCAGATGGACGGCGCTATCCTCGTTGTTGCTGGTACTGATGGCCCTATGGCTCAGACCAAGGAGCACATCCTTCTCGCTCGTCAGGTAGGCGTTCCTGCAATCGTTGTATTCATCAACAAGTGCGATGACGTTGACGATCCCGAGCTGCTCGACCTCGTAGAGATGGATATCCGTGACGTTCTGTCCCAGAATGACTTCCCCGGCGATGAAGTTCCCGTTATCCGTGGTTCCGCTAAGGTTGCTCTGGATTGCACTTCCACCGATCCTAACGCTCCCGAGTATGCTTGCATCAAGGAGCTCATGGACGCTGTTGACGAGTACATTCCTGCTCCTGAGCGTGATGAGAACAAGCCGTTCCTGATGCCTGTTGAGGATACAATGACCATCACTGGCCGTGGTACCGTTGCAACTGGTAGAGTTGAGCGTGGCGTTGTTAAGGTTAACGATACCGTTGAGATCACTGGTCTGACTGACGAGCCCAAGTCCACCGTTGTTACCGGTCTTGAGATGTTCAGAAAGACCCTGGACGAGGCAGTTGCTGGTTACAACATCGGTGCTCTGCTCCGTGGTGTTACCCGTCAGGATATCGAGCGTGGTCAGGTTCTCTGCAAGCCCGGTTCCATCCACCCGCACACCAAGTTCACTGGTCAGGTTTACGTTCTTAAGAAGGAAGAGGGCGGCCGTCATACTCCGTTCGTTTCCAACTATCGTCCGCAGTTCTTCTTCAGAACTACCGACGTTACCGGCGTAATCACCCTGCCTGCTGACAAGGAAATGTGCATGCCTGGCGATAACGTAGTTATGGACGTTGAGCTCATCACTCCTATCGCTATCGAAGAGGGTCTGCGTTTCGCTATCCGTGAGGGTGGCAGAACCGTAGGTTCTGGCGTTGTTACCAAGGTTAACGGTTAATCCGTCGATTCGTAACGATCCACTTAATAATAAGACCGCTTCCCGAATGGGAAGCGGTCTTTTATATGTAGATGTTCATTTAATCTGTTGACAAACTAAGTTATTTAGGTTATAATAAGAATAGGTTAATCAGTTTTTAATATTTATTTTGTATGATGCTTCAAATAATCAAGAAGGCCAAGGAGAATCAAGTATGTATTGCAGATACTGTGGTAAACAGATTTCAGATGACGCAAAATTTTGCGAAGCTTGCGGAAAACCCCAGTTTAATCCCAATTTCGTGAATCAGGAAAAAAACAATAACATGACGCTTCTTTACTCTAAGCCTTTTTTATTAAGTGTTTTTTCGATAATACTAAATGTAACAGCTGTAATTTTGTCTTTTACAAAAATATTTAAAATTAATATTTCACTGTTTGATAACATCTATTCAAATAGTATTCAATTAGGTATATTTGACTTATTCAAATGTAGAAATATTTTATCTTCATTCTCATATTCTGACGAATTAACTGATGAGTTATCAATTTATCTTGGATTATGGGGCTTAGGTTTATGCTTTGTACTTCTTGTGTATCTGATATTTATACTTGAGTATTTGGTTAATACTTGTAGAAAGCATCATAATAAAAACCGACCGAATTTTTACATTTCATTTTCTCTTATACCCATTTGTTTATTAGTCATTATTTCAACAGTTGGAATGTGCCTGGCAACTGCGAAGCTTTATAATTTTGGTAGCGTATCGCCTTCTGTTACTTTAGTTGTGATATATATTATAGGTGTAGTTCAATTGATTATTAATATATTATTTTCAACTAATAAGAAATATATATTTTAAAAGCTTCATTCATGTTGACTGCATGCTTGCTACTATATTTTGTAAATATAAATATAGAATAAATATAGTAAAATCCCCCGGCAAACACCGGGGGATTAAAATTATGCATTAATTAATCACAGCAGGCTCTTATAAAGCTCAGTGATCTCCTCAACGGAGGTATCACGTGGATTACCGGGTCTGCAAGCGTCGTCGTAAGCGGACTGCGCCAGAAACGGGATATCCTCGGGCTTTACGATATCCTTGAGGTTAGCCGGGATTCCTACGTCGTGGGACAGCTGTTTTACTGCGTCAACGGCTGCCTTTCTGTACTCTTCCTGGGTCATCTTCTCGGTACCCTCAACGCCCATAGCCTTTGCAATATCGCGGTACTTCTCGCCGGTGCAGGGAGCGTTGTATTCCATTACAGTCGGGAGAATGATTGCGTTGGCAACGCCGTGGGGAGTATCATACAAAGCGCCCAGAGGGTGAGCCATGGAGTGAACGATACCCAGTCCAACATTGGAGAATCCCATGCCGGCAACGTACTGACCGAGAGCCATTCCCTCGCGTCCCTCGGGAGTGTTGGCAACGGCGCCGCGGAGGGATCTGGAGATGATTTCGATAGCCTTGAGGTGGAACATATCGGAAAGTTCCCATGCAGCCTTAGTGATGTAGCCCTCAATAGCGTGCGTGAGAGCGTCCATACCGGTGGCAGCAGTCAGTCCCTTGGGCATTGTGGACATCATCTCAGGGTCAACAACAGCAACGACAGGAATGTCGTGGGGGTCAACGCATACCATCTTGCGGTTTTTCTCAACATCGGTGATAACGTAGTTGATGGTAACTTCCGCAGCGGTGCCGGCGGTGGTAGGAACTGCAATTATCGGAACTGCCGGCTTCTTTGTGGGAGCAACACCCTCCAGGCTTCTAACATCAGCGAACTCCGGATTGTTGATGATGATTCCGATCGCCTTGGCGGTATCCATGGAGGAACCACCGCCGATGGCGATGAGGTAGTCAGCGCCGCTCTTCTTGAAAGCAGCAACGCCGGTCTGAACGTTTTCGATGGTGGGGTTCGGCTTGATATTATCATAAACCTCGTAAGCCAGACCGTCCTTCTCAAGCACATCGAGGACCTTCTTGGTCACACCGAACTTGATGAGGTCGGGATCGGAACATACGAAAGCTTTCTTGAATGCGCGGTTCTTTGCTTCGACAGCGATGTTGGCGATAGCGCCTGCGCCATGATAGGAGGTTTCGTTGAGTACAAATCTGTTTGCCATAATTGCATTTTCCTTTCATGTTGGAATTTATCTGAACGGCGTAATACCTGTTTCAGTCTTTACTTGAGGTTCTTTACCTGGGCGTTCGCTTCGTCCACAAGAGCCTTGAGCTTCTCGATGACATCGGCGTTCTGCTGGATTTCGGTGTTGCAGGTCTTGAGCTGAGCGTTGATACCTACGATCGCCTTCTTGATCTCGTTGAGAGTATTCTCGACCTCGTTAGCCTGCTTGGTGTTCTTGTCGGCAAGGGTGCGCACTTCCTGGGCGATAACGTTGAATCCGGCTCCGGCGGCGCCTGCGCGCTTCGCTTCAATGGAAGCGTTGAATCCTATCAGCGTAAGCTGCGTGGAGGCATTCTCAATAGCCTTTACGATACCGTCCGTGCTCTCGACAGCCTTTGAGGACGCAGCGGCGGAATCCTTAATTGTGGAGAAATTGTTCTCAAGCGAGAGAATATTTGACACGACGTTGTTCATGCTTCCGGTGATCTCCGTAAACTTGTCGTTTACTTCATCAATAACAGTGTCCTTTCTCTTCTGGGATTCCAGGGCGACAAGTCTTTGATATCCTACTTCGGAGAGCGCATTTGCCATCTGCCAGAGCAGATTTGCCGCTGCTTCGATCTGGCGCTTCGGAACGATCTTCACCTTGCGGAGGGCTGCTATGTAATCGTCCTGGTCAATGCCAAGCTCGTCAGCTATCTTGCGGAATTTATCCTCGTCAGGCTCCTCGGGAAGTACCTGACCGCCGATAAGGGAGCCGATGTGCTTACCATTCACGACAACTGGAGCGGCAAAATCCATAAGTCCGCTGGTGCAGTAATATACGGAGGGCTTTCCTGTGCGGCTGGCTTCCTCGCCGCCCTTCAGGTCGCACTGATTGCAGCGTTCTGCGCCAACGTGGGATTTGCGTGTGAGCTTCATGCAGAAGTCAGTGAAATTACTTCCCTCGGTAACGGGGCCGTTTTCGTCTGTTGCAATCGCAGCCATTCCAGTGGCGGCGGCAAAAGCGTCCTGCAGGTTTTGGAGTGTACGCCTGTCGATTACATCAAGCAGAGTGATATTGTTAAGATCCATTTTAATATCTCCTTTTTAGAAATTGATATTCGTGGGTTTTATCTATACACGAATTTAGTATAATTACATTATACATGATTTTTACAAATAAATCAAGGGGTTTGATGTGAAAAAAAGCAAACGAAGCCTAAATTGATGTGAAATTTTTGTGAATTATATACATAACGGTAATATTAAAAAGGCATATACGGGACATGCGCCGCATATTATAGACCGGGTGATGATATGCGAAAAAAGCGCGGAAATTCACGGCTTGCGCCGTTTGTCAGAGGAATTGCCACCGGATACATGGTAACTGCCGCAATATCAGCGGCTGGGGCGCTGATATTGCTTCTGTTCGGTGCGGACGGAGGGATATCATGGCTCCCCGCAACAGCCGCTGCTGCGGCAGGCAGCTTCGTCTGCGGAAGGACTGCCGGAAAAATACGCCGGCATGACGGGTTAAGGACCGGAGCAATATGTGGAGTAATGTACATAGCGCCGCTGATCCTCCTGGGAATTATCCTCGGGCGGACTGACGGCACTCTTATTCTGATAAAGCTGCTTCTCTGCCTGGGATTCGCGGCAGGGGGCGCGGTCTCCGGGGTAAATTCCCCGGAAAGCTGATGCGCGCCCGTAAGATACTTCTGGCGGCGATGGCGGTCGCTGCCGCAGTCGGGATAGTTCTCCGCTCGGAGGAGCTTTCC
>ERZ780166.1056-NODE-1056-length-16487-cov-6.181536_pt1 | contig 16487 bp, 18 predicted proteins | sample MGYA00511366_ERZ780166 | MGnify/ENA primary metagenome ERZ780166 (study PRJEB29588, sample SAMEA2162231) | human gut metagenome | biome: human gut; feature: human-associated habitat; material: faeces | place: Denmark | collected 2008/2010 ...
CGATAGAACAGCTGAAAACAATGATCTGGCGCTACTACATGAGTTATTGGAATAACAGGAGGATATGCTCGTCCATTGGCGGAATGCCTCCGGCAGAGAAGCGCCGCAGATATTACTCGGATAAGACAGGCAAATCTGCGGCCGCCGCAATGGAATAAATATCCACTCCGCTACGCTACATGGATATTTATTCCATTGCACTGCTGCTCAAAATTTTTGAGTGAAATGTGTAAAGCTATATTGACAATATCAAAATTAATTGAGCCGGTAAACAAAATGCGAGAGCAACTAGCAAAGACACATTGAATATAGTACAACGTAACAAAATAGAACGTAGCTGACATTACCCCTGTTCGTCCAAAACGAGCGGGGGGCTTTTTTTGTCAGCGCGTGAATCTCTGCGTTGCGCGGGGTTATTCAGTCTTGATTACAGCGCGGTATTTCGTACCGCGTCCGTTTCCGATTTTCTCGATTTCGCCGGATTTCAGTAATCTGCCGAGTTCGACCTCGACGGTCGTAACGCTGATGTCGGGAAGTTTGTCGCAAATATCACGTTTGGAAACAGGCAGCAGACTGCCCGTTATAAAATCCTCGATTCGCTGTTTCTTTGTTATCTTTTTATCCTTGAAATTTGCAAATCTGCTGTCCAGTTCAAAGTAGCTCATTTTCAGGTTAAACAGAAAGTTGTCGATGAACGGAAAGTAGCTGTTATCGTTCTCGTGCCAGCGCTCAGAGGATTTCTGCAAGGACGTGTAATAATAATTTTTGTAGGTGTTAATCTGCTCCTCAATTGACACATATTTTCCCGCGCTGAATCCGCATTTATACAGCAAAAGCAGCGACAGTAATCTTGACATTCTGCCGTTTCCGTCGCGGAATGGGTGAATGCAGAGGAAGTCCAGAATCACGCACGGGATAAGCAGCAGCGGGTTGATTTCCGACTCCGAATACGCGGCATGGTACGCAAGAATCAACTGTTCCATCGCCGCGGAAGTTTCGCTTGCGGGAACCGGCGTGAAACGCACGCTGCGTACGCCCTCACGGTCGGTTTCCATGATGAAATTGTCCTCCGTCTTGTACTTCCCCGCGAGGTTGTCGCCGCTGGGCTGGAGGAGCATTCGGTGCAGCTGCAGTATGCTTTTTTCGCTGAACGGAATGTCGGAGTAACTGCCGTGGATAAGGTCTAGCGCGTCGCGGTAGCCTGCGATTTCAAGCTCGTTATGTCCCTGCGGCACGATGGATTTGTTCACGATGTCGCGGATACGCTTGTCCGTCGTGATTATCCCCTCGATGGCGTTGGAGCTTTTCACCGACTGTATCTTCGCGACGGATTCCATCGCCGAGAATACGTCCGCGAAGTCGGTTCGGCGAAGCTCCTCCTTTGCTTTCATCTCGTATATCGAGGTCGCGGAGTTCATTATGTCGGCGGGGACGCTGATTTTTTTCAGGAATGTGTAGTCGAACTTTCGCATGGGGTTCTCCTTATATTGCGGTTTATCTGCATATATTATAGCTTATTATATGCATATTGTCAACACGCAATATTGAGAAATTACTCAATCCGGAATGTTGCGCGCGAACTCCTTCCCGATTTCCGCAAAGACTATCCAGCCCTTTTTCCCGCGCGGAACGCTCGCCCTTTTCAAGCTCGCTCATCTGCCGCAGTGTCGCGTTGATTTTCTCGTAATCCTCAATGTAAAGATTTTACCGTGCTGCCGCTATCGGCAATTTCAGCAAATAAATCTCCGGAAATCCTCTTGTTTTTTTGCCGATAACGGTATATAATATCCATAAGGAGTTGAAATCATGAAATATATATCCGTAAAGCAAGCCGCGGAGCTGTGGAGCCTGTCCGAACGCAGCGTCCGGAATTACTGCGCTCAGGGGCGCATAGAGGGCGCGTTCCTGACCGGAAAGACATGGAATATCCCCGAGAATGCGACCAAGCCCACGCGCACTGCGACGGCAAAAAAAGCGCCCTCCACCCTCGCCGAGATACTCGCAGACGAAATGCAGAGCGGCCGCAAGGGCGGTATCTACCACAAGATACAGGTGGAGCTGACCTACAACTCCAACCACATCGAGGGCAGCCGCCTGACCGCCGACCAGACCCGATACATCTTCGAAACCAACACGATCAGCGTGCTGAAAGACGAAACCATCAATGTGGACGACATCATCGAAACATCCAACCACTTCCGCTGTATTGACCTCATCATCGAGAACCGCAGTAAAAAGCTGTCCGAAGCGTTCATCAAGGAGCTTCACCGCGTTCTGAAATCCGGAACTTCCGACAGCCGGAAAGCGTGGTTCGCGGTCGTGGACTACAAGAAGCAGCCGAACGAGGTCGGCGGCGAAATTACCGCACTCCCCAGGGACGTCCACGCGGAAATGCGCAGGCTCCTTACGGAGTACGAAAACGGTGCGCCGAAAACCCTCGAGGACATCGCGGAATTCCACGCGAGGTTCGAGAAGATACACCCGTTCCAGGACGGAAACGGCAGCGTCGGGCGGCTCATTATGTTCAAGGAGTGCCTGCGCTACAGCGTCGTGCCGTTCATCATCGACGCAAGCATTAAGCTGCTTTATTACAACGGGCTGAAAAACTGGGACAGCCAGCACGGGTATCTCATCAGAACCTGCCTGCTCGCGCAGGACGCGTTCCGGGAGATGATGGGGTACTTTGAGATTACGGAAGTCTGATTATTTATTCATATAGTCAAGCGCAGCGAAAAACATCTCGTAAACATCGTCCCAGCCGTCCGGAGTATCAACTCCCCCGCCGTTTACCGAGCGGCACATTGCGGCGCAGGTTTCCTCGCCATCGTAGAGAAGTTCAGCCGCAGTTATCGGGAATCCCTCGGATGTTGCCAACTCACAGAGCGCGTTCACGGGATTTCTGCCGTTTCGGGTCGCGTATATTCTTTCGGTAAGTTCTTTATTGTTCTTTGATTTTTCAAGCAAGAATGTCAGACTATCGTTCATTTTATCACTCCTCGCCTTTCATTTTACCACTATTCCCTATAAAATGCAAGATGGCCGTAGATGCGACCCTCTTGTTTCTTATTTAAATCCGTTCATTACTTCAGGTCTGAACGGCAACGTTATTTTGAATGCCTGTTCGGTTACCTCAAGCTTATGCTTAACCGTGCTGTTCTTATAGGAGTCCGCAATTTTCATCAATCCGGTGCCGTCCGTTTCAACTATCATCGCCTTTATTCGTTCAGCAGAAGCAGGTGCGCTTGATGAAACCTGTCACATATACACGCCGTCTGATCTGAACCCAAGCTTCTCTGCGATGAGCTAATGAATTTCAACAAGCTGAGTTCAAATGTTCAAAAAAGTCTTTATCATCCCTGCTCAAACCGCCTGCGCAGCTTCTCTAAAGCCTTTTTCTCTATCCGCGAAATGTAGCTGCGCGAGATTTTGAGCTGCTTTGCTATCTCCCGCTGGGTCATCGCTTCGCAGACGTACCCCCTGCCGTTCCGTATTCCGTAGCGCTTGCAGATTATCTCCTTTTCGCGCTCGTCAAGCTCCTCCTCAATGTACCTGTACAGCTTCTGCGAATTTATCCTGAGCTCTGCTTCCTCCTCTATGTTCACATTGCTTGCCAGTATATCCGCTATCGTCAGCGTGTTTCCCTCGCTGTCCGTTTCCAGCGGCTCGTTTATGTAGACCTCGCTCTGCTGGTGCTTTATCTTCCGAAAGTGCATTTTTATCTGGTTATCTATATGCCATCTGCGGAAACATTTCCATATATTCCCGCAGAGCTGTATTCCGCGTTCTGGTGCGGCTCTGTGAAAGTGGTCGGGGCTAAGAAGCCGGAAGATTCCATGCTGTGCGCTTGTGATGTGGATACGCTTACTGACGGCGAGCGGCTGAAGGTGCTCAGGCTTCGCGCCGGGCTGACGATACGGCAGGCTGCGGAAATGATTGGGATTTGTCGGCATACGCTCATGAATTATGAGAGGGGGAGTGCTAAGGTTAAGCCTGCGGTTTATGAAAAAGTAGTCAGACTATACTCCCATTGTTAAAATGCAAAAGGTGCTGTTCTGAGGAGCAGTACGTTTGTCTTGCAATTATTATCAGCATCTTGTTATAAAGCAACTCAAACTAAGATTACATTAAATTGTGAAAACTTCCTGATTTACTATTATTTTAATAGGCAATAATTTTAAGCACTATACTTAATCTCTTGGTTTGACACTTAAAATATGGTATAATTTATATGGAAACCTCTAAAAACCGGTTTGAAAAGGGAAAATGGGTAGAGTGCGCCGAATGCAATGAAAGCCGACGAAGTAAGGCTGTATGCCTTACGAGGAGGTTAGAAGAAGCAGTCAGTGTGCTTTACACATTTTCACTCAAACAAGTTTTTTAGAGGTGACCGATACAAATAAATACGCTATGTCCTCTGCACATAGCAATGAAATTGTTTCTTTGTGCGTCACTGGCACTGATCGCAATGGGAAGGAATGGCTATTTCGCTGTGCTGATTTGAATAATAAGGGGCACTATCATGTTTTTGTTTTTTGTAAAATGAAGATATATCCCCATATTTCTCAAATAGAGATAGAATTTACTTTTGGGATGGTCCGTCCGACGATGGATTCTATGGAATTTGTAATTGGACTGCAACCCCAAACGAAAATGATCCCTCTAAGGATCATATAGTATCACGGTACAACACTTCTATTGATGCCATTGAAGTTGTAATCATTTCAGTGGCATCTAGCCTTGATGATCTGACCAAACAGATAAAGAGCGGAATAACATATCAAGCTCATAGTCGTAGAGTAATGTTTGCGTATACTGTATCAAAGAAACAGTATACGGGTGTTATATGTAACGCCAAAGACCTAAAAACGATTAATGGAAAGACCACATTTGATGAAAATTGCAATGAAGTGCCGGTCTACCAATTTAATGAAAGCGTATTTTGTATTTGAACAATAGATTGTCGTTTTTCAGAAATGCATATGCTGGAATCCCGTCTGAGATTTACAGATTAGTTAACTCAGTTGCCGGTAACAATTCCGGAAACAGCCGCAATGGCTACGGCAAAAAGACGATAATCAGCGATTACGGTGAGTGCGAGATTGCTGTTCCGCGTGACAGAAACGGCGAGTTTGAGCCAAAACTCATTGAAAAGCGACAGACAAGAACCGACGAAATCGAACAGAAAATCATGCAGATACGTACGCCGGCTGAACAAAGTTCAGCTAGAAATATCGCAGTGCGACATCGAAGATGCGTTAAAGCAAATCTATGGAGCAGAGATTACTCAGGGACTTGTTTCGAGAATAACCGACAAGATTCTGACGGAGGTCAACAAATGGCAGAACCGTCCGCTTAAAGCGATTTATCCGGTAGTTTTCTTCGATGGAATCGTGTTCAATTCACGCAAGGATAACAAAATTGTCACGAAATGCGTGTATTCAGTGCTGTGCATGTACATCGAAATGGTAACCAATGGCTTGGTCGTGCAGCTCAGTCTTTAGCCGAAGTTTTGCGACTCGCAGCAAGCAAAAAACTTGATGTTGAATTCACTGAACTTGTTACTGGTTATCGCCTCAGAACCGGAGCGGAAGCATCATATGTCGATATCTATCTATACGATAGTTTGTCGAGCGGCGCTGGTTATTCTGTTAGCGTAGCGGATGAAATTGCCGAACTTCTGTCCGATATGAAAAAACTACTAAGCTCCCAGTTCTCTCCTTTTTCTTTGTTTCTATAATACCATATATACTCAAAAAAGCCCCAACCGAGCTGGATGTTTTCGACTGGCTGAATGATCCCTGCCAATAATTAAAATTTGTTCCATTTAAGAGGCATACCAATATTGACATTTCAAAAATACCGTAGTATAATTATAATGTAGAATCTAGCAGAAAGAGGTAAGGTTATGTCGCTTTATGATCATATCCCTGAAAATATATTTTCTATACTTGCATCAAAGAATAAATTGCTTTACAGCAATGCATTGTTTGTCGTACTGGACGCATTCAAAACGCATCTTAAAATTCCAAAAGACGAACTTTCGCTCATGCTTCAGTCACGGCTTGAGGACGAAATCTACTCAGCAGACTTTGACGAAGAAGATATATCAGAAAGCGAGACAGGACTTTCCGGAAAAGCGCATTTTCTCATCAGGAAGCTGAAAGAAACTGGCTGGATCATAGTGGAATACGAGGACGATTTTAAGGAATATGTTTCAGTCCCACATTTCAGCTACAAGATAATCCAGACGTTGTACGACCTTACAAATTCCAGCGGGACTGAAAACTTTGCCTACGTCTATTCGACTTATTCTTCACTGAAAACCTCCAATGAAACCAAGGATCCCAAAGAGATGGTCACTGCGCTTTTGGACGCAGAGAAACGCACCAAGCAGCTGGTCGAAAGTCTTACAGCCGTGTTCCACGACATAAAATACTACAATCAGCTTCTGGTGAATGAAGCAAGTGTAAATCAGGTGCTGCTGGACCATTTCAGCAAATACCAAAATGACGTAGTTGAAAAAATCCTTCTGCCGCTTAAAGTAAGGGATTCCGTTCCCAAATACAAACTGCCTATAAAGAACATATTACAGAGCTGGCTTGTATATCCGGATACCATGGATCTTATGGTAAGATATCTTCAAAAGACTAACGGAGGAGAACCTGCCGAAATACAAGAGGAGCTGTGCAGCAAGATCTACTATATCATCTCAACATATGATCTTCTGGAAACTGACTACATCGACCCTATAGACGAGCGCAATCACAGATACACCCGTTCCACCACACAGAAAATAGACTACCTGATAAACTCCGACCGCACAATAAAAGGAACTCTTGTAAACCTGCTGCATTCACTTTCAGACTCGTCAATGAACGAAGATAAACTGGACAAGGCGCAGGGACTGTTCAGTATATACGAACTCGGATATATCAGCCAGGACAGCTTATATCAGCGCAAAAAAGGAAAGCCGCGTGAAAGGCGCTCTGAACTCATAATGTCCGACAACGACGAGAAATTCAGAGAAAAAGCGGAGCAAGCTGCAAAAGCGATGCTGAACAAGCGTTTCAGCAGAGAAAAGGTCAACTCGTTTGTAATGGGACTTCTAGGGGATAAGGACAGCATCAGTATATCCGTAGTATCGTCAATGGACGATGACGCCTACGTCCTTACACTGCTCTCAGTTGCATATTCCAGGAACAAAAACCGCAGCTATGATATTGAAATATCAGAAGACAGTTTCCGGCTGGGCGAATATGAAATACCGCAGATAACCTACATAAGGAGGAAAACCAAATGAGCCTTTCAGATATAGAAAATATGGCGCAGCGGGAAAAAGATGAATTTACAAGGTGCTGCGCACTTCTTATGGCAAAAACGTACATACCCATGACTACACCGGAAGGAAAACCTTCACTCGACTACTCGTTTATACAAAGAAAATTCTCTCAGCTCGAAGAGTACCTGTCGCTTAGCGGCTGGAAACTGTATAACGACAGAACTCTCGGAATCATATATGTCAGCAATGCCGAAGAATACAACCGACTTACCCTCAACAAACTTACCACCCAGATAATAGTAACACTGAGACTTATGTTTGAAGAACGTCGCATGAACGGAATAAGCGTATATGTCGTCGGAGTAACCGTCGGCGAACTGCTGGCAAAGATGATAAATGAACTTTCAGTGCTACAGAAAAAGCCAGCCCAGAAAGAACTAAAGGATTCCTTCAGAGTGCTTGAGGATCACAATATTATCTACAGGATAGGCGACTCATATGAAAATATGGAATGCCAGATAAAGGTACTGCCATCTATACTGCTAGCAGTTCCAAACAACAGGTGCAAAGCGATCTGCGAGATACTTCAGGACGAAAACAAGGAGGCAGAAAATGAAAACAGCGACGAGGATACAACTGATAAACTGGCACTACTTCACGAATGAAGTAATTCCGCTCGGTGAAATAAACTTCCTTACAGGAGCAAACTCTGCCGGAAAATCCACAATAATAGATGCACTCCAGGTGGCTATCATGGGCGAAACGAAGAGCAGCTTTTTTAACCGCGCCGCTGGGAAAAAGTCCGAGCGCACATTAAGAAGCTATCTTGTGGGCACCCTCGGCGACGATATTTCAAGCGGAGTTAAGGCGCTCCGCGATGGCAAGGATTTCAGTTCATACATCGTTGTTGAGTTTTACGATGACGTAAAAAACGAGTACTTCTGCATTGGATTTATCGCTGATGTGTTTTCTGACGGCGGTGATGAAAAGAAACGATTCTTTATTCTTAACGATCTGCTTCCATCAGAGCAGTTCATTAAAGGCGGAAAAACTGTTGACTGTTCGTCATTCATCAAGTGGTGCAGGCAGAATTATCCTGCGTCGAAATTCCAGTCGTTCGATACGGTGAAAGACTACAACAGCGGAGTCCTCAGGCGCACAAACGTCCACGAAGCAAAACTGTTTTCCATGCTCCGCAAGGCGATAGCATTTGAACCGATAAACAACATAGAGGAATTCATTACCACCAACATATGCGATGTCGAAAAGAATATCGATACATATGGAATGCAGGAGGATATCCGCAGCTATCAGGAAACCGAGCAGCAGGCAAAACGCATGGAAAAGCGCCTCGAGTCACTGACTAAAATCTGCGGCGAATACAGCGAGGTACAAAAGCTCAGGGCAAGGAAAAAGCTTCAGCAGTTCTTCATAGATTATGGCAATTTTCAGTACACCGAAGAAAAGCTGTCCAACGCTGAAAAGCATGCTGAGAAGCTTTCCCAGAGTATTAATGGATATAAACAGCAGGAAGAGCAGCTGACCGCTTCCGCAGTATCACTCGGCGCAGAAAAGGACAGGCTGGAGAACGAAAGAAACCAATTTCTGAACGAAAGCCAGAAAGAGCTGCTTGAAGAGCGGAAGCGCTCTAAGATCAGAGAAATGGGAAACGAACAGGAAAAAGAACAGAAATTCATTTCATCTGTAAATCGAAATTCTGGGAAATGGGTCGGAAGATGCGACGTGATACTTGAAGAGATCTCTGAACAGGAAATGTCCGCTGAAATAGAAAGCCTTCGCAAAATTCTGAAAAGAATTTCAGTTTTCTCAGAGAAATCTATCGGTGATACATCAAGCAAACATTTTTCAGACATTAAAGAGCTTTATTCCTCTGCCAGCCAGAAAGTCAGACCTTCCCTGGACGATCTTTCAGTAAAAAAATCTGTAAAGCTCAAAGAAAAGTCACAGCTTGAAGAAACGATTTCAAAGCTTCATAACAAGCAAAAAGATTATCCGTCAAACGCCAGAAGTCTGAAAAACGCCATACAGCGCGGACTATCTGAAAAATACGGAAAGGATATAAAGGTCGATTTCCTTGCAGACCTCATCGAAGTTACCGACGAGGAATGGAAAAACGCCGCAGAGGGTATCCTTGCCAACGATAGAATGAACATCATTGTTTCGCCGGAATATTTTATGGACGCATACTATATTTACAAACGTATCTGCAAGCAGATAGACGTGTACGAATACTCCGTCGTTGACCTTGAAAGGGTGTTCAGCGACCAGCAGACGGTCATGATTGGTTCCATGGCTCAGGTCGTAAGTTGCGATGACAAGTATATCAGGGCTTACCTTGATTTTTTGCTCGGAAGAGTTATGCGCTGCTACGATGATAAGGATATCCGAAAATACCGCACATCTGTCACACGTGACTGCATGGTATACCGCAGATATTCAGTAAAGCCGATAAATCCATATCACTACGCTAAACCGTTTATCGGCAGCAAGTCAGTAGAAATACAGCTCAAACAGGCGGAAGATAATCTGCTGCTTTGTAATGCGGAGATTCAGGAAATATGCAGTCATATCCGCAACATGAAGCCGTTGTTCGATGATTGGTTCATTACACAGGAATTCATTGAAAACACAGCCATGCCTGCCTATGAAGCATACAGCAAGCTTCCGGAGATAAGAAACGAGATTGCAGAAATAGATGATCAGCTCTCGAGAATAGATAATGCAAAGCTGGCTGAAATAGAATCCGCTATCCGGAAAGTAACAGCCGAGCTGTCGCAGAACACCAGAGAGCATAATCAGATGTCCATAAACAGGGGCGTTGCGGAACACGAATACCAGAACTATGTTGATCAGACTATACCTGCACTATCAGAGAATGCAAAAACACTTGAAGCAAAGCTGCACGAAGACTTTTCTGACGAATTCATCGAGCAGACAGGACGACCTGCGTATTTCGAAAAGCTGGGTCAGTATGGCGCACCAGACAAAGTTTCAGGTGCATTCTTACAGCCGATAAAAAGCACCGGCTCATTGCTTACAAATGCAGAAAGCGAACTTCGAAAGCAGCGCGGTGAATACAATCAGGAATTTCACTTCTCACTCGACATCTCAAATGTTGAAACCAATGATGAGTATGACAAGGATTATCAGAATGTAAAGGATATTCAGCTTCCGGACTATATAGAACGAATCGCCAAAGCAAAAGAAACGGCAATGATAAGCTTCAAGAATGACTTTTTAAACAAGCTTAAAGCCAACATAAAAACTGTCATTGATCAAATCAATGACCTTAATAGGGCGTTGAGAAAAGCTAAATTCGGCAATAACACCTATTCGTTCGAATGCAAGCCTGATCCTGATTACATTGAATATTACAGCATGATAATGGCTGCTGAAGAGGGAGAAACGCTGTTCAGCTACGAATTCATGAACAAATACAAGGATACCATCGACAACCTGTTTGCTCAACTAGAATCCTTCGACCGCTCTGACGCAGCCGCAGCGGAAGCAGTTGACAGACTCAGCAGATACAGTACATACCTGACATTCGATATTCTGCAAAAGGATTCAAACGGCATTACAGAGCCGCTGTCCAAAACCATTTTCTCAAAGTCCGGAGGAGAGATACAAACGCCATTCTATGTGGCAATGCTTGCTTCATTTGTTCAGCTTTACAAGGTCAACGACACTCGAAATCAGATGGACAACACAATGCGTCTGGTAATATTCGACGAAGCATTCAACAAAATGGACCCGGAGCGCATAACCGAATGTATATCCATGCTCAGGCATTTCGGACTTCAGGCTATCATCTGCTCCCCTACTGATAAGGCGGGAGATATAGTACCACTGTGCGACAGAACTCTGCTTGTTGACAAACAGCCGGACGGAAATGCATATCGCTCCGTCGTTATTGAATGGAAAAAGGAAATGGGAGTGCTGCAATGAAATACGGGAAATCTATTGTCAACGAACTTCTTATAAGCTATGAAAACAGCGCAAATTTCAGCGGAAGCACAGGCAATAAAGTATTTCTGAAACGCTCCGTGAAGCTCCCCGACTGTGAATCTCCGGATTACGAGGAGCTTCTGTCAGAGCTGCGCACGCTTCAGTCCAAAGGATTGATAAACTTTAAATGGGAAATACCGGATCACGTTGCAGGCAGGATATGGCTTGTTCTGGAGAATGTAGAACAAGCCTACACATTTGTATGCCGCGAGAATAAACATCAGGCGCTGGAACGTGTAAAAGCCGCGATTCTAAAAGCCGAACAAACTGTCCGCGAGGGCTGGATACGCAGCTTCCTTGACGACGCTCTGGCGAATATTGAAATACACAAACTCACCGGAGTATGGAGCAAGGAACAGCAGTTTATTTCTGATCTGCTCAGCGCGCTTGGGTTCATTTACACTCTGAACGGGCAAAGCATTACAATGCGTCTGGCAAGCATCAGATTATACGCGGATTCCAAGCGATTTGAAAAAGACATCATGAAACCAGTCGTTTCAATAGCCAAAAAGTATGACCCAGTAATATCCGAAACAGATGTCGAAAAGCTGTCTGAACGCGAAATACTGTCACATCTGGGAATCATAAAAATGCCCGAAATATTTGAATTCTGCGGAAATCTGAAAATATTCCTTACCAATGGCATCGTTGATTTTTCCCCAATCAAAAGTGGAGCATGCATATCCAGCGACTGCCTTAATGAAATAAACCATATTGAGCTAATCAATGTCGAACGTGTAATATTCATTGAAAACAAAACAAACTATTCCGAATACTGCCTCAACAGCCGCGATGAGAATGAACTTGTCATATATCACGGCGGTTTATACAGCCACTGCCGTGGAAAATTCTTTGAGCTTATCAGCAGAGCTATCTCTTCCGAAAAAGTATACTACTGGGGAGATATCGACATGGGCGGATTTAATATGTTCGTCAGACTGAAAAATAACATCTTTCCCACGCTTGAACCGTTCAACATGGACGCAGCCTGCTTTGAAAAATACAGGGAACAGGGTCTCGCAAGAAGCGATAATTATATTCAAAAGCTTCTCAAACTAAAGGAAGACCACCAGTATCAGAATTTCTATGACGTAATTGATCTGATTGCCAAGCATGGTGTAACTGTTGAACAGGAGATATTTATTGATAATTGGGACAGAGTCAAAAATGACCAACGACCTATTTGAATGTACTGCAACAAACGCTGAAAATGTATAAATCGTTTCTACACCATGGACCTGTCTTTTTGAAAAATCAGATATCGCGCGATACATCGGCGCAAAGATTATATCAAACAAGATTGACATATTACGCCATTTATCTATACGTCATGTCATCTGCGGAGGCACCACCATATATCTACAAAGAGTTGTATTCCGCATTCTGATGCGATCTTGTGAAAGTGGTATGAGCTAAGGATTCTCAGAATTCCCTGCTGTGTGCCTATGATGTCGATACGCTCACTGACTGCGAGCGGCTTAATGTGCTGACTTCGTGCCAGGCTGACTATCCGGCAGTCTGCGGAGATGGTCGGGATTTGCCGACATACGCTGATGAATTATAAGAGCGTGAGGTCGAAAGTTGAGTCGGCAGTGGCTCTATCCCCAAAACTGCGTAAACCACAAATGTGCATTAAGCAAAATCAGTAAGCTCATGGAACATTTTGATGAGTCAACAGCTTATTCATAGTAACACAAATCAATTGAGTTGTCAATAGGAACTGCTGTTGAAGCGGAGGGCGAAGCCCGGAACGGAAACAGCAGTTCCGGCGCGGCGGTCATTCGGGAATGCGGCCGCTATAGTACAGTGCGAGCTGAGGGTATATCTGCGCCCAGTCCTGTCGGCGGCCAGTCCACTTTTTGGTGATGTCCAGCATGGCGAGATACAGCATCTTGAACAAGCTGTCATCTGTCGGGAAAACAGCCTTGGATTTAGTCACCTTACGCAGCTGCCGATTGAAGCCCTCTATGGCATTGGTCGTATAAATCAGCCGCCGAAGCTCCTCCGGGAACTTGAAATATGTTCTGAGATTTGCCCAGTTTTCTCTCCAGGATTTTGAGATCTTAGGATATTTCTTGTCCCAGATTTCAGCGAAATCGTCCAGGGCAGCAAGCGCTGACTGCTCGTCAACAGCCTGATAAACCCGCTTCAGATCTGCCATCAGAGCCTTTATATCCTTATAAGAAACGTATTTGCTGGAGTTCCTGAGCTGGTGAATTATAAATTCTGAATGTCAGTTTTCGGGAACACAGCCGCTATCGCCTCGCTGAACCCTGTGAGGTTATCTGTGCAGGCAATGAGAATATCCTTAATATGAGCCTGTATATCCGATGTTGTCATTCCCTTGGCGTATATTGAGACTATCTTGCTTTCAATTGTTGTTGAAATGCTGGTTTGGTTTTTGGGTAGGATCCTCGGTTCAAACTCGCCGTTTCGGTCACGCAGGATATTGAAGTCTATCTTTCCTGCGCTTGTTTTCAGGGTTTTCCGGCTATGACCGTTTCTGCTGTTTGTTGTTCCCGATTCGGTTCTGGCAGCGTGATCGTATCTCCCATAACCCAGTGTTTCATCAAGCTTTGCGTCCAGACCGGCTTCCAGAAACTCCGCTATTGTTTCCTTGAACAGTCTCTGGATATCCTCCATCCCAGTATCATTCGCGTTGCTCAGCAGCTCTCGAATCAGCTCTCGTCTTACCTCTTCCTCAGGTGTTCTTTTTCTGCCCATTTCTTTTCCTCCATTCGTTTGCTTTTATTATACACTGTTTATGGAGTTTACACAAGATTTAGGGTGGTCTCTCGGCAGTTTGGAAAATGCTAGGGAACCACTGATTAAATCACGCCTGATGGCTTGGCACACATCTTGCTTGCGTCTTTTCCGTCATCTCGCACAAATTTCGCTTGACGAGCGTGGTCTCCCCCTGACGGGGGAGGTGTCACGCAGTGACAGAGGGGTTGACCGACAGACTAGCCCGCCTGCGCTCAATTTGTACAATCTGACGAAAAATCTGCGGCGCAATCTGTGCGCCAGATTTAATCAGTGCTTTCCTATTCAAACTATACTACCATTGTTAAAATTCAAAAGGTGCTGTACATTGAAACAGCACCTTCATATTATTTATCCCTTGATATATCATCCAGCCGCTTATCGTACCTCGCCCTAAGCTCATCAAGCCACGCCGGTGCATTCGCCCGGAGTATCATTTCACCGCTGCGGTATCGACCGACTTCCACAAAACCATTCTCATTATCATAGAAAAAAATCTCATTGCAAAGCGGCATAACGTCAAGCAGGCTGTCAAAACGTTCCGTATATCTCCTGCGCACATCTTCTTCCGGAATTGTATGCCCGCCCTTTCGATGGCGATTGGCGATGCGTTCAATGCTCTCCTCAACTGAACCTAAGCCAATATAGTACATGCGTATATAATAGCCATTATCCTGCGCCAGCTTTATCGTACGCATAGTCTTAGAACCTGACAGCGTAGTTTCCTGAGTAAAGCTGCAGCCTGTATTTATGCACTGCCTGATCTGCCTTACTGCCGCCTTTCCGCCTGCAAGATTACTGCCATACTGTTTTGAAAGCTGATCAGCGTCAATGATTATCCCCAAGTCAGAAACGGTTTCACGAAGCACACCCGTCAGAGAGCTTTTTCCTGTTCCGTTTACACCGCCAATAATAGTATATATCTTCATGTTTGCCCCCTGAACAACAAGTTATAATATTATCTTTATTATACTACTATAATAAAAATATGTCAATATAGTACATTGGTTTGTCCTTTTAAATCAAGATTTCTTTTCCGGAATGTACTTACGGAGAATATGCTTGGTTTTCTCGACCGGCAGAGGCACATTTTCAGGCTGGAAATACTCCACCTTAACGACCTCCACAACCGCTTCGTGGTTATCTCTCCCGGCAGGAACTACCACTCTGTCACCGGGCTCAATTGAATCATCATCGGATATGTAATAATAGCTTTTATAGCCCTCCTCAAACTCAACGCTGCAATAGATGATATCGGATTTACGGCGCTTTGCACGGTCGTACATCGACGGACTGAGTACATCTGTGAAATCATACGCACTTACTAATTCGCACATCCTCCGGACAAAATACCGCCACCCTGCCGGCAGACCATATTTATCATAAGTGCCGGATATTTCCCGGTGCGCTCCACTTTTCAAATCTACGGTGATTGTGTAACTGTTAACATCATCAGGCGTTGGAGCAATATCGTCAGGCTCTCCGGGAATTTCTCCGAACAAATTCTTTTCATCAATGCTGTCAAGGAGCTCCTCGATTTCCTCCGGAACAAAGTACTTCTGGGTGACGATATGCCCTGCTCCGATTCTGCGAATATGCTCAAGCACGCCGAATTTGCGGTCTATATTGATTTCCTCGGAGTAGCACAGTTTATCTTCAGCATTGGTCAGGATGCGTTTATAGTCGATTGAAACACGCTCAACAATATCAGTTCTTGCTCTGCCGTCGAATAAAAACAGATCGTCCATTCCAAGCGTTTTCCGTATGAATTTCGAAAGACTCACTTCCGGTTCGGAGTCCTCATTCAGCGAGCCGCTCATTTTATATGCTGTGCCGCTCGCGTTAGTTATAGTCAATTCCCATATACCGACATCTTCTATGTAATCCGGATCGGCAGTGTTGAAGTAATCCACAACTGCGTTAAGAATAGCATCTGCGGCATCTGGCTCTATTTTAAAATGCTGTTTTCTTAATATAGTATCATCAAATTGATATGCCGAAAACCGCACATCACCGCTTGAACTGACGGTTAATTTCTGCTCTATTTCTTCCTCCGGTTCAGGGCTGAAAAAAACAGTGTTATTTGATACTATCTCAACTTTTTTGGGCTTTCCTCTGAACCGCTTGTTTCTGTCTGGCATATTTTCACCTCCGTTCAATTTTATTTTATCACATTAATATTTTGCTGTCAATTATAAAATAGTAAATCAACATTTCAGTCAAAACCCGTCGAAAGTCTCGACAGGTTTTCATCGAACCGCTTGACATAACCTTGTAGATATGGTACAATACTATTAACAGGAGGCGATAATATGGCAATACCAATTAATATAAACGACCTGATAGACTGCCGCGTAGTTGAATCCAACCGTGTGGAATTCAAATCTGACTGGAACCCTACTCCAATAATACACAG
>ERZ780166.1058-NODE-1058-length-16472-cov-1.979899_pt1 | contig 16472 bp, 14 predicted proteins | sample MGYA00511366_ERZ780166 | MGnify/ENA primary metagenome ERZ780166 (study PRJEB29588, sample SAMEA2162231) | human gut metagenome | biome: human gut; feature: human-associated habitat; material: faeces | place: Denmark | collected 2008/2010 ...
ATCACAAATTGCAAAATTTAGCATATATTATCCCCTCCTAAAATAAAAATTTTCTCGAAAAAAAGTAATCGACAAAAAAACAAAAATTTCCTTTATTTTCCAGAAGCAATAACAATATAATCTAAAATTTTAACAATGTCAATAGAAAATTTACAAAATTATCCAATTGGTAAAAGTTATTAATATTAATAGTGTTTCAAGGTAAAAGAGTGAGTGTTAATGAACGACAAAATTTTATGAATTGTATCAAAATAACAAAAAATATAAATATAAGTTTGAGATTTATAAAAACTTGTATTTTATAAATTAATATTATAAAATATTATCATCACACAAAGAAAATGAAGGAGGAAATAATGGCAGGATATGTAATACATTTAGCAGTAGCAGAATCTTATATAAAAAAACATGAAGATGATATAAAAGATTATAATAGATTTATTGAAGGAGTAATATTTCCGGACAGTATTTCAGACAAATCAATTACACATTATGGAGAGAAAAGTAGTAAAACAGATTTGAAAGCTTTTTTGGAAGATAATAAAATAGATAATGATTATAATAAAGGATATTTTCTGCATCTAGTTACAGATTATATTTTTTATAATAAACTATTAAAATATTTTTCAAAAGATATTTATAATGATTATGATATTTTAAATGAAAAATTGCAAAAAAAATTTAATGTTACACTACCTGAAAATATTAAAGACAAAGTATTTTACAAAGAAGGAAAAACAAAGGTTTTGAAACTGGAAAACATTATAAAATTCATAGAAGATGTTTCAGATTATAAACTAGATGAAATAAAAGAAAGAATATTAGACAATGACAACTATTGGCTAGAAATAAAAGAACTGAGAGAAATATAGTGAAAATATAATAATATAGCCATTTTGCTTTGCCCATTATATGTAATAATATAGAAAAAACTACATATTATTAATTAGAAAGTAAATTTATTTAATATTATGAAGGGGATGTATATAATGACAATCAAAATGAAAAATAAAGGAAATATTATAAAAATATTAGCAATAATGTTTGTATTAGTAGCTATTACAATATTGAGTACCCAAAACACAGAAGAGACAATTTTAACGAGTGCACAAGGATTAAGTACGAAAAAAATTGGATGGGGAATAAAACGAAATGATAATCACAAACAACCTGACCTAGGAAAATTAAATAAAGAACTAATTGAAAAAAATAATGGAATAGCTATGGGGAACAATTCGGATAAATATATTTATCTGACATTTGATGAAGGATATGAAGCAGGTTATACACAACAAATTTTGGCGACTTTAAAAAATAATAATGTAACAGCAACATTTTTTATAACAGCACATTATTTGAATTCTGCAACAGAAGAAGTTGAAAAAATGGTAAATGATGGACACATAATAGGGAATCATACAGTAAATCACAAAAGTATGCCATCAATAAATAATGAAACAATAGAAAAAGAAATTATGCAATTACATCAATCAATGTATGAAAAATTTGGTTATGAAATGAAATATTTAAGACCCCCTAAAGGAGAATTTAATGAAAGAACATTACAAAAAACAAGTTCATTAGGATATAAAACAGTAATGTGGTCTTTTGCATATGATGACTGGGACGAAAATAAACAAGGAAAAGAAGAATATGGTAAAAAGAAGAAAATCACTGGTCAAGATATAGGCAAAGCATCATGTACAACCAATGTACAAAAATGTGATGATGTACAAGCAGGCTTAAATGGATTAATCAAAAACAGCCAACAAAAGAAGGAGGTCAACATTAGATGACAAAATATAAAGATGCATATACAGAAGTATATGAAATACTAGAACAATTAGATGAAGAAGAATATAACAAAATACCTTCAAATGTAATTACAGCAATAAGAGAAAATAGAAACACAGAATATGAATTTGAGGTAGATGAGGAATTAGAACTAAAAGAACAAGAATTATTACCAGAAACAAAGGCAATTTTATTTAACATATTTAGAGATTATTTATCAACACCAGAACAAAAAGAAAAAATAATAAAAATGCAAGCAGAGGAAAGATTAAAAAATGAACAGAAAAAAGCAAAACAATATAATTCAGATTTATTTGCAAATAAGCAAAAGGTTCAATCTGTTGAAAGAGAACATATAGAATTAATTGAATATAAAGAAAATATATTTAAAAGAATATTTAATAAAATAAGACAATTTTTTCATGTGTAAAAAAGCGAGTCTAAGATTTTCTATCAAATGAAAATTTTAAGAAAATCTAAGACTCGCCATATTTATCTAGTACAGAAAGTTCTCCTACAAGGAGAACTTTCCTACTATATAAAAAAGAGTATCAATTGATACTCTTTTCTCTAATTATTATTTGTTGTTCTTGGCATATATGGAATCAATCTTCCTGCAAAATCTTTAAAGTTTTGAGATTGTAAAATTACTTTACCAGGTCCTACTAATTTGGTTAAGAATAAACCTTCTCCTCCTAAGAAAATGTTTCCTAATCCGCTTATTGTTTCAATACCATATGATACACTTGGCTCAAATGCAACAACATTTCCTGTATTAACTTTTATAATTTCTCCTGGTGCTAAATCTTTTTGAATTATATCTCCATCAACTTCCAAAAAGATTTTTCCATTTCCTGTAGCTTTTTGAAGCACAAATCCTTCTCCTCCAAATAATCCAGCTGAGAATTTTTTTGTAAATGCAACACTTGTTTCTACATTTGATTCGGCACATAAAAATGATCCTTTTTGAATCATCATTCCACCTGGCAATGTTGCTAAGTCTAAGTCAATAATTCCTCCTGGTACTGTTGACGCAAATGCTACCATTGCTCCATCTTTTTGTGCTGTATAATTTGCCATAAATATTGATTCGCCTGTAAACATTCTTCCTAAACTTTTCATTATTCCACCACGAGCATTTGTTGCCATTGATATTCCATCTGATTGGTATGCCATTCCCCCTGATTGTGTATATACTGTTTCTCCTACTCTTAATTTCATTTCAACTACTGGTACTGTTTCTCCTATAATTTTATAATCCATTTTATCCTCCTTTATTTTGGTATTTCTCTTTTAATATATCATATGTATTTATAATTTTCTATATTTTTATATATTTTTATTTTTTATAAAATCTCCTGTAAATTCTTCTGCTAATATGTCCATACTTATACTATCATAATATTTTCCGTTAATAAATTTGCATTTTCTTCTTCTTCCATTTTCTTGGAATCCACATTTTTTATAACATTTTAATGCTCTTTCATTAAATTCCATTAAGTCTAGTTTTATATTATGTAGATTTAAATATCTAAATCCATATTCTAATATAAGTCTTATTGCTTCTGCTCCATATCCATTATCTCTATAATCTTTATCTCCTATAAATATTCCTAGTGTTGCATTTCTATTTATATCATCTATTTGTTCTAATGATACTGTTCCTATCATTTTATTATCTTCTAATGTGACTATTACAAATGTTGCTGTGTCTTTACTTACTCTTGATAAGTATTCTTTTTCTGTATCTAATGTTACACTTGCTCCACTTCTTCCGATATAATCTGTTGTGTTAAAGTCATTTAACCATTCTGTGAATTGTTCTACATCTTCACTATTTCTTGGTGATAGATATATTCTTTCTCCTACTAATTTCTTGAAATATTTCATATTGTGCCCTCCTATTTTACAATTTACTATATATTAACAAAAAAAGAGATAATTATCAATCTTTTTTGATAATTATCTGCTTTTTCTTTATTTACAAAATCTATGTTTTCCAATTGTAACTGTCATAGGTCTTGACCATATCCACTTATTTGTTGCAGTTGATGGGTTAAAGTAATAAATTGCTCCATAACTTGGATCCCATCCATTCATCGCATCTTGTGCTGCTTTTATAGCAGTTGAGTTTGGTGTTAGATTAACTTGTCCATCTTTTACAGCATCAAAAGCACCTGATTGATATACAACTCCTGATAATGTATTTGGAAATGAGCTACTTTTTATTCTGTTCATAACAACCGCTCCGACTGCAACCTGACCTGTATATGGCTCTCCTCTTGATTCTCCATAAATTACTCTTGCTAATAAATTTAAATTACTATTGTAGCTTGATGTCGAGCTACTTGTGCTTGATGATGATGTTATTCCCATTGCTTTTAGTGTTGCTGGCCCTGCTATTCCATCTGCTGTTAGCCTATTTTTTCTTTGAAAATATTTTACTGCCTTTACTGTTTGTGTGCCATATATCCCATCTATATTTCCTGAGTAATATCCCCATCTTTTTAATTTTGTTTGTATTTGAGTAACCTCACTACCTCTAGATCCATATTTTGAAAGTGCTTCTACTTCGCTTCCATTATTAATATTAGATATAACAAATATAGATAATCCCACAAATAATAATATTATTAATAAAATAACTATGCTTTTTAATGATTTATTTTTTATTTTCTTTAACATAAAAACACCACACTTTATAAAACAATTTAAAATTATTTTATCCATATATGGTGTTTTTATACAATATATTAAAATATTCCTTCTATTATTCCATTGTCATCTATATTAATATTTTCTGCTGCTGGCTTTTTTGGAAGTCCAGGCATTGTCATGACATCACCTGTCAAGGCTACTAAGAATCCTGCACCTGCATTGACATAGATCTCACCCTCCGGTGTCGTTGCAAAATAGCCGTTCTCCACGCCTTTGTCGTAAACAGAATATCCCTCTTCCAGCTTTACACCAGGATCAATGATGGTTATGATCTTGATGCCGTCCTTCGCCAGATCTGCGATCATCTTTTCCGGATCCGGATAACGTTCCTTATCCGGTGTCCAGGTAAATACCTTGTAGTGATCCATATAATCGATATCCAGATGAATGGCATCGCAGGGGATTCCGCACTCTCTCATGTGGGAAACAACATCCCGGATTTCTTCCTCAGACATATAGCTCCAGCGGCACTGATGATAGCCCAGGGTCCACTTCTGCGGAACCGGAACCGTACCTGTCAGATAAGTATAATTGCCAAGCACCTCCGGCATACTCTCGCCGGCGATCAGATAATAATCCAGATTGCCGTCTGCAGCGCCATACCAGTAATACTCCTCCGATTCCTTGCCCATATCAAAGCAGGATCTGTAGGTGTTATCATAGAACAGGCCAAACACTGCATTTTTATGTAAGGTAATAAAAAACGGAATGGATTTGTAGAGGGACTTGAAATTGTCCATCTGCGGAGCCGGATCATCCGTATTCCACATCACATATTCATAGCCGCGCTTGTCCATAAAGCCGGTCTTATCACCAAGTCCGTAAAAGGCTTCGTCACCCTCAAGCTGCTTGACAACCTCTACCGCTTCCGTGCGCTGCTCCTCTACACTGTGTCCCTCTGCTTCTTTTAATGCCTTCAGTTCATCACTCAGACCGGCGCAGATCTTTCTGCTGCCCCGGTAGTCCCGGCACAAAACGGTGCCGTCCGCTTTATAAAAATCGACCTTGAAATCATCGTAAATTCGTGCAGTCACTGCATCTGTGGAAATTTCTACGGCACCGTCTGCTTCTGCCGCCGTAAAATCAACTGCAACAGACTTGTCTCCCTCAATGGCCTTAGAGCGATGCTCTTCACTCACCACTCCCGAAAATACATTAAAAATCTCCGGTGTGAGGATCTCCACGCGTCCCGTTCGTTTCTCAAACTGAAAAACAACACGATTGCCCTGCTTTTCCCAACTGCATAATTTTCCGAATTCCATCAGTCTTTTGCCTCCTTTACAGAACTGTCTTTTTTCTGCTTGGGTTCTGTTTCTGTCTCTTTTTCTTCTTCCGGATCCTTCGGTTTTTCATCCTCCTGCAGATCTTCCCACTTCACTCTGCCGTAAACAATATTCTGCTTGCGAATAGAATCTGCCAGCGCCTTTGTCAGGTCACTCTTTATCAGTCTCCAGCGCCAGTTCGTACCGAGCGTTGACGGGAAATTGATTCTTGCGCTGTTATCCAGCCCCAGATAGTCCTGAATTGGAATGATACAGGTATCCGCCACAGAAGCGATGGTGGTACGAACCAGCTCGGATGCCAAAACCTGTTTGCTCTCTGTAGGACGGTTTAAGTATGCCCGCACCATCTGAACCTCTTCCGGCTTAATGCTGGACAGCCAGCCCAGGATCGTCTCATTGTCATGGGTGCCAGTATAAGCTACGCAGTTATGCTCATAATTATGCGGCAGATAATCACCTGCGCCGCTGGAATCTCTGGAATCGAATGCAAATTCCAGAACCTTCATATTCGGATAGCCGCTTTCCTTTACCATTCTGCGGACAGTATCCGTCACATAACCCAAATCCTCTGCGATAATAGCTTTTTCACCGAGACGTGCTTTAATCACCTGAAACAGCTCAATACCAGGACCTTTTTCCCAGTGACCATTCACCGCGGTTTTGTCCTTTGCAGGGATGGAGAAATATTCATCAAAGCCTCTGAAATGGTCGATTCTGACAACGTCATACAGTCTAAAGCACCAGGAGATTCGTGTTACCCACCAGTCATAGCCGGTATTTCTGTGATGATCCCAGCGATACAGCGGATTGCCCCACAGCTGTCCGTCTGCAGAAAATCCATCGGGAGGACAACCTGCAACTGCGGCGGGTTTTCTCTCCTGATCCAGCTGGAACATCTCAGGATGTGCCCAGACGTCCGCGCTGTCATATGCCACATAGATCGGAATGTCACCAATGATCTTCAGTCCCTTATCATTGGCATATTTTTTAAGTTTCTGCCACTGTGTAAAAAACAGATACTGAAGCCATACATAAAAGCCGATCTCTTTAGAATAGTTGGTCTTGTAATACCACATCGCATTATCCCAGCGATAGCGAATATCCTCTGCCCACTGATCCCAGCTGTTTCCGCCAAAAATATCCTTCACTGCCATGAACAGGCCATAGTCATCCAGCCACCAGGCATTTTCTGTCCAGAATGCTGTAAACTTCGGGTCAGGCTTCTCCAGGCTTCTCTCATATGCCAGCTTTAAGAGCGGCATTCTGTTTTCATACAGTTTTCCATAATCAATATCTCTGGCCGCTTTGCCGCAATCGCAGGCTTCTACCTCTTTTCTGGTCAGAAACCCGGCTTCCACCAGCTCCTCCAGATCAATAAAATACGGGTTGCCCGCATACGTAGAAAAGGACTGATACGGGGAGTCCCCATAGCTTGTCGGTCCCAGCGGCAGGATCTGCCAATACTGCTGTCCTGCCAGTTTCAAAAAATCCACCCATTCATATGCTTCCTTGGAAAAGCAGCCGATCCCGTGCGGAGACGGAAGACTGAATACCGGAAGCAGCACACCGCTTGTTCTCATACCTGTTCCCTCTTATCTTCCTAATATTGTAATAGACACCGGTTCTGCCCATACAGAACCTTCCAGCTCTTTTATCTGCTCTAATTTCGTGTCCTCTTTTATTTTAAACCGTGTTCCATCTGTAAGCAACTGCCACTTGCCCTCCAAGGCAAAATAATTTTCAGAAGGCTCCTGTTCCGGATCAGAGCCTTTCCCGCCCGGAAGTCGAAATTCCACAGCTTCCTTATTCGCGTTGTAAATAATAAACAGCTCCTGCCAGGGCGCAACGTTGTCTGTGAGGACGCTTTCTGCTGCAGCCTCCGGCTCAGCCCCTGTCCGGATGATAAAGGCTACGCAGCCTTCCGGTGCGTCCACAAAGGAGATCTGATCCAGCACCTCCAGGCTTCTCTGCCTCCATGCCGGAAAACTCTTTCGCAGCAGGATCAGACCGCGGTAAAACTCCGCCAAATCCCGGTATTCATGCATCCGGGTCCAGTCTAGCTGATTCACCTTCGCCGCGGAGCGATAGCTGTTGTCGTCACCGTATTTCGTACGCGCCGCTTCCTCTCCCGCCTGTAAAAACGTAATCCCCAGGCAGGTAAAATAAATTCCCGCGGCAAGACGGTTCTGCGCCAGAGCTACTTCATTGTATGCGCCAAAATCCGGCTCCATGCTGTCCGTCAGCGTATGCACCAGCTTGTCCCACAGCGTATAATTGTCATGGGCTGAGACATAGGAAACAGACTGGTGTGCAGACGATGGCTGATAACCGCCCATTCCGTCACAGAATCCCAGCACACTGGAACGAATCTGAGTCTCCAGTCCCTTTGCTCCGTTGACAAAGCCAGTCTCCTTGACTTCAAAAACACTGCCCTTAATGCTGTCCCGAATATCATCATTGAAAAATCCGATTCGGTCAGACAAAAGGGCTGCGTTGCATTTCAGCGCCTGCTCATAGCCTGGCTGAATCGCAGTCTTGCCTGCCGTCCACGGTTCGCCGTACATCAGAATTTCTTTTCCGCCCGGCAGACGATCCAGTGCCGCACGGATCTCATTCATTGTCTCCGTATCATGCAGTCCCATCAGATCGAACCGGAATCCATCCACATGATATTCCTTTACCCAGTAGCAAATACAGTCGATCATATATCTGCGATACATCCTTCTCTCACTTGCCGTATCGTTGCCGCATGCGGAGCCGTCTGAAAAGCTGCCGTCTGCCTCCTGTCTGTAAAAATAATACGGAACAGTTTTCTGGAAAACAGAGTCTATGCTGAATGTATGGTTATAAACCACATCCATGATCACCCGGATTCCCGCGCGATGCAAGGCCTGGATCATTTCACGGCATTCCCGCACCCGTACTTCTCCATGATACGGATCGGTCGCATAGGAGCCTTCCGGTACAAAATAGTTCATCGGATCGTACCCCCAGTTATACTGGAGCTTCTTTCCGGTTTCATCTACCGAACCATAATCATACATCGGTAATATCTGGACATGAGTGACACCCAGCCATTTCAGCCAGCTCATGCACGTCGGGTTTCCTGTATTTCCATCCAGACAGGTATCCTTTTCTGAGAACGCTTTATATTTCCCTCGATTTTCTTCCGAAACACCGCTGTGGGGATCGTGGGAAAAATCGCCTACATGCACTTCCCAGACAACGGGTGCCGGAGCCTTTGGCAGCTTCTCCTGATCTTTGTCCCAGCCCTCCGGCTCAGCTTTTTTCAGATCGATCACCATACTGCGCTGTCCATTTACTCCGGCGGTCTTTGCGTAAGGATCTGCAGTTTCCTGTGTCTGACCGTCCGCCGTTACCAGCCAGGTATAATAAACACCTGAAAGATCTCCGCTTTTATGCACACGGAAAACGCCTTTTTCTGTGCGTACCGCTTCTGTCCGGTCAAAGGGCTCTGCTGCACCCTCCTCTGCGCTTCCTGCCCGATACAGCAAAAGCTCTGCATACTCTGCCGTCGGGGCCCAGAGTGCAAAGTCTGTCCCCTGCGTCTGATAAACCGCCCCAAGGTCATCGCCCCCATATTCATAGGCTTCTTCAAATTCCTGCGAAGAAAACAGCTCTCGCCATTCCCCCGGCGTCCGTTTCTGTGTTACATCTTCCATTTTCCTGCTCCTCCTGATCAAAAGTCATTCTCTAAAAACGCGGATAAAATAACCAGTTTATCCCTTTTATTGTAACAAAAGAAATGGAAGAACTGCAACTGCCCCGGCATGTTGAAATTCTTCCATTTCATATCAATTTTTTATGATTTTTACAAAATCAATCTTTTTCTGTCATTTTTCCGGAAAATCTGCTTTAGATCACCTTCGACAGAAACTCCTGCAGTCTCGCGTTTTTCGGATGATCGAAAAATTCTTCCGGCGTGTTTTCCTCTTTGATCCTGCCTTCATCCACAAACAGCACTCTCGTGCCAACTTCCCGGGCAAAGCCCATCTCGTGGGTAACGACCACCATTGTCATACCCTCGTGAGCCAGATCCCGCATTACACTTAAAACCTCGCCAACCATCTCCGGATCAAGCGCGCTGGTAGGCTCATCAAACAGCATAACATCCGGATGCATGCACAGAGAGCGAACGATGGCGATTCGCTGTTTCTGACCGCCGGACAGCTGTGCCGGATAAGCGTTTGCTTTTTCTGCAAGGCCGACACGTGCCAGCAGCTCCATCGCTTCTTTTTCCGCTTCCGCCTTGGACTTTTTTAACACCTTGATCGGTGCCAGCGTCATGTTTTCCAGAATCGTCTTATTTGCGAACAGATTAAAATGCTGGAACACCATTCCGATTTTCTGACGATATTGATTCAAATTGCTTTTCGGATCTGTAATTTCTTTTCCTTCAAATAAAATCTCGCCCGAGGTCGGCATTTCCAGAAGGTTTAAGGAACGCAGAAAGGTCGATTTACCGGAGCCGGAGGGACCTACAATAACGACTACCTCACCCTGGCGGATCGTCGCATCAATATGATCCAGCACCTTCGTCGGTCCAAAGGACTTGCAGAGCTGTTTGATTTCAAACAGAACCTGTTTTTCCTGTCCGTTATCGCTCATTGACACGCATCCTCCTTTCCAGTCTGCTGATCAGAGCTGAAAGTACACTCACACTGACCAGATAAATCAGAGCTGCCGCAAACAACGGCATATAAGGCTCATAGGTCTGACTTCTGACGGTATTCGCACCGTGCGTAACATCCGTCAGTGCAATGTAACCGCAGATAGACGTCTCCTTTAACAGGGTAATGAACTCGTTGCCCAGGGCAGGCAGGACATTTTTAAATGCCTGGGGGATAATAATATACCACATCGTCTGCACATAGGTCAGTCCCAGGCTTCTGCCTGCTTCAAACTGCCCCTGATCCACGGACATGATACCGGAACGGATGATCTCCGCTACGTATGCGCCGGAGTTGATTCCGAAGGTCAGAATCGCAACCAGCCGCTTGCTGACATCCACAGAACCGAACACGATGTAATACATGATCAGCAGCTGGATCATTGCAGGGGTTCCGCGGATAACCGTCAGATACAGCTTACAGATCACATTCAGAATTTTAACCACCAGTGGAGGACGGTCCAGCTTATCTGCAGACGACCGCACCACTGCGATCAGCACGCCGATGACAACGCCCAGAATAACAGCGAAAAAGGAAACAACATAAGTTGTTCCCAATCCGTTGGTGAAGTACTTCCACCGATTATCGGTTATAAAGTTTGCAATAAATTTGAGTTTAAAATCTTCCATATTATAATTGCTTTCCGATTATCTCTTGTAATTACTTTGTTACAATGATCACCTGGCTTGCTGTTGCATAGGTATCTGTGAAGTCTACGCTCAGCTTACGCTCATCTGTTACCGTCATGCCTGCTGCACCGAAATCAGCCTTGCCGGAAACAACTGCATTGACGATTGCATCAAATTCCATATCCTCGATCTTTAAGTCATAACCAAGCACATCACAGACAGCCTGTGCGATATCAGGATCGATGCCGACAACCTTCTGATCCTCATAATACTCATAAGGCTCAAATGTCGCATTGGTTGCCATAACCAGTGTACCGTTGGAACGATCTACGCCTTCCGGAGAGGTATAAGGATGCTGTCCTGCCTCATCACCGATGTAGTTGGAAACGATAGCATCCAGCGTACCGTCTTCCTTTAACTGAGTCAGCGCTTCATTGATCTTTGCAGTCAGCTCGCTGTTATCTTTGTTGACGCACATTGCATATTCTTCAGAAGAAAGCTCTTCGTCCAGAATCTGTAAATCATCATTCTTTTCCACAAAAGCCTTTGCGGGATTGTAGTCGATCACTACGCAATCGATCTTGCCCTGCTTTAATGCCTGAATTGCATCTGCGCCCTTGTTGAAACGTTCTACAGTAGAACCGTCGTTCTGTTCATATTCCGTTGCCAGCTGATCGCCTGTTGTACCAAGCTGAACACCGATCTTCTTGCCAGCCAGATCGAAAGCAGCGGCTTCTGTGCTTTCTGCTTCTGTGGAGGCTGCTTCATCGGTCTCTGCAGCTGCTGTCTCTGCCGCAGTGCTTTCTGCTGCAGTCTCTGTTGCCTGTACTGTTGTCTCTGTGGAGGCGGTAGAACCACATGCTGCCAGAGAAGCAACCATGGCTACTGCCAATACGCTTGTCAGTAATTTTTTCATTTTCATTTTTCTCCTCATTTCTGCGCACGTTTTTTGCGCATGCCGAGTTTGTGTCAAGTGCGCGCAGACACAAATCTCGCGATTGAAAAATTTAATTTTTCAATCTTCTCCTCCGCTGATGTCTCCTTATTATATCTTTAGATTTATTTTTAAAGACATCTTTAAACGGGATTTTCTTTTCCGTTGCAAATCCGTTTCATGACATCTATACTATCACACTTCCTTTAAAAATCAAGTATAAATTTTCACAAAATATTCACTTTTTTACTGCTTTCTTGTATAAATATTCACCTGTATGTATATTATTCGTCGATATACATTCTATATGTATATTTATGTGTATTACACCTCGAAGCGCTCCACAGGCATCCGGGTCAGGGCTTTTGACTCCGACATCCTTTTACACAACCTTTACCCATTCCTAACCGGATCGTGATATCTTGCATTGCCCAAATGACTTATCATAAATCTCGCAATGAGGCAGACGGCATATGGCTTCAGGCATTCACTATATTTCATTCATCAGCTGGAACAGAATACTTCCGGCATCAAGGAGGAGAAACATTATGAAAAACAAACTGATCGCACTTCTTACAATGAGCGCACTGGCAGTTGGCACTCTGGCAGGCTGCGGCAATACTGCTGCAACAGATACTGCAGCAAGTGCAGCTGACACAGCAGCTGAACCCACCGTCGAGGCTGTCAGCACAGTAGCTGACGAGGCTGCTGACACAAACGCAGACAAATATGCAGATCTTTCCGGTTCCGTCAGCATGTCCGGTTCCACTTCCATGGAAAAGCTGGCAAATGCAGTTGCAGAAAGCTTCATGGAAAAATATCCCAACGTGACCGTAACTGCTGAGTTTACCGGTTCTTCCGCAGGTATCGAAAGTGTCCTGGCAGGCAGCGTTGACATCGGTAACTCTTCCAGAAACTTAAAGGACGATGAAAAGAGCGCAGGCGCAGTGGAAAACATCGTCGCAATTGACGGTATCGCAGTAGTTGCAGATCCTGCAAACAAGGTAGAAGATCTCACAAAGGATCAGCTGGTTTCCATCTACACCGGTGAAACAAAGAACTGGAGTGAGGTTGGCGGAGACGATCAGGCGATCGTTGTTGTTGGTCGTGAGGCAGGCTCCGGTACAAGAGGTGCGTTTGAAGAGCTGCTGGACATCGCAGATGCCTGCGTTTACGCAAACGAACTGGATTCCACCGGTGCCGTTATGGCAAAGGTTGCTTCCACCCCCGGTGCGATCGGTTATGTTTCTCTCGATGTTGTAGATGATTCCGTAAAAGCTTTGAAGCTCGATGGCGTAGACGCAACGGAAGAAAATATTAAAGCCGGCAACTACGCACTGTCCAGACCTTTCGTAATGGCAACCAAAGGTGAAATCTCCGAGCAGAAGACCGAAGTACAGGCACTGTTTGATTACCTTACCTCCGATGAGGGCAAGGCTCTGATCAAATCCGTTGGCCTGATCACAGTTGACTGACAACATTTCTTTTCCAAAACACTCCCTGCTGGATGCAGGCCCGGCAATGTCGGACCTGCATTTTCCAGTATTCTGTGCACAACCGCATAGGGGATAACCTTTGATTAAAGGCAGCCTTCTGCAGGCTGCCTGGAAACGAGGATTTTTATGAATTCTATTATCGGCAATAAAAAAGCAAGATCCGTGGTAGAGCAAACTGCTGAGATCATTTTTACCATCTGCGCGTTTTTCGCTGTTCTTGCAGTCATTTCCATTACAGTTTATATGTTTTTAAATGGTACTCCCGCCCTTACAAAGGTGGGACTTACAGAGATCCTGTTCAGCACAGTATGGAAGCCAACCGCTGCAGATCCCAGTTACGGCATTTTATACGTCATTCTGACCTCCATCGTCGGCACAACCCTTGCGATCCTGCTGGGCGTTCCCATCGGCGTCCTGACTGCTGTTTTTCTTGCAGAAACAGCGCCCAAGCCCCTCTCTAAAATCGTCCGCCCCGATAATCTCAGAAGCCATGCGACGGGATTCGTTCGTGGGACTGATAAAGGCAGAAAGCGTCACCACTCCCGTATCTACGAATAATTTTCCGATTTCAGCAATACGACGGATATTCTCTTTCCGGTCGTCGGCCGAGAAACCTAAATTCTTATTGATACCGCTACGAATATTATCACCGTCCAAAATGCGGCACAAGATACCACGCTTATGCAACTCCCGTTCTACACCGAGTGCCACCGTACTTTTCCCGGAACCGGATAAGCCGGTGAACCAGACCATCACCCCACGTTGTCCAAGAAGTTGTTCCTTGTCCGAACGGGTCATCATTTTTTCGTATATCGGATAGATATTTGTCGCCTCTCCCATAAACTGCTTACTTCTCTTTTAAAAATTCCAGAACAAAGGTATTAAAAATACAGATAACACAAACACAATTATGTTCAAAGGCAAGCCTATTTTAACGAAATCGGTAAATTTATAGCCTCCGATACCTTGTACAATCAGATTGGTCTGATAACCGATAGGTGTAGAGAATGAAGCCGATGCAGCCATACAAATCACTACAAAAAACGGAGTCGGACTCACGCCCAAGTGATTGGCCACCTCCAAAGCTATAGGAAAGGACAGGGCCGCCGCCGCATTATTCGTTATCAACTCCGTAAACAAGTTCGTGATAATAAAAATCACGGCCAGCAAAGCATACGGTCCGAGAGCATCGGTCATACCTATTATATATTCGGCAATGAAAGCTGCAAAACCGGAATTACTCATCGCCTTACTGATAGCAAAAGCACAGGCGATGGTAATCAACACGTCCCATGAAATGAACTTCGTATATTTCTTAGGATTAAACATTCCCGTCCAAGCCATAATCACCGTCGTGACGCAAACAAAGAAAAACATATCCAACTTCAGTCCGGGAAGGGCCTGCTCCACGACCGGAAGCTCGCCTACCGTTGCCCCGATAATCATCACCAACAACAGAATCATGGCCAGATATTTCTTTTTCTTTCCCATTTCGGGTTCCGCATCCAACACCGACAACATCAAAAACACACGGCTGTCTCCCCATGTCGGAATAAAGGTGCCGTCTGCATCCAGAATCAACGTATCATTCTCCGACAGACGTACATTCATCCAATCCCCTTGGAGACGTTCACCATTGCGATGCAGGCTCTTTACCGTAGCTCCATAGTGACGGTGAAAATCAAATTCGCGCAACGTTTTTCCGTTTCCGGGGAAACGTGCTCCCAACACGGCCTCCACGCGCACAACATCGCCCGAGTCGCTACTTTCTTCTATGTCGTCATCTTTCAGGGTTCGGTCGGGCAATAAACGTTTGGCAAAACAAACCAAATAGATGATGCCCGCAATGGCTATAATCACCCCGACCTGCCCCAACTCGAAGATGGAAAAGCCTTTAAAACCTGCATCTTGTATCATTCCGTCCACCACCAGATTCGTAGAAGTTCCTATCAACGTACAAATACCGCCAAGGATAGTGGCATACGAAAGAGGAATCAGAAACTTTGCAGGTGGCAGTTTCATCCGTCTCGCCCAGTTCTTGATGATAGGCGCAAAAATAACCACCACCGGCGTGTTGTTCAGAAAAGCCGAAATGAAAGCAATGACCGGCAGAACGCGTAGATTAGCCCCTGCCACCGTAGACTTCTTTTGCGGCAACATGGCAAAAATCAAACGTTCCAACACTCCGCTCTTACGTATTCCCTCACTGACCAGAAACAAAAGAGCCACCGTAATCATGCCTTTGTTCGAGAAACCTTCCAACACTTCCTTGGGCGTAAGTATTCCCGCACAGAAAAACAGGATGACGACAGAAAAAAGTATCATGCCCGGACGCATACGGTCGTAGATAAGTGCTACGACCATAGCGGCCAGACAGATTAAGACATAAACAATTTCAAAATTCATGGTATGGTATGATTGTGTAGTGTTTACTTATATTCAGACCAACTCTTTATGGGCAAATCATCCATATCAATATGGCAGAAAGCCTGGATAAAGGCACTTGCCAAACGAGCATTGGTAATTAACGGAATATTCAAATCAATAGCTGCACGACGGATTTTATATCCGTTGTCAAGTTCTCCGGCCGTAAGATTCTTCGGAATATTGACCACCATGTCAATTTCTTTATTATGAAGCATTTCCAGCGCTTGTGGATGTCCCTCCTCACTCGGCCAGTAGACAAGCGTACTCTCAATACCATTCTCCGCAAAGGTTTTATGAGTACCACCGGTTGCAAATAGCTTGTATCCTTTGTTTACCAACATGCGCGCCGCATCCATCATATCAGCTTTCTGCTTCATTGTACCTGTAGAAAGCAGTATGTTCTTTTTAGGAATGCGGTAGCCGACAGACAACATAGCTTTCAGCACAGCACAGGAAGTATCACTTCCGATACAACCCACTTCACCGGTAGAAGCCATATC
>ERZ780166.1074-NODE-1074-length-16259-cov-2.378178_pt1 | contig 16259 bp, 9 predicted proteins | sample MGYA00511366_ERZ780166 | MGnify/ENA primary metagenome ERZ780166 (study PRJEB29588, sample SAMEA2162231) | human gut metagenome | biome: human gut; feature: human-associated habitat; material: faeces | place: Denmark | collected 2008/2010 ...
AGCTGCGCCTGACCAACTACCGCGGAGCCTGCGCCGTGGCCGCCCACCAGGCGGGCCTTGACTCCGTCGAGGCCGGAGACGAACTGCTCCAGAAGACGGTTTTCGGGATTTAGAAAGAATATACTTGGAACATAATCAACATAAATAACACGAACATGAGACAAATTGAAGATCTTATCGCGATTTCACGGAAATTCGGGCAGGACTCCCGCTTTGTGATCGCCGGAGGCGGCAACACCTCCTACAAGGATGAGAACAGACTTTGGGTGAAGGCCAGCGGCCACGCCCTTGCCACTATAACAGAGGACGGATTCGCCGTCCTCGACAGAACCCTTCTGAACGAGATGGGAGAGAAGGCCTACAATGAGGACACGGCGATCCGCGAGGAGCAGGTCAAGAACGACCTCGCCGTGGCCTGCGTCACAAAGGACAGAAGGCCGTCGGTGGAGACCTCCCTGCACAACTGCATGGGATTCGCGTTCGTGGTGCACCTCCACCCTACCCTGGTCAACGGCCTGATGTGCTCGGCGAACGCCGAGGCCGCCTGCGGGGAGATCTTCCCGGAGGCGCTTTACATTGAATATACCGATCCGGGCTACACCCTTTTCAAGAAGGTCTACGACCGCATCAACGCCTACAAGGCCGCGAACGGAAAGGAGCCTCAGGTGATCTTCCTTCAGAACCACGGAATATTCGTGGGCGGAGACACGACCGCCGAGATCGAGGGAATATATTCGGAAATCCTCGGGAAACTTGAGGCCAAGGTGGCCGCTCTGCCAGAGGGCGGGAGCGAGGTCTCCCCGACCGTAACGGATGTCATCCCGGCCATCAGGCAGATGCTCTCCCGCTCCGGCAGAGGACTTAAGACACTTAAAGTCACGAAGAACGCCCTTGTGGACTACTTCCTTGACGGATCCCGCGAGAAGATCGCCGCACCGTTCTCACCGGACATCATCGTGTACTGCAAGAGCGCCTACATATTCATTGACGCAGAGTCGGATGAAGAGATTCTGAAGCAGGCGGAGGAGAAGATCGAGGCTTTCGCCGCCGAGAAGGGCTACACGCCTAAGGTGCTGCTCATCAAGGGTGTCGGTCTCGTGGCCGTTGGAGACAACTCCAAGAACGCGCAGATCATCACCGACGTGTTCACCGATGCGATGAAGGTCGCTTTCTATGCGCAGAGTTTCGGAGGAGAGCATCCGATGGAGAAGGCATGGATTGATTTCATCGACAACTGGGAGGTGGAGAACTACCGCCGCAAGGTCGCCGCAGGCTCGTCGAAAGGCCGTGTGGAAGGAAAGACCATCATCGTGACCGGCGCAGCCCAGGGATTCGGAGAGGGCATCGCCCGTGAGCTGATGGCGCAGGGAGCCAACATCGTGGTGGCCGACCTCAACGAGGCCACCGGCGAGAAGACCGCGGCCAGCTTCAATGAGATGGCCGGCTCGAACAAGGCGATCTTCGTAAAGACCAATGTCGCCGACATGACGAGCCTTCAGAACCTGATGAGGCAGACCATCCTGAACTTCGGGGCGCTGGACTCGTTCGTCAGCAACGCAGGAGTTGTCCGCGCAGGAGGCCTGGACGTGATGACCCCGGAGAATTTCGAGTTTGTCACCAAGATCAACTACGAAGCCTACTTCTTCTGCGCCAAGGCGGCCTCGCACATCATGAAGATCGAGACGAGGTATGATCCTGACTATTTCGCCGACATCATACAGGTCAACAGCAAGAGCGGACTGCGCGGCAGCAAGGCCAATTTCGCCTACGCCGGCGGCAAGTTCGGAGGAATAGGACTCACCCAATCCTTCGCCCTTGAGCTCGCCCCGGACAGGGTGAAAGTCAACAGCATCTGCCCTGGCAACTACTACGACGGCCCGCTGTGGAGCAACCCGGAGAACGGACTGTTCATCCAGTACCTCAACGCCGGCAAGGTTCCGGGAGCCAAGACCGTGCAGGATGTCAAAGACTACTATCTCGCCCAGGTGCCTATGCGCAAGGGATGCAACCCTGTGGATGTCTGCAAGGCCATCCTCTACGCCATCGACCAGACCGGAGAGACCGGACAGGCCATCCCTGTGACGGGAGGTCAGGTCATGCTGGCTTAGGAATATGACAAATCTAATGTAAATCATTAATATCATGAAACAACTTGACGTTAATCTCATGCATCCCGCCGAGCAGATCGCTATCATCATCGGTAGGATCTATCGCAGCGAGATGACCACCACCTCCGGTGGCAATCTGTCCATCATGGACGAAAACGGAGACATGTGGATCACCCCTGCGGCGATCGACAAGGGTTCCCTCACACCGGCTGACATCATGTGCGTGAAGGCCGACGGAACCATCGTAGGCCCTCACAGGCCGTCTTCCGAGTACCCGTTCCACAAGGCAATCTACAAGATGAATCCGCATATTCACTCAGTGATACACGCCCACCCTCCTGGACTGGTGACTTTCAGCATGGTACACCAGGTTCCGGACACGAGCATCATTCCGCAGGCCCGCGCGACGTGCGGCCCTGTAGGCTTCGCTGAGTATGCCCTTCCTGGCAGCGAGCTTCTCGGAAAGAAGATCGTGGCGGAGTTCAAGAAGAATCCTGACTACAAGGCCGTGATCATGGAGAACCACGGCGTGGTGGTGGCCGGCGACGACATCGCGGACGCCTACCAGAGATTCGAGACCCTGGAGCTCTGCGCGCGCACAATCCTGAACGCCAAGACCTTGGGTGAGCCTAAGTACCTCAGCGAGGAACAGATCCTCCAGCACGAAAAGGCCGTGAACGTTCCGTTCCAGCACTTCATGAACGTCACCCATCCTTCCGACGAGAGGGCTATCCGCGCCGAAATTTGCAAGATCGTCCGCAGAGCCTGCTCGCAGGGACTTATGTGCAGCTCCTACGGAACGGCCTCCGTTCGTTGGAGAGACAATGATTTCCTCATCACCCCTTCCAGCATGCAGCGCTGGGATCTTGATCCTGAGGACATCGTGCAGGTCAAGGACGGCATGATCGAGGCAGGCAAGAAGGCAAGCCGCTCGGTGGCTCTCCACTACGAGATCTACCGCCGCAACCCTAAAGTGAACTCCATCATCCTGACCCAGTCCCCTGCCCTTATGGGATTCTGCACCACAGGTGCGAAATTCGATGTGCGCACGATTCCGGAGAGCTGGATATTCCTGCAGGACATTCCGATCTTCCCGTTCGGCAGCCAGTACAACGAGCATCTGACCGAACTCGCCGACGAGTTCAAGAACAGGCCGTGCGTGATGCTGGAGAACGATTCTGTCGTGGTGACAGGTGACCAGCTCATCAACACGTTCGACCGTCTTGAGGTGGCGGATTTCAGCGCCCGCTCGCTGATCCTCGCCGCTCCGCTTGGCAAACTGAACCCGATCACCGACGAGGAGATCGAGGAACTCCGCGTGGCGTTCCACGTAGGGGAGTAGTTAAAGCGGACATATACTGACTCCGGCGGTCCTCCCCACTTCGTGGGTCCCCTCCCTCTTCGGGAGCCAAAGCCGCCTACGGCAGTATATGTCCGCTTTAGCCTAAGCACCAAAAGCAAGAGGCTGACATTTTGGAGTCAGCCTCTTCTTTTATAGATCAACAGGATGGTCCTATTCTCCGGCGATGATCTTAGCGTCCTCGGCGCTGTCGATGCCGACACGCTTGGCGATCCGTTCACTCCTCTGACGGATCTGCTCCTTGTGACGCAGTACCCAGTTCTCGGCATAGACAGCCACGCATGCAAGGAAGAAATAGATGACCGTCTGGATGATCATGGCCTTCATCTGCACGTCTGCCGCTCCCATCTCGCCACCGGCAGTGCTGAGGTTGATGAAACCCTGCGCGCCGAAAGTGGACGGGAATATGTAGGAGAACACCTTCCAGAAGCCCGGAAACGCGAATGTCGGCCAAGAGCAACCGGTCAGGAACAAAGCCACAGGCGACATCGCCAGAAAGAGGATGAACACGGATTCCCTTCTCGTGATCAGCGTACTCCAGACCATGCTGAAGAACACACAGTCAGTGATGAAGAAGACCAGCATCGCAAGGACATCCTTGAACTCACCTCTTTGAGGGATCCCGAATATTGCCGGGACGATGAAGGCGATGTACATGCCCACAGCAAGGTACAGCAGCCAGTAGGCGCCTCCACGTCCCATGACCACACGCCCGACACCGTGACCTTCAAGTCTGTCAGGAAGCGATGCGAAACTGCGGTTCCTCTCCCTTGCGGTTCCCACCAGCAGTGACATTCCGTAGAAAAGCGTCTGCTGGATGATGATCATCAGGATGGCCGAGATCAGGAAGAAACTGTAGTTGAAGGCCCTGTTGTAGGGATTATTGTCCTCGTAGCCGAGCGGCTTGACAGTCTGGGACGCGGCCTGTTCCGTCATCCCGAGGGACGAGAACCTCTGCATCTGGATCTGACCTATCTCATGAAGCATCACGAAGTTGGTGGCCATGAGAGCGTTCTTGTAGTAGAGGAAGCTGCTCATGTCCGCATAGACGGAGAATGCGGAGGTTTCGTTTCGAGCCAGTTTCTCCGTGAAGTCGGAAGGGAAATAGATGATACCGTTGACTTTGCGTTCCTGCATCATTTTTTCCGCCTCGGCCATATTCATACATTTCGCCGCGACCTCGACCTCTCGGGTGGCGTCGATCTCCCTGATGAAGCGGTGGCTGTCCGGACTGTCGCAATTGTCAACAATGGCAACGGGAGTCTCAGAAAGAATACCGTTCAGGTAGACGAGATTGTAAAGCAGCGGATAGGCAAGTCCGGCGACAAGGAAGATCAGCAGCACGCCGCTGTCTGAGAAAATCTGTCGAAGTTCATGACAGAATATGCCCCAGAAGTCCTTGATCCATGTTTTTGCGTATGTATTTTTCATGTCACTTAGTCTTTAGGGAAGTTCTGATGAATGTAGGCCTTCTTGAGTCGCACAAGACCTATGAGCGGCAACAGAATGAAGATCAGCAAGTAGATCACCTGCTTCCACCATCCGGCGAATCCGGCTCCGAATATGGCCTCCTGGACATAGAACAGATAATAATGACGCAACGGGAACGCCGCCGCAAGTCCCTGGATGTAAGGCGGCATGGCCTCTATCGGAAGCGTGAAGCCCGAGAGGGAGAATCCAAGCACGCTGTAAAGAGCGCCGATACTCAACGCCAACCTCGGCACAGGAAGCATCTCAAGGATGAATATGGCGATCGCCTCACTGGCGAAGATCATAAGGAATATGCCCAAAAACATGTTCCAGATGGATCCCGCCAACGGAAAATGCAGCCTATGGAAGAGCAGCAGGATCAGTATCAGCCCGATCGCCGAGAATGTCAGCGTCCACACCAGAAGCTTGCCGGCGAGGGCGGTCACAATCGAGTTGCCGGAGGTCTGCAGCAGATGCCTGGAGGTACCATACTTAAGCTCCGCTCCCAATGAATATATCAGGACGATTATCACGATCATCTCCAGCACACCCGGCAGCAGGACGCTGCTGAGGTAGTAGTTGTAGTTGGTGCCGACGTTGCCGATCTGATGGACATCCACGTCCACAGGACGGATCATGCCCATGATCTGGCTGTCGTTGTAGCCTCTTGCCCTGAAGGCCTGCATCTGCACAGCTCCGTTGGTCAGATTGACCATCTGAAGAAGATCCTTCCACGCAAGCGCCCCGCTGACGAAGTACAAGCCGTTGACGTAGAACGTGATCTTCGGCTGACGGTTCGCCTGGATGTCATCGTTCATCCCCACAGGAACGACACAGACAGCCGCGATCTTGCCTCTGTTCATGTCTTCTCTGGCAGCCGCGAACGAATCGTAGTGGACAACCTTTCCCAACTGGGTGGCGTCCAGCTGCTGGCAGAAATTCCTTGAGGTGGACGAGTAGTCGTAGTCCACAAGACCGATCGGAACATCACTCGGCAGACCGTCATTCAGAAATGTCAGGAAGAATATGGCGCAGAAGGCTATCACGCCTACCGAACCCAGAAGATAGATCGGGCGCTGCCTGATGATCCTGAGCTCGCGGCGGGCCACCGCAATTATTCTCTGCCAATTAGTCATGATGATAGTCCTTACTTAACGATTGCGGACATACCAGGACGAATGCCGTCCACCGTCACATCCGGAACGGCCCTGACCTCGAAGGTCTTGGCATCGTACATACCTGTTTCCTTGGTGGCCTTCCACGTGGCGTAGGACTCACGGACAGCCACATAGTTGATGGTGGCCGGAACCTCCTTGCCGTCAAGAGCCGGGATGATCACCGTGATCTTGTCGCCCTGCTTCATGCCGTGGAGATAGTCCTCGCGTACATTGAACGTGAACCATACATCATTCAGGTCCGTAACGCTGGCGACAGGCGCTCCCTGGCCGACAAGCTCGCCGACCTTAGGGAAAAGAGCCGAGATGATTCCGTCAGCAGGAGCCGTAAGGTACAGCTCGCTCAGATAAGACTCCACCTCCATCAACGCGCCGTCAGCCTGATCGACGAGAGCCTTGGCCGCAGCCTTGTCCTCCTCGCGCGCTCCGTTGACAGCCATGTCATACTGACTCTTGGCAGCCTTTGTCTGAGCGACGGAGGCATCATACTTGGCCTTCACCTCGTCGTATTTCTGAGCCGCGATGACTTTCTGGTCATAGAGCTTCTGGATCCTGTCGAAAGACTTCTTCATCACGTCTTCCTGCACAAGAGCCTGCTGATAAAGCTCATAGGCTCCGGCGATCTGCTCCTTGCGGGCTCCGTTCTGAGCCTTTCTGCTCTGTGAGCTGGCAGCCGCCTTGATGGCGTTGGCCTGCGCCAGCTTGGCACGTACCTCAGGAGAGTCGATGAGGGCGACGGTGTCTCCCTTGTGGACCATCTGGCCTTCCTTGACGTAAAGTTCCTCGATCCTGCCCGGAACCTTGCCGGACACACGATACTCACTGGCCTCTGCCTCGCCCTGAATCATCAGAGGCTTAGGTTTAGAGACGAAATAGCCGATGATGGCGATCAGAAGGATGATTACGATCAGCGCCACAATGCCAATCACAAGATTGTAGCTTTTCTTTTCCTTTTCCATAATATTCTTAAATTTTTATCATTATCCGTTGATTATCTTGCCTGAGCGTGGTTGTTGCCTTCCGCCTTGTTCAGGTTGGCGGCGAGCATCTGAAGCTCGATCCCCGCGTCGATATATTCAGAATGAGCCTTAAGCCATGCGGTCTGGGCGGCGAGCGCGGTGTTGGTGTCGATCACGCCCTCCTCGAAGCCAACCGTCGCGGTACGGAGGTTCTCCTCCGCGCTGGACAGGTTGTTCTGCGCCATCGTCAGCTTCTCAAGCGCCTCTCCCTCCTGCTTCCTGAGCTGGGTGACCTGAAGGTTGATAAGGTTCCGGGCATCCTCAAGCTGTGTTCTGTAAAGGGTGGCCTCAGCCTTTGCCTTGCGGGTCTTGCTCATGGCCTCGAAGCCGTGGAAGATAGGGATGTTCACCATCACGCCGGCGTTGAAGAAACCGCCCCAGTCCTTCTGGAAGCCGTTCTTGATGTTAGGATTAGTCACTGAATATGCCGCCATCAAGGCCACCTTCGGCATCATGTCGGCCCTTGCGACCCTCACCTTGCCGTCATAGATCTTCGACGCAAGCTCAAGGCTCCTGGTCTCCGGCCTGTCTGCGTAGATCTGCTCCAGATCCTTTCCCGCTCCGATCTGAGGGACAGGGATGTCAGCCAGCGCCTCGTCGGCAAGCACGATGTCTGAATTGAGGTCAAGGCCGATCTGCTTGCAAAGAAGCATCTTTGCGAGTGTAAGGCCATTGTCGGACTTCGTCTTGAGCATGTCCGCCTCGTTTGCCTTCACCTTTATCTGAAGGGCGTCGGACTCCGTGGCCACGCCCTCCCTGACAGAAAGCTCCACGTCATGCTCCATCTCGTGGAGAAGGTCGGCATAGGCGTCGGCGAGTTTTTTCTTGTTGGCGATGGAGATGATCTGCCAATATGCCTGGTCAACATCCACAATCACCTGCTGGTACTGCTGATCGTACTGAGTTTCTGACAGTTCCTCTGCCAATTTGGCAATTCGGTTGGCAGCCACAATCTTGCCGCCCATGAAAACAGGCTGCTGGACGGTCACCGCCCCGGCGAAAATGTTCTGCATGTCAGGATGGAAAGCATCGTCAATCTCCTTTCCCAACGCATTGATTGTCTGAGACATGTCCGTCTGAGACAACGCACCGAGGACTGTCTGCCACATCGGGCTTTTCATGTACTCCATCGCAGCCGCAGGGTTGGACTTGATGGCAGCCATCAGATTCTGGCTGAGAGTCTGGGTCTGCGTGTGGATCAAGGTTCCCATGTTCTGAAGTTTCTGGGAAGTGGCATCGCTGACAAGGGCGATGTCATTGGCGTTGTAGATGTAGGCGCCAGTTGCGGAAATGTTCGGCAGATAGTTGGCGAACGCTATCTTGCGGTCGTAGCCGGCCATCTCGATCTTGGTCTCGGCCTGCCTCAAGGTCTTGTTGTTCTCGATCGCCATTTCGCGGCATTGCTCCAGCGTCAGCGTCTGCTGGGCATTCGTCGCCAGCGGCATCATGGCCACCGCGACCAATGTTGAGATTTTGACAATGTACTTGTTCATATTCATCAATTCTTGTTTTCGATTTTTTTGTCAAGCGGTAAGGGTACACTACAAATTGATTGCCAAATTTCTCCATTAATATGACTTTTCGGATTCTATAAGTATCAAAAGGTCGAATATTGCGAAATTTTGCAATATGACAAATATTCCCTAATTTTGCCGCCAGACATTAAAACATTTTTTGACATGCCAGATTCACTATTGAACATAGGGCTGAAGCAAATCAGAAAACTCGTACCCGTCCAGAATGAAGTCCAGCTCGGAGACGACTTCTTCATCATGGAGGTGAAGTACAGCGAAAACCTTCAGTTTTTGAAATATCCCTGCCGCAGCGACGCCTACATCGCGATTTTCTGCAAGTCCGGCAGCCTCAACGTGGAAATCAACCTTCGGTCGTACACGGTGGTCAAGGGTACGCTGTTCATCGGTACTCCGGGAAACATCATAAAGATAAACAGGTTGGGCAATGAAGGCGACAGCGGATTCGAGTTCATCGTCGTGGCGATTTCCAAGGAGTATCTTTCCAGCATTAGTTTCGACTTTAAGAAAATTTTTGACGATCGGCTCAAACTGCTGACAGAGCCATGCGTCCAGCTTGAAGACAGGAACATCGCCTTCTGCACCAAGTACTTGGACCTTATCGGCGAGATTCTGTCCTCGGACGTGCCGAACAAGAGGGAGGCTGTCGGCTCGCTGATCGCGTCACTCTTTTACCTACTGGGCGGACTGATGGAAAAAAGCGCCGTAAAGACTCCGGAGGCATCAGGAGCGACGGTCAACACCAGAGTGAAACTGATCTTCGAGCATTTCATGACACTCGTGACCGAGCATCACACATCGGAGCGCAACATGGCCTTCTACGCCAACCGGCTTGGACTGACCCCGAAATACCTTTCTAAGCTCATCAAGCAGGTCAGCGGCCGCTCGGCTCCTGACTGGATCGACTCGTTCGTCATCCTTGAGGCGAAGAATATGCTGAAGTACACCGACGACAGCATCAAGGAAATCGTCTTCAAGCTTCATTTCCCGAACCCGTCCGTGTTCTACAAGTTTTTCAAGGCGCACACCGGAATGACTCCAAGCGAGTACCGGAACGGTTAGGATGCCGACAAGACAAGGCTCTCCGCTGCACCAGAAGGCTGTTTTGCTTCAATTCGTAAGTAAACAACTGGTGAATGTGACGGTTTGATGTAAAAATCGTTTTAAAATATTACGAAAAAGTTTTGCATATTCAATAAATCTTAATACCTTTGCCATTGGACAGACAAAAGTTCTTTTTGTTGTCTATTTGTTAAGTTCGTTTTATATACAACAGGCCGGAGCTTTGGGGAAAGCGACGGCCTTTCTTTTTTTAAGGATTACTATGCCCCGACTAGCAAAAGGCGGGTGGCTAAAAGTCACCTTTTAGCCACCCGCCCTCGCGGATATATTCAAGTAGATTACTTGATCACTACTTCCTTGACCTCCCAGGTAGGAGCAGCTGTCTTTGAGCCGACATACTTAAAGGCTAACTGGAACTTTGTTCCAAGATAATCCTTAAGATCTATGTCACCGGACTCCACAAAATTCCAATCTTTGCCTTTCGGATAAGTGTAACCGGTCAATTCTTTCCACTCACTGCCACCCATAGTAACAAAATATTTCATCCAGACACGCCACAATTCCATCTCTTCCTCTGTTTCATGTGCACGAATAACAGTAATCAGACGGTCCATGCGTATTTCATAATCTGAATCTCTTGGGAAATTCTTTTCATTATAATAGTGTTTTAATTTTTCTGCCAGATCGATTATCGGAGAAACCAACCAAGACTCGGACTCGAGATTGGTCTTGTTCACGAAAGACGACGCTTTCATGTAACCGTATTTGGTGTCTTCTGACCAAACATAGGTACTTCCTGTCGGCACAAGAACATTCTCGATCGTGAATGAGCCCTTACCATTCTTGAAAGACTCCTCAAAAGGCAAGGTGAAGAGAAGAAGTCCGGAATCCTGATTGATGGTAAACGTACCGTCAGAAGAATCCTTACCCTTGTAGGAAGCGAGTTTGACCTCGCACTTGCGGGCGTCATCGCTGTTAGGAGCGACAGTGAACTTAACAACAGCCGTGTCCGCAGGAGAAGGCTCTATCTTAGTAGGAACGCCCTTCACGTAGCTCATGCCGACATACTTCACCCAATCGCAATCCTCAGGAACAGAAGGGAAGACACCGTTGCCCTTGTAGGCCACCTTGACAGACACCTCTCCTCCATCCTTGGAAACGGTAGCGGAAGGGTTGACAATCTTGATAAGGGACTTCTTGATGCTGATCACAGTCACATTGACAAGCTGAGGGCTGCCCTTATATGATCCTACAGGACCTTCAACGGTAACCACGTCTCCAAGCTCGATTCCGAGGCTGGAGAAGTTCTTCTCAACGCCTTTCTTGTCGAGAGTACCATAGATGTAAACAGATCCGGTCTCATCCTCAAGATACCAGTTGCCATAAGTGGTGTTGGCGATTGATGTGCAGACACCCTTAACCCTTACGTTCTTGCCTTCAGGGCTGGCGTTAGCCTCGGCGCAAGTAACGGTAACAGCGGTCATAGAGCCCTGACGAACCCTGACGAACTGTGAGTTTTCACCAACCTTGATTGTAAGCTCAAGCTCACGGCCACCCTCGAAAGCCTCTGCGGAGAAGGTGACCTTCGTCTCACCGGCGGCGCCGGACATCTTGTCAGCCAAGACGGAGTCTGGGACTTGATGCTGCCATCACTATTCCTCTTGATGACCTCCGGCCAAGTGTCATTCGTGACAAATTCCCAAGCATCAGTGGCAGACACGGTCAAAACAGTTGAACCGCCGGCATTTGGAATGGAAAGATAGGACTCGTCAAGCGTGATGTTGCCCAACGTTCCAAGCTCCTCTTCGTTGCATCCAACAAGGAGAGCGGAAGCAAGAATAGCTGAGAATAAATATCTAAGTTTCATAATTATCTCAATAAATATTAGTTAAACATATACTTTATTCCCACTGAAGCGTACCAGCACTGTCCGATGGCAGTGTAAGGAACGAATGTCTTCACGCCTGAAGTGACCGCACTCGGAGTGGAGAATACAGGATAACCCTGATTGTCAGTCGTCTCATACTTGAGGATACGGCCTGAGTTCAGATCAGGATTCATATACTTCATAACACCCCAGCTTGAGTTGAAGAGATTCAGGATGTTCTTGATGTCAACGCTGAGCTGAAGAGTGTTTGTGGTCTTGCCGATGTTGAGTTTGAAATCGTGCTTGTAGCTTACGTCAAGTCTGTGAACCCAAGGAGAGTAAACGCTGTAAGCCTCGGCATATTCACCCTGATGCTTGCTGAGATATTTGTCGTTGTGGACATATTCCATAAAGCGGTCACGGTCACCCTCTGAGGCGAAGCGGAACTGGTTGTCGGCAACCTGCTCATCAGTAGGAACATAAAGGGCGTCGTAGCTGTAGCCGTCACCATTCATATCATTGGCGAGCATATAAGAGTAGTTGTAACCACCTCTCCAAGCCTCGTAGATCAAGCTGTAGTGGTTGCCGCTCTTGTCGTGATGCGTGGCGGAAGCGACGAAACGATCAGGGGTAACGTACTGAGAGTTGTGAAGCTTGATGTTGTTAGGACCGGCAGATGTTGGAACATAAGTGAACGCCGACTCTGCGGCCGAGCCAGGCATACCGGTGATTTCCTTGGAAGCCACGCGGGTGTAGGCGGCCATAAGGCTGAGGCTCTCGACAGGACGCATATTCACTGTCACGTTGGCTGAGTAACCATAGCCCTTGCTTGTGTTCTCAAGAACAAAGGCCTTGGTGGCGTTCCTGAATGTCGCAGGGAAGATAGGGCGGTTGTCAGCGCCGTTCCATCTTGCGAAGCCCTCGGCAGGAAGCATACTCCAGTCAGACATCATCACACCATTGACGGTCTTGTTGAATATTCCTTCAGCGGTGATCGTGAACGGGAATGAGACAGGAAGCTGGTAGTCAACAGCGAGGGAAGTCTTCCAGACCTGAGGCATCTTGAACTTGGAGTCAACAGCGGAGATTGATGACGGAACTGTGCCATCCTCAGGAGAGATGGTTGAAGGGTAACCAATCGAAACGAGGTAGTCATAAAGGGCCTGAGTCGTAGCCTTGCCATTCTGAGTCTTAAGACCATCTGCGAACTGGCTCATATCAATGTAAGTCTTGCCGCCTCTCTCAACAGTCGGTCCGGAATATCCCTTAACCTTTGAGGCGAGGGTATTTCCGTTGATCTGGGCCTGATACTGAACCATACCGGAGTTGGTAGGCATATTCGTGAAGAACACGAGAGGGAGACGTCCCATAAAGAGACCGGTACCACCACGGAGGATGAGGCTCTTGTCCTTAAGGATATCCCACTTGAAGCCGACACGAGGAGAAACCGTGATTCCGGCTGAAGGCCACTTGCCTGTGTCAATGTGGCGTACCTCATTGTTGCTGTCGTAGTAGTCAAGGTCGAGGATGGCGTTGTTGGTCATCAGGTCGCTGTTATTGAAGAACAGACCGTCAAGACGGACACCATAGGTCAACTTGAAGTTCTCTGTAGGATTCCAGTCGTCCTGGGCGTAAAGACCAACCTTGCTGAACTGAACGCGGGCGGCAGGGTTCTTCTCACCGTCATAACCGTAGGTAAGGCAGACAACTTCCGGAGCCTCGCCTTTGATGAAGTCATCAACACTTGAATAACGGTAGTAACCTGTACCGTTTCTCATATAGGCGTTGTCGGCCATCTGATACTCATAGCTGAGACCGGCGGTGACCTTGTGGCTGCCTACATAGTATGTGATGTCGTCCTTGATGTTGGCGATGGTGTTGTGGACAGCGTTGTTCCAAGTGAAGAGCTCATAGCCAAGGGACATATACTGGGTGTTGGTGCCGGTACCGTCCTGGATGTCAATGAACGGGAACTCGCTTGAGTTGGTTCCGCGCACGTCGTCAAGCTTTGAGAACGTGGCGAGGAACTGGTTGGAAAGGTTGTCGCTGATACGGCTGTTGAGGTCAACTGAGACAGAATGAACAAGGTTGTTCATAGAGTACATCGAGTTGGCGAAAGCCATAGAGTAAAGAGAGGTACGACTGTAAGGTGAACGTGTGCCTCCGTCCATCGAGGAGTCGTTAGGCCTCATCCACGATGTGTTGTTGGTGTAGTTGTAGCGGACAGCGAGATGGTTCGCGTCGTTGATGTTCCAGTCGAGACGTGCAAGAATCTTGGAGTTGCTCTCGTCTGAAGGGAAATCTGTGTAGGAACCAGTGTCGTAGCCATACTTGTCTTTCACGTGAGATGAAACTCTCTCCATATCAGCCACAGAAGCGTAAGAAAGGTACTTGGAAGCATTCCCAACGCCATTCTCGGAAGCTCTCCAACGCACTGCGACAGATGGAGTCTGTGAATATTCAGCGTTCACGAAGAAGAAGAGTTTGTTCTTGATGATAGGTCCGCCGAGAGTGAAACCATATGTTGTGTTACGGTCCTTGTCACGGGCGCCTGCGATCTCGGTTCCGTCAACAGTGTTACCACGCATATTCTCGTTGCGGTGATAAACGTATGCGGATCCCTTGAAGGTGTTGGTACCGGACTTGGTGATGGCGTTCACGCCACCTCCGATGAAGTCGGTCTGACGGACATCATAAGGAGAGATGACAACCTGGAGTTCTTCAATCGCATCAATAGAGATAGGAGAACCGCCTCCAGGAAGCTTCTCGTTAAGGCCGAAGTTGTTGTTGAAGTTCGCGCCGTCAACGGTGAAGTTGGCAGTACGTCCGTCAGTTCCGGCGAAGCTCATTCCGTTTCCACCGTAAGGGGAAAGTCTGGTCACGTCGGTGATGCTCCTGCTTACGGTAGGCAGAGCGGTAATCTGGGCGTTGTTGATGTTGGTGGCGGCACCGGTCTTCTCGACCGCGAACTTGGAGTTGGCGGTGGAGACCACAACGGCCTCGGACAACATCTCCGCGTCATCCTTCAGCATGGCGTTGAGGTTGTAGGCCTCGGCGAGCTGGAGAGTAACATCCGTGTAGGTTACTGATTGGTAGCCAAGACAGCTTACCTCAACCTTGTAAGGACCACCGGAACGCATACCGTTGATTGCATAACGGCCTTCCGCGTTGGCGACGGCATAGTACTGTGTACCCGACGGGGTGTGAACCGCGACCACGGCGGCTCCAGGAACAGCGGCTCCATTGGCGTCAGTCACCTTACCGTTCAATGAGGACGTGGTAACCTGTGCAAATGCCGTGATTCCGACAAGGGCTGCGACTAATGCGGCAAAGCCCTTCTTGAGTAATTGAACCATAGATTTGTTAATAAATATAAAGTATTGAGTTAATCCTTTTCCGTGCATATCATTCAACTTGCGAATTTAACACATTTTCTTCGGTTCAGAAAATTTAATTCAGTTACAAATCGGTTACGATTGAAGATTATAACAAATTCACGGCGAAAACACAATTTGAGCGGTTTTTGGATATTCCCGAAAAAGCATTATCTTTGCAACCGGAAAATGTGGAGAGATTTGCCTGCTTGCAACCACACTAAAAAATGCTAAAAAATTCACGTTGTGTTTTTTATGTGTCTCCACGTATTCCCATACGTTGGAGTTTATTTGTTTATATTCCACCCTCCACTTTAGGGATGACAATGATGATTAAAAAACATAACACATTATGAATTACCTATTTACAAGCGAATCAGTCTCTGAGGGTCATCCAGACAAGGTGGCCGACCAGATTTCAGACGCAGTCCTTGACGAGTTCCTCCGTCAGGATCCCGAGGCCAAGGTGGCATGCGAGACATTCTGTTCGACAGGACTTGTGGTCATCGGCGGCGAGGTGCGTTCCGAGGACGCATACGTTGACATCCAGAAGGTTGTGCGCGGAGTGATCAACCGCATCGGCTACAACAAGGCCGACTACATGTTCGACGGCAACTCCTGCGGAGTCCTCTCCGAGATCCACGAGCAGAGCCAGGACATCAACCGTGGCGTGGTGCGCGAAAACCCTGAGGATCAGGGAGCTGGCGACCAAGGCATGATGTTCGGCTACGCCTGCCGGGACACGGAGGACTACATGCCTCTGCCGCTCTACCTCTCGCAGATCGCCCTTCAGGAGCTCGCGGACATCCGCCACAACTCCCCGGAGCTGATGCCTTACCTAAGACCCGACTCAAAGTCCCAGTTCACCGTTGAATATGACGAGTCACACCGTCCGGTGCGTGTCCACACGATCGTCATATCAACCCAGCACGACGACTTCGTGGCAGACGGGCTTGGGAATATTCCTTACTCCGATGCCGTACAGCAGTTCGGCCAGGACAAGGTGGACCAGGCGATGCACGACAGGATAGAGGCCGACGTCAGGAATATTCTGCTGCCAAGACTCAAGGCGGCGTTGAATCCTCAGACCGCAGCCCTGTTCAAGGACGATTTCATCCTGCATGTCAATCCGACCGGCAAGTTCGTGATCGGCGGTCCCGCCGGCGACACCGGCCTGACTGGCAGAAAGATCATCGTGGACACCTACGGAGGCAAGGGTGCGCACGGCGGCGGAGCCTTCTCCGGCAAGGATCCGAGCAAGGTTGACCGTTCGGCGGCCTATGCGGCAAGAC
>ERZ780166.1084-NODE-1084-length-16189-cov-3.946325_pt1 | contig 16189 bp, 13 predicted proteins | sample MGYA00511366_ERZ780166 | MGnify/ENA primary metagenome ERZ780166 (study PRJEB29588, sample SAMEA2162231) | human gut metagenome | biome: human gut; feature: human-associated habitat; material: faeces | place: Denmark | collected 2008/2010 ...
ACATCAATCTGCTGATTTTGAGCTGGAAGCGGTTTAATCAGCAGACACTAATTAAGGATTGGAATTTTAAAGAGGAATCCGCATATCAATATTCGATGAAATATATGAAGGGGAGGATTAAGCGTTTTGGACCATGTGCTTTATTTGCAAGTCTCATGATGCTTTTTTTGCAAATTTTTGCAACCAATGGATTTGAAGAGGTAGTAGAGCTAGGGAGAGCTTTCCTAGGACAAATAACTTTTATGTCGCAATTTTTTTCATTTTTATCATTAGGGAGAGGAGGGATACTTTGGTTTTTATCAGCTAGTGTAATATGTGGAACCATAGCTGTATTTATGTGTAGGCTTATGGGTGAAAATTTTATTCTATTGGCTATGGTAATAATATCAATTTTAACCAATGATTTATATGCATCTAATGGTAATTTAGATACATGGTATAAAGTGACGGGAGGAAATACTGTTCTTACGAGTTTAGAGAGAGCAATGGTTGGAATACTTGTTGGAGTAGTTGCGAGGTGTATAGCACGATGTATGGAGAAGGTGAAGATAAGAAAGTGGGTTAGAAGTGTAGAGGTTACGATATTGTTATTACTAATAATTTGTTCATTTATGGTTACATTGTTTTGGGCTCATAGTGTTATTGATTTTTACATGCTTTGGGCATTTGCGATAATGTTAATATTCATATATGATTTAGATGTGCGAAACTTTAAAATTACAGATTGGTTTGATGAATTATGTATGCCCATGTATATATTTCAAGTTTGTAGTTTTATAATTGTATCGAAAATTATGACTAAGGATTTATTTGGTTGTTTAGCAGCAATATTTGTTGATTTTGTGTTCAGTATTTGTTGGATTAAGTTTTTATCCAAAATAAATATAGGATGTATTATTTTAGAAAAATAGGGAGATTTATAGAAATGTTAAATATTGTAATACCAATGGCAGGTAGAGGAAGTAGATTTGTGAGGGCGGGATATGAGTTGCCCAAACCATTAATAGATATCTATGGACATCCAATGATAGAGTATGTGACTGAGAATATTAAACCTAGTTGTGAACATAGATTTATTTATATATGCCAAGAAGAACATCTTAAGAAATTTGATTTAGCTAATGAATTAAAAAAAATGTCAGTAGGATGTGAGATTATTACTATTGATCATATTACAGAAGGTGCAGCATGCACGGTATTGTTAGCTGAAAAATTTATTGATAATGATGATGCATTGATGATAGCAAATTCTGATCAATATGTTGACATAGATATTGATGTGTACCTTTCAGCAATTGGAGGAAAAGATGGTCTGATAATGACAATGCCAGCGAATGATCCTAAATGGAGTTTTATAAAGTATGATGTGAATGGCAATGTTATAATGGTCAGGGAAAAGGAAGTTATTTCAAATGAAGCTACAGTTGGCATATACAATTATAAGCATGGTAAGGATTTTGTAAAGTATGCTTACCAAATGATTGAAAAAAATATAAGAGTAAATAATGAGTTTTATGTTGCACCAGTATATAATGAGATGATTCAGTCAGGACTGAAAATTGGGTATTATGATATTGGTGCAAAGATGTTTGGACTTGGAATTCCAGAAGATCTTACCTTTTTTAAACATCAGGATGTTTGTAAGAAAGTTTTTAAATGATGTAGAAATTGCTAGTAAATATTTAAAATTAGGATATCATCTTGTTTTTGACTATTGAATTATCTTTTTGGATTTTCTTGTTGCTTTAGTACTGCTTATATCTAGACTATTTAATAATAGGTCTGCACTAATATAACATAAGTAGCAATGGGAATATTGAGGAAATTTTGAATGTATATAAATAAAATTCGAGTAATTATATTATATTTTTTTCACTTGGTAGACATGCTGTTAGAGGTCTCATTTTTGGGAAGTATTTATGTGCGTGAAAAAGCATTTATAAAGAGAAGAAATGCAAAATGGTACAAGATATGTGGATTAAAAAATAATTGCGAAAAAGACGTAAATATAATTAATTTGCAGAAAGAGGAATGTACTACAATATTTGAACCTTCCTATTTTGAGTTGTCCCAACAAAAAGAGTATATTTATAATTGTCCATATATATATATAGCAAAGCTTTATAATGTTGTATGTATAGGTGGGAGTGATTTAATTTTAAAAGGAAATGTCTTATTATTTGATGAATATGATAGGAATGATACAGATAGAGTCTATTTTAAATCTGGCCCAATAAAAAAAATAAGAAAAAATAATTACTTTATGGTTGAAACATCAAATGACATAATTGAAGTTGAAAAAGCCATTAATTTATGTGGATTTGCTTCAACTAATTACTATCATTTTACAATTGAAATATTATCTAGAATTGGTTATGTTGATAAATACCCAGAATATGATGACTACACAATATTAATAGATGAGCGTAGTCAGAATTATCTTCAAATGAGAGAAATGTTAGAAACATTTTGTACTAATAGGAATGTACAATTGATTTCAGAAGGACAAAAAGTATTAGTGCATCATTTGGTTCAACCGTCCAAAAATACGTGGCTTCCGTTAAACTTGAAGAAGAGAAATGATGCAAGAATATCTGATAATCTGATTGCAAAATCAGCATTAGATAATATTAGAAGTAAAGTGAAGCCTTATTTTTGCGAACAAGGAAATGAGAAGATATATTTATCAAGAAAAAATACGAATCAACGTAGAATTGTGAATGAAGATCAAGTAATAGATCTGTTTAAAAAGGCAGGGTTTACTATAGTATATACTGAAAACTTGAATTACTTTGAGCAGATTAAATTGTTTTCATCAGCTAAATGCATTGTAGGCCCTACAGGAGCGGCACTGACAAATTTAGTATATTGTCATTCTGGAACAGTCGTAGGGTGTTTGATTCCGAAGGAATATAATTTTTGTATATATTCATCTATAGCACATATGTTGGGCTGTAAATGTCTATTCTTAGATGCCAAGATTGTGTTCAGACATTTTTATATTGCAGGGGATAAATATAGGATTAACATAGGACAATGTAAAAAATATATAGAAAAACTTATTCAATTATGCTAGTAATCAAAAAACAACACAGTAAGAGGTAACTTATGAATGATAAACTTTTTTCTATATGTGTATTGACTTATAGAAATTTTGATGGAATATATGAAACGTTAGATAGTATTTTTAATCAAGATTATAGCCAAATTGAGTTAATAATTGCTGATGATGGGTCACCTAATTATTTTGAAGAAATAGAATTAATACGGAAATACATAGAAGAAAATAGGACTAATAATATAAAAAATGTTGTGTATCTTCATCTGGATGAAAACCAAGGAACAGTTCGGAATTGTAATAATGCATTAGCGAAATCTAATGGAGAGTATATAAAATTATTTGGTGGAGGAGATATATTTACTTCGCCTAGGTCGATCAGCGAATATGTACATTGCTTAGATGAGTCAGATTATAATATCGTATTTGCAAAGTTAATTGGGAGGACGGTAAAAGGAAAGTATAAAAAAAATCTTGCATCGTGTGAGGATGATTACGTTAAGCTTAGCAAGATGTCGTGTAAACAATTGATGAATAGATTATTTGTGAGAAATTGTTTGCCTGCACCGGCTTGGTGCGCCAAAAGGGAACTGTTTGAAAAGAATGGTTATTTCTTGACAACTGTAAAGTTGATAGAAGATTATCCATATTGGATTCATTTATGCTTGAATGAAGAGAAAATAGGATTTTTGGATGAAGTTTTGATAGAATATCGCCTTGATGGAGTGTCGAGTAAAGGGCAGTATAGCATTACTTTTATGAAGGATATGTTTGTTATTTATAATAATTATATTTTCCCATACGATAAACGTTTTAGTATTTTTCAACCAATATATAACTGGTTAAAAGTACAGGGACTGAATGCATATTATGACAAGGCTAGATGGATTGAGTTGGATAGAAGGCAAAAGCTTAAGTCTTATTTGAAATATGGATTAATGTATTTGTATATATGGTATACAGATATGCTACAAAGTATTAAAGATTAGTAAATCAGAATGTCAAATGAAAATGGTTAGGTGAATTATTTGTATAAGTACTTTACCAATTGAAAATGATGAGTTACTTCTTAATGTAAAAGTACTCCCTTACAAAATACAATAACAAGGCGGAGAAGAAGATGCATAAATATATTTGCAAAAAGTGTTCTATTATTGCTTTATTATTATTGTTTTTTCTAGTAGGATTTTTCATGAAAACTAGAAAAGTATCTTATGAAGATAACGAAGAAATCAATTTAGAACAGTATATACAGTTAGATAGCACACATACTGTATCACAGAAATTACTTGGAGACGATCATTATTTAACAGATTTTAGTGTGCCTGTAAAAGAGAAAATAATACTGGAAGATTCTAAAGTAACTGTATATTTACTTCAAGGTAGCCATGAGTTGACGGATGAGAATATTATTTCGCAAACTACACTTACATCTGATGCATTACAAAAAGATGCTATTCAATGCAGTTTTAATGATATAAGATTGAGATATAACAGAGATTATTATATTGTTTTTGAGTATGAACAAGCTCAAAATGAGGGATTTCTTGATTTATATATATCTTCAAGTGGTATAAAATCTCCTGCATATATTAATAATATAAATACGGGAGTTCCCTTGGCATATAATTTAAAGTCTATATCTTATAAGACACAACTATTTTTTTTATGGAAATTTGTATTTACATTTATGCCATGTATGGCAGCGTATGCTATGTTTAGGAAAAAACAATTAGTAGATAGTTTTGTTGTAGTGCCAATTATATTAGTTATAATTGTATATTTATTAGCTATATTAGGGTTATTAAGCTTTAGTGTTTATGTGTGTATGACAATAGCAGGCATATGTTTTGGATATGTTATGGTTAAGCTATTTTTAATGAAGAAAAATGAATTTGAAATAGTGATAAATAAGGAGACAATTTGGCAAATTATTTGTTGGGGAATTTTATTTTTGCTTTGTGTAATGGGAAATAGAGGGAAATGTGTGATTGAATCGGATCCATTTACACATTGGGCATTTTCAGTAGAAAATATATATATGTTTGATAAACTACCATTTCATCCGCAGAGTAATATGAATAATTTCAGATATCCTCCTTTATATTCTCTCTTTCAATATTTATGTATGAAAATATACGGAAACTGGTCTGAGAGCATCCTGTATTTTGCTAAGGATTTCTTGTTGGGAAGTATTATTATCGGAAGTTGTAGTAGTAAAAGAATCAAGAATGCATGGGGAACTATTTTTGCATTGATAATTGGAATAGGAATTCCAGAATTATTCTTTTCATCAAGCGTGTCAGCTTGCATATATGTAGATGAGGTATTGGGAGCGGTATTTGGTTATGCACTGATATGTCTGTATAAGGTAGTTTATAAGAAGCAGGAATGTGTAGGAGAATTGTTTATTGCATTAGTATCGTTGGGGTTAGTTAAAGAGTCTGGAATAATACTTGGGGCAATTTTAATTTCTGTGATAGCTTTCATTACACTGGTTGATTGGATAAAAGCAGGAGAAAAAGATAAATTTATCATAGAATCGATAGGGATAAGTATGCTTGCTATAGTATTAGCATATGGAACTTGGCATATATATATGGCGCTGAATATCAGTAACGTTACGGTTGCTAATGTATCTACAAGTAATAATATAGTTGCTGCATCTGGAGTAAGTTCTAATGGAATTGTAGATTTTTTATTAGGTAAGGCATCATCGTATAAGTATGAAGTTATAGGAATTCATCTACAGAAACTATTTTTTGGGGGATATTATGATAATGCCTTTTGGTCTATAACTTTTGGTGGATGGCTATTTATTTTACTTTTATTTATCTATTGTTTGTCATGGATTAACAAGAATGAGAGCAAGATAAATACTAAGATTGTATGGACTATTTGCATGGCGGCTTTGTTATATATTGGATTTTTGCATGTTGTTTATACTTTCACTTTGCCAGAACGTGAAGCTTTAATGTGTGCATCGGAAGATCGATATTTGGGAAGTTTTTTACTTGGTACATTTATGCTCGTGTTATATATGTATTATGCACAAATAGAAGCAAGTAATTTGAGGGACAGTAAGAAAATAATGGCATATGTTCTTTTAGGTGTTTTCGTACTGGTCACAACCAATCAATGTATGTATTTTAGACAAGAAATAACAAATAAAGAAGATATATATGATTATGCACAGAATATAAGAAATGATTCACATAAATTAAGATATTTTTTGGAAGAAAATGATAGAGTATTTTATCTTGCAGATATGGGGAATGCTTTTTCTTATATGTATTATAATTATGATTTATTGCCAATCAGGTCGGATCATTATGGATTCCCTGTTGATGAAAGCATATGGGAACCGATTTATGATCTGACAGTAGATGAACTGAGAGATAAGATGAAAGATTATGAGTATGTATACATTAGAACAACAAGGAAGTTATTCAATGAAAAGTATGGAGCTCTATTCGTTGATCCGAATGGAATAGAAGATGGTAGTTTATATCACAGACAGGCAGACGGACTACTGGTGAAAGTATATTAAGAGGAATTGTATGAAGAAATGGCTTGAAGAACAGAAAACATTAATTATTATATTAGTAATTACTGTTATTACAGTGATATCAATATCTGCTATGAAATATAGGGGTGGGGAGATTAATTACCAAAATTCTGATGCAACTTGGCACACATTATTGACTATGGAAGCATATGGTGAAACACCAATTAGGATTCATAAGTTTTTACCTATTGTAAGTTTAGGGAGTGCTGATGATAAGTTCATATCTTGGGGCGGAACTATTCCTGATGAGTATGGTAACTATTATTATACCTCTTTTTCACCGGCAGGCTATGTATTGCCTTATCTGTTTGTAAAATTATTGGGATTGCCTATTAGTGAGGCAAGCTTATATTATTTTAATACTGCATTGTTTGTAATATCAGCGGTACTTTGGGTAATTTTATTGGATAGGGTATATCTTGACAATAGTAATAAGGGAATATTGCTGCTTATAGGTGCACTTACGTATATATTTTCGCCTGAACTTTTTCATGGAATGGGTATTGTATATTGGCATCAATCACTTATGCAGGTAACCTTGTTAATACAGGTTTTATCGTATTTTCTTTGGAAGAAGGATGATTCTAAACACGGAAAAAGGATATTCTGGGTGATGACATTAGTGAATCCATACATTGAATGGACAGGGTATATTGCTAATGTTGGATTTGCCATTATGGAGGTATTTATAAATAGAAAAGATAAATTATTTAAATCTTGGCGAAATCCAGTGAAAATAGCAGTGCTTTCAGTTGGTTCATTTATTATTTTTTCTTTACATTATCTTAGTGTAGTCTCCACTATGGATTTTCTGCAAGCATTAAAAAACAGGTTTTTAGACAGAAGTTTTTCATCTACAACGAGATTAGCAGATGTTTTTGGCGGATATATTAATTCTTTTTTATTTTTGTGGTTATTGTTGGCAATATTAATAGTATGGAATATAGCGAAAAGTGGAAAATTAGAATTTAAGAATAGACTGTTGTTGTTTATGACTACATTTTTGATTATGGAAAATATTATAATGAAGCAACATGCCTATTCGTACACATACGACAGAATGAAAATGATTTTTTTACTTTCACTTATAATATGTGAGTTTACAAATCAAATCTTAGAAAATATACAGCAAGGTAAAAGGATGGTTTCAGTTATTTTATGTATCATTACAGTTAGTTGCTGTATAGGGAATGCACGGTTCTATTTAAAAAGTGATCAATATATATGGTCAATAGACTATCGGCAGAATAATGAGAAATTAGCCACGTATATTAATGAAAATTATCCTAATAGTATTTTAGTTACACAGGCAGGTGTTAGAGGATATTTGAATCTTTTGTTTGGAAGAGGTATATATGAAATGAAAACGATTGACTCAGCAATCACGATAGCTGGGGATAAGGGGAAGGATTATGCAGTTGAAATTGTAATTGGTAATGATACTACATGGAATATGTATCAGCTTGCTGGTGCTATAGTTTATGAGAAATCAACGGGAGAATATAAATATTTAGAGCTTAGCGATAATGGTTCTATATTGGAAGAAATGTATTGATAGCGCTGGGTATTTATTTGTGTAATTTTAATGGCTCAGAATGAAATATAAGGGGCAAAGGATGAAAAATATTAAATTAGAAAATAAAGTAATTATGGGAGCAATAATTACGCTGTTATTTGTAGCAGTTACATATTTTTATACTCCGCCACAGGCATTAACCAAGTGGGATAGGTATTCGGAAGTCTTGCCCATAGGAAAAATGGTTCAGATGCAGTCTGACTCTATCACACCTGGAAATTTTATGGGGATATATACTGAAGAGTGGGGTGATGAACATAATTATACTGTCTATTTTGATTCATCTAATGAAATTGATGTAGAATATAAAAGTTATACTGATCAGATTGGCTTGAATGGATTTGTGTTTGGTATTATAAACAAAATATTGTATAATTTACATATTGAGTCCCATGTGCGGTTACAGATAATATATTTTATAAACATCTTATTTGCCTGTTTGATGATTACTGTATTGATGTATGGAATATATTATAGATTTGGGAGGGGAGCATGTATTGGGGCAATAGTGATTCTGTTACCTTTTCCGGTGTTATTTAGAGCAGTGCACAATTTGTATTGGTGCTTAGGAGCTAAGATTTTTCCAACGGCTGTCAGTACACTAATAGTAATTAGGTGTTCTGAAAAGCGGCAATGGAAAAAAAGTTATTATTTTTATATTATGGGGGCGATGCTTTTGTGCCTCTGTAATACATTTGAATTTGTATCAATGGAAATGGTCATGTGCATGATTCCACTTTTACTTTTTTGGATAGATGATCCACAGAAGAAAAAATTTATTCAACTGTTAATTTCATCAATCATGTGTATTATTTCATTTATTATTTCAATTTTTATCTGGTTTATACAGTGTTTATTCTATTATGGGACTGTATCAGAGACGTTAAATCATTTATGGAATATGATTGGTTCGCGAGGAGGGTTCAATGCAATAAGCGGAGATCCGTTAAGTGAACTTGGCAAGTCTTTATCAGCCTTGGATGTTGTTTCGGCATTTTTATATGGAGATAAATCATATGTTGCAGGACCAATTAAAGTTATTTATATTGTGGTACCTGTGTTGGTTATTTTACTAATTTGCTGTTTTATCGAAGTGCAGCATCATGAGTTTGCCATAGATTGCAGTATGGGAGTTTTTTTACTTGTAAGCTTCTTTTCTTCTATTTCGTGGATGATAATATCGAGAGGACATGCTTATTGGCATGTGCATCTTTCCATTCTTTTATGGTTCTTTTGCTTCATACCGGCACTAGGATGCTGGGCAGGGAGTAATGTGGAAATTTGTTGGAGAATATTTGAAAAGAAGTAGACTGGAAAATATAATATATAAGATGAGGAAAATATTACGGATAGATATAAAGAAATAGATTTTATGAAATGTATTGGAATCATTCTTGTTGTTGTTGCGCATCTGCCTATACATTCGGAATTAAATAGAATAATATATTCTTTTTTTGCAACAAATATTTTGGAGATCCTTGTAAAATCTGATATGGGAAATTATCAAAATGGCAATTTGATGCCTGCGGCCTAGAAGTTGAAAGTTACTGAAAGGTATGGTGATTAATATGAATTTGAATATAAGTATATACCTGTTGGAAGTTCTAGAGAAGGAAATTGTGGAATTTATAATCTGGTTTTGCCAGTAGGATTTCGATTGGTAAAGTTATATGTTGCTGATCCGTTTGATACAAATGCCAAAAGTATTAAAAAGAAAAAACAGTTTAAATATGAAATATTTTATGATAATGAAAACAAATTACAGATTGTACAAATAAAATTATTATCGAGAAGAGGAAGTTTTTCTTTTATAGTAGATGGAACAGCAAGCATAGATTCTGCTGAAAGGGAATATTTAAGCTATCAAAGAAAAAGGATAAAATATGATGATGATATTGATGGAAATTTTATTGATGACGGTGTTAAAAATACTTTTTGGAAAAGCTTATTGGATGCCATTATTTTAGAACCTAATTTTTATGGAATTGGTATTAATTTAAAGAACTTTATAAAAAATGTAAGAGGGAAATGAGTTTAGCAAGAGGTGTTTTATGGAGAATAATAAGAAAAAAGTCATATATTTAGAATGTATTAGGATAATCTCAATATTTTTTGTGGTTTTTAATCATACGAATCAGCATGGTTTTTTCTTTTTTCCTAATACAGATAATGTAATATGGTATTTGCTTTCAATCTTTTTTTCTGTGCTGTGTAAATCTGCCGTTCCGTTATTTTTTATGATTTCAGGTTTTTTACTTTTAGGAAAACAGGAGACATTAATAACTGTTTTAAAAAATCGAGTACTGAAATATGGTTTCATTATATTAATAGCATCTGCATTTACTTATATTGCGAATGGAATATATTATGGTAATACTGACTTTAGCATTCGTGATATTATTAAGATTGTATATAGAGGCTCAGATATAGGAACTTATTGGTTTTTGTATTCATATTTGGGAATTTTATTGATGTTACCTTTTCTAAGAGGTTGTGTGCAGTATCTTACGAAAATGAATACGTATTATCTGATTTTACTTAGGATTGTTATTATTGGATTATTGCCCATTGTTATTTTTGTATGTCTGGGTTACTCTATGGAGACTAAGATAGGAAGCCCTGTTTTACAACAGGCCGTATTTTATTGTTTAATTGGATATTATTTTGGTATAAGCGAGAATGAATTTAAAAAGAAAAAAGTACGTATTGTTGGCATGTTGCTAAGTCTTCTGGCAATAGCAATAAGTGTAGCTATGACATATTATGAATTTATACGGATTGGAGAATACTCTGAAAGTTTTTTTGAAGGTTTGTTGCCGATAGTATGTATTACAATCTTTGGTATGGTTCGTTATTATTCTGAGAAAATTAAAGAAAATAGTAGAATATGGAAATTGATTAGTTTTGTAGGAGATAAAACATTTGGAGTTTATCTGTTAGAACCAGTATTACGTACATACGGACAGGGGATATGGAATAATCTGTTATTAATATTACCGGATTTTGTCGCTAGTATTGTTTGGTGTGTAATTTTTGTGACAACAGGGGTTGTAATAACAGCAATTATCAAATTGATTCCTGGAGTAAGGAAGATGTTATAAAGAATGATTTCAAAGTATTCGCTTATTGATATGGTGATATGGTGCAATACTCATTGTGTTGACTTATGATTAAGTTTGACGAATTATACGAAAATATATAAACATAGCATTTTTTCCTTCTAATTGTATACATATATAATGGGAGGAAATTGATATGAAAGAAAGGGTGAAGAATGTGAAAATTCAGTGGATTGAATTTGAAAATTTGCAAACAGGTCTTAAAATTGAAAGAATTCATTTTAATGAGGATGTAACGTTATTAGTTGGCTTATCGGGAGCGGGAAAAACGCAAATCCTTAATGCTGTAGAGTATTCTTTAAATTTAGCATTTGATAAGGATGTTGCTTTACGTCCTTATCGAGTTGGGATGGGGATATTAATTGATAGAGAAGAGTATGAGTGGTTTTATGAAATTAATAGAACAAATGAAAACGAATTAATTATTAATGAAGAAAGTAAGTATGAATTTACAAATGAGGAATTAAAGTGTAATAAACAAAATATTTTTAAAAGGACAAGTACAGAGATATATGTGAAAGGATATGATAAAATACCACAACCCAAAAAAGATGAAAGTCTTATATTGCAATATTCAGAAGATAAAAAATTTGAAAAGTTGATTTCTGGAATACGCAAACTATATTCTGTAGAGATTGAACTTGCAGTTCGTGGTGGAATTAGAAGTGAAAGTTTTAGTAGATTAAAATCAAAGGTGATAGATACATTAAATAATAACAAAACCAAAACACAATTTAAGGTTTTTAGTCACCTTCCAGTGGCGATGAAACTTTATATTGTAAAAAATTATTATAAAGATATGTACATTAGAATATTTGATGCGGTAAAAGAATTATTTATGGAAATTGAAGACATTAATGTCGAAGAAGATTCTGCAAGAGAAATGTATTTGGTTTCTATTCAAGTATATGGGAAAAAGTTATTACAACATGATATTTCAAATGGTATGTTAAAAACTATTTATTATATTGTGGAATTATTTACAATGTCAGAAAATTCATTAGTACTAATTGACGAATTTGAAAATGGATTGGGTGTGAATTGTATTGATATATTATCAGAATTAATTTTATCAGAAAGAAATGATCTTCAATTTATTATTACGAGTCATCACCCCAAAATAATAAATGCTATTGATAAAAGCCAGTGGAGAATCATTGATAGAACAGGATCAGTTGTACAAAATAGTGGAAGTATAGATTACGGAATAGGAAATAGTCAGCATGATGCATATTTCAATCTGATTAATAGATGGGAATTTGAGGGAAGAATATAATGAATTTATATTTTTTACTAGAAGATGAAAAGTCTTTTTTGAAGATTTTGCCAGGGTGGCTAGAATACATTGGACTTGATTATAGTCGAGTTCCAGATATACAAGAGGTGCAAGAGAATAATTATGTCTTACAAAGTGGGCATGGGGTTACTCAGTTGGTTACTAAGGTACTGTTTGATACCATAGACACGTTGATATTAAATCCGGGAAAAATTGATAAATTAGTCATTATTTTAGATTCAGAAGAATTGACGATTGAAGAGAGAAAGAAAAGAGTAGAGGAACAAATCAATAATCATTATCCTAATATTAACTTTGCATTTGATATAATCATATTGGTGTGTAATTGTTGTTTTGAAACTTGGTTGCTGGGATGTAAAGGATTGTATCCTTTGTCAGTTGAAGAAAAGTCTTTTTTCTATCAATATTATCATCATTATAATGTGGAAACTCACAATCCAGAAGAAATGATGAAACCAGCGGGGAGCAATGAAACTACTGCTAAATTTCATTTTCATTATCTTCATGAACTGCTGAGGTATAAAGGAATAAGATACTCTAAAAATAAACCTGATTATGTTGCGACAGAAAATTATTTTAAGGGACTGGTTGAACGGATAGACACAACAGAACATTTAAATTCATTTCGAACCTTTTATAATTTTATTTCTAGTGTGAAAGAAAAATAAGCTGTAGTATATATTTTAAAAAGGTTTATCTGCATCACAATTTTCTACTAAAATATCAAGGTATATTTTTTCTTTGGCAATTTCAACGGAGAAAATATCTAGTAATTCTCTCCAGAAATCTTTCTTTTTGGGCTTGAAGAAATCAGGTCGATTACAGTGAACAACGAGTGTTCCGAGCAGTTCGTTTTTATGGGAAATAATAGGGAGTACAATAGATGATTTTATGCGATCACCTTGACCTTCATATAGAAAATGATATTCTTTTTGGTTACTGTCTTTGTGTTGCGGATTGGTATCAGATATAATATGCATCTGGGGCTTTTTGCCACTTTCATATTCGGAGTATACTTCAGCGGTAACAGTATTGGAATATACATTAGGATTTGACTGACGCTGCAGCATTGAACTTGGCTGTGTGTGTTCGCGGTTACGAGCAGCAGGTATTGTAATTCCATTGTCTATATAGGATCTGGTCATAAAGGTAACTTCGAAAGATACAGGTTTTACCAGATCCTCAGTTGAAAATGTATTGTTAAAGAACTCATAACATTGATTGATAATGCTGTTTATATTATTAATACATATGCTTGCTAATAATGCGGAAGAGATAGAAGTTTTATCTTTTAGTTGTTCCTGAAGTTGCTCACCTTGCGAATTTTCAAGAGATTTCATGGAAACAAAAGCTCGTAGTACATAGGTATTATCTTCACAATCGGAGAGAAATTTATTGCGTAATTTATACGCGAATTGCGAAAGTCTATATATAACGTATATATTGACAATGATATAAGGTATTAGAATCAAATTAAATGATTCGTCAAAGTGTGCTTTGATATAGTCGTATAGAAAACTGGATAGTAAGGCGAGTATAATAGAAAAAATGGATGTTATAGTAGTAATTATGGCATCTTTATTTTTTTTAAGATAATTATTCATAGGTGAAGACCTCCGTTATTATAAAACAAATTTATGAGTTCTGGTTGACGAATGATTCTGGGAATGTCATCAAGTGTTTTGGTGTGATACAGGTGTACGTTGTCCAGAATATTCAGGTTAGGTACATAAAAACTGTTTTTCATATTTTCTACTTCAAAAATAATGATAGGTTTGTGTTGAGCAATGGCAATTCCAAGTTCCAGATGGACACCAATGCTTGTAGCAGGAATGGCTACAATATAATTAGAAGTAGTTATATTTTCTATTATTTTTCTTAGAACAATATCGGAGGAAAGATCCTTATGTCCCCAATGGTTTACGTCCTTATGAGGGAGAATTACATCTGTATTCCAAGAGCTTATTATTTGTTTCCTGATACGCTCTAATTTTTTCTGATAATCAAGAGGCAGAATACCATGATTAGTAGGAGATTGTGTTATTAAAGTATCCATTTCCTTAGCTGATTCAGCACGAGGAATTGTCAAAGCTGTAAAAGGGGCTGCTAAATATACGATTTTCTTTTTGGTACGAAGTTGTTTTAAGTGAGAACTGTTTATGGATGAACCTATGCGGCAGTTGGTAATATACTTGGAAGAGAGTTCTTTTTTATAACTGGTAATAGATTCATAGTTATAAAGCGTTAATTGCTGAAAGGCATTGCTTAAATGGCAATCAATTATTTTTTTAATATCTTGCAAAACTTCCTCTGACATTGCGGGAATTGTAAAATTACAGATAGCACTATTAATAGTAATAACGGTAGAGTTTTCTGGGTATTTTAACTTTTGCATATATTTGTATAGCATTTCTATGTGATTGGGTGGATATTTATCTTCAAAATCCCGTCGTGGACGTTGGGAGAGTCGTTGAATTGAAATTTCAGGAGGACAATCACACATAATGTATAATTCAGGGTTAGGCAATGAACCTACGATATATGAAGCAAGTTCTAAATAAAGTTTCTTGATTCGTTCATCAATGTTGTAATTGTCAAGCCATAGTTTAGCAAATACCTGTATGTCTTCTTCTAGACTACGATCAATAACAATATTTTTGCCGGACTTTAAAAGAGTATGTATTTGGGATGCTTTGTTACTTAAAAAGGCAAGTTGGGTTTGAAGAAATTTTTCTGGAATATCTTCGAAGAAGTCCTTTAAAAAAGGTAATTCTGATCGATTATGAGGGACATAGGAGAAGCCGTAATTATTACTGATATAATGAGCAAGAGTTGATTTACCACTGGCTATATTTCCACATACAGCAATAATCATAAATATTCCTCCTTTTGCATATAGTGCTGATTCTTAATTATTCCATACCTGTATAAAAATGTTCTGCAAATTTTGAAACAGCGATTAATGTTGTAGTACATGAAATAACAAAGATTGCAGAGGCATGATCTGTAAAATACATGATGCCACTGATTACAATAATGAGACCAAGCAGAATACATACCTGCTTGGAAAAACTGTCTTCAGGGGCATGCTTATAGTCTCTATAAACCTGAAAAAGAATTATACTAAGGGACAGCGCAAGTATTATAAAGGATATCCATGGAGCAGGGGTAAATAATCTAACAAGTATAAGAATACATAATAACGTCATAAGAGATAAAAGAAAACATGATTTGTAAGTTTTAAGATGAAGACCACCAAGATAAGATCGTAATGGAATGAATATGGCAAAGAAGAGACATCCTTCAAGAGGCATCCTGAAGAGTGCAATAACGATAACGCTTACCAGAATAGACAAGCCATGTTCAAACATCATTTGTATGCCATAGCTGTATATGTTGTATTGCTCTTTACTGATATAATTGTGGGATAATAAATAATTTGATAATGCACGACAAAGATTTTCCATAGCTTGCCTTTCTGAATAAAGCTTACGCAGGTAATTATAATGCGATATATAATTAGTGTCTGCTGACTAAAAGAAAATTAGCTTAAAACCATTGATTTTACTTT
>ERZ780166.1086-NODE-1086-length-16170-cov-7.342166_pt1 | contig 16170 bp, 10 predicted proteins | sample MGYA00511366_ERZ780166 | MGnify/ENA primary metagenome ERZ780166 (study PRJEB29588, sample SAMEA2162231) | human gut metagenome | biome: human gut; feature: human-associated habitat; material: faeces | place: Denmark | collected 2008/2010 ...
TCCCATCGCCTACGATGCCCTTGCCGTAGTGGTCCACCCCTCCAACCCAGTGAAACAACTGACCCGCCAACAACTGGAAGATATCTTCCGGGGCAAAGTCACCAACTGGCAGCAAGTGGGCGGAGACGACCGCAAAATCGTAGTCTACTCCCGCGAGACTTCCTCCGGTACCTACGAGTTCTTCAAGGAAAGCGTACTGAAAAACAAGAACTACATGAGCAGCAGTCTCTCCATGCCTGCCACGGGAGCCATTATCCAATCCGTCAGCCAAACTCGCGGAGCCATCGGATATGTGGGTCTAGCCTATGTATCACCGCGTATCAAGACACTCGCCGTTTCATACGACGGGCAGCATTATGCCGCTCCCACGCTGGAGAATGCCATCAATAAGACTTATCCAATAGTACGCCCGCTATACTATTATTATAACCGAAAAAACGCCTCGGTCGTAGCCCCTCTGCTCGATTTCATCTTGTCTGCCGCAGGACAGAAAATCATCAAAGAGAGCGGATATATCCCGGTACATAAAGAATAAATCTTCATTCTTCATTCTTCATTCTTCATTCTCTTACAGGTCAGCACCCACTTCTCCGCCGTCTACATCATTCCACTTTGCAATCGCGGCTTTGCTGACTTCGATACCTTTGTTGCGTACCGTGACGGTGTAGATATAGTTGTCGCCCGCCTTCAGCTCGCCTTCGGGCACGGTGAGCGAGGCGTAGTAGGTCTGCCCGTTATAGGTTACCTTGAGGGGCAGGGTGTTTGCTTCCTGCGGGATGAGGATGAGCGACGACCGGACAGCACCGTCGAGCGTGAGGGTGAGATCCTTGGCCTGAGCCTGGTCGCCGACAGTCGCGGTGCCGCTCGCCGTGTCGAACGAACCTTCGAGTTTCAGGCCGGAGAGCGTGTATCCGGCGGGCTTGACCAAATCGAAGTTCACGCCCGAGCCCTCCTCGAAGGCAAGGGTGATCTGGCTCATGCAGTGGTGGAAGGAGTGGTCTTCACCGCCTTCGTCCGTTTTGTCGGTGAACTCCACATCCGGGTTGCTGGTGCTGCCCGTGGCTCCCGAAGCGAAGAGCAGATCGATGGCGGGCTGGTTCTCCTGTGCGTCGGCATCGGTCGTGACCGGGAACGGCCCTCCCGTCGGGCTGTAAGGATAGTAGGCACGGAAAACAACCTCTTCGGTCGTCTGGAAGTAGATGACGGTTCCTTCCGCCTCGAACGTCCCGTTCTTCAGGATGTAGGGCACGTTGTCATAGACGGTACCGATGCCGGTGATGCCGATACGGTCTCCGGCGTCCCAGGTGGTTCCGCTGGCGCGGGTGACGGGGGTAATGCCGGCAGCAAACTTGGCGGCCACGGGGCCGTCATTGTTCAGAATCTCGTTGTCGTTGTTGCAGGCTGCCAGTGCGAGGGCGAGCGCCGCAAGTGCAAAAAATCTTGTCTTCATTATATCTGTCATTTTATTTGTTAAATTCCATTTCAATAATTGCTGCACCTCAGCATAATCAAAGCAAGCTTTGCTTCTGCGTTCGGTTTGCTAATTATTTACAAATCGGCATTTACATCATCACCTTTCACTTCTTCCCAGCCGTTGATTTCGGCTCCGTCCACTTCCATGCCTTCGGGAGTCTCAACCAGCGTTCCGCCGAGGGTCAGCGATTCGCCCTTTCCAGTGTTGAACTCCTTGAGGGCTTCCGTAAGGTCGCTTTTCAGCGTCGTGGGGGTCGGGTTGCCGTCCGCATAGCGGATTTCACCCGTCAGCAGTTGTTCCGTGCCGGTCACACCCAGCAGCCGCACCGTGGCTTTCCACTTGCCGGCATCGTCACCTTCGGTAATCTTGGAGAAGGGCAGCACGACGTTCGAAGCGGCTCCGTAGGTATCGGTAGCGAAGTCGAGTGTTCCGGCTGCACCCGTCAGATGGGCAACAATCTCCGTGATGCGTCCGGCGGCATCACCAGTAGGTTCGACGACAAGCGTCAGTTCGCGTACCTGCTGCTTCATTGCGGCAGTCAGCGGATAGTCCTTGTCTTTCTCGATGGTCACCTGTTCCGTATAGGTGAAGAACCATCCCGGGGCATTGTTCACAAAGGCATCCGTGCCTGCCCGGTTTCCCGTGGCTGCGGCAACGGTGGCTGTGGTGCCGTTCACCGTGATTCCTTCAGCCGGGTTCCACACCGCAAGGGTGTAGCTGCCCGGAGCAAACAGATGGTCGGGGGTATGGGTGGCGGAAGTCTCCGTACCCGTATAGTCTCCCATGGTGACCGTCCATGTGGCAGGTATGTCGATACCCTCACCGCGGGCCGACCAGTCGGCTGTCACCGCAATCTTCCCGTAGTCGGGATGCGGCGTGTCATAAAGCGTGTCCTTCACGCAGGAAGAGAGCAGCACGGCGGCTGCCATTCCCATCATATTTATATATTGTCTTGCTTTCATATTCTATTCCTCCGTGTTAGAATAACTTCCATACCAATGTCACACCGGCATTGATGGGACCACACCAATCTTTTGTCTCGTTGCCGCGGCGTACACGCACGCCGTCGATGACTTCATATTTTTCGAAATCGGCATTCAGGTAGCCCAAACCGAGGTTGAAATCAAGAGCCAGTGCCTTGTTCAGCCGCAGCTGATAGCCGGCGGTGATGCCGCCACCCATCAGGTCGCCCTGCTTGCCTGTTTCGGAGAGCTTGTAGTTGAACTGTCCGGCCTTGAACATCGCGCCCAGATACCAGGCTTTCTTCTCACCCATATAGTAACGCACTTCCGGAGCCACTTCCCAGAGTGCATAGCGGTGGTCCTTGTCGCTCCACGTCCATGAAGTCCACGAGCCGTTTACGGCAATGCCCCACGATGGGCAGATGCGCCATTCCACGCCAAGGTCGGGTGTCAGGGTAGCCCAGCGCAACAGGTTGGCACGCAGGGAGAGATGATAATCAGTTGTGATTTTGGTTTCCGACGGCGTGTCGGCAAGTGTATTTTGTTGAGCGGTTTTCTCGGCTTCTGCCTTTTCAGCGGCAAGTCGGGCTTCTTCCGCCTTGCGCTGCTCTTCGGCAAGCCGTTCCTGCTCGGCACGCTTCTCGGTTTCTAAGCGTTCGGCTTCCGCCTTGCGTCGTGCTTCCGATTCCGCATCCGTCACGGCTGTTTCTTTTACTGGTACCGTCAGGCGCACGGTGACAAAATCACCCTCAGTCGCATGGTTGCGGGTAATGAAATTCTCCTCTTTTATTTCCGCACGGATAATCAGTTCGGATTTCACACGGTTGGCACGGATCTTCGCCGTGGCAAGGTTCTCGGCTTCACTGCCCAGTGAATTACAATATCCGTCAACCAATAGCGGCAGCTTGCCGTCAAAAATTGTTGCTTTACTGTTTTCGATACATTCCAACAGGCGGGCAAGTTCAGTGTCATTACCATTCCAAGGAACGTAGAACATGTCCTTCTGCGGAACGAAGCGGAAGGTGTAGGTCGTGTCTGTTTTCTGCTGCGCAATGACAGGAAAAGTTACCGTCATCAGCAACAGAAACAAGGTAAGAAAAGTGATTTTTCTGATCATATAAACTTGAATTCATTATCTTTGTCATCTCCAAAGGTAATAAATGCCATTCAGCGCCCAAAATATTACAAAAACTTTTTCTGTTGAAATACAGCGTTTTATAAAAAATTGTCGTTTGAGCACTTTTCAATTTGTCGTTTGAGCACCTTTTTGTCGAATTAGCACTTTTTGTCGCTTGAGCACTTTTTGAAAATGGGCTTCTGAGACCTTTTTCATCGGCTTTTTACCACACAAATTATTCCAGATTTGCTTTTTTCCACTTGCCAGGCGTACATCCTTCCTTTTCGGTAAATGATTTGATAAAGTTACTGCGAGAAAGAAAGCCGGAAGACTCAGCCAGCTTCTGTATATTGATTTCCGGATGCTCCTTCAGTATGTTTTTCGCATACTCCAACCGGAGACCGGTTATCCATTCGCGGAATGTCATTTTATACGTAGTCTTGATATAAGCGGAAAGATAGGTACGGTTCGTATGAAGTATTTCGGACAGTTCTTTTATGGTAAGTCCCTGCTGGACATAGCCGTCTGTCTTTATCCAGTTGGCCACTTTCTCTATAATTTCTGTATAGGACACTGGAACTTCTTTCTCAGAAACTATTTTAGGTTCTGTTTCTGTATCTGTCAGAAGTTCTTCTTCAGACTGTATATCTTGCTCAAAAGCATTTTCCACCTGTTCATAGAACAGCAGGTAGTTCTGATAGCTGTAGAAAAGATAGCTGTAGAACGGTATTGACGACAAAATCCAGATAAAAACATATTTGTCTGGCAGAAATGTCAGCAATCCGCATCCGACACCGAAGATAACAGCCCAATAAGTGAATATGGAAAGCCATTCGATATATGTACCTATATCATCCGCCTGAGTTTCATTGAAAATCCGAATGGCTCTACGGTATGCAATTATGACTCTGCGAGCTAAAACGACTCCAAAAACGACTAACCATACAGCTAAAGCAAATAAAGAGAATTTTTGCATGATTCCGCTTGGCAACAGGAACAACACAACTCCGGAAAGAGTTGAAAATATAATCCATAAAATGATATGTGTCCACACACGCCGTTTGGTAATGTAAAAACGATCAAGCAACATTATCAATGCCGAACTGAACAGAGAATAGCACAGGAAGTATGTGGACATGTTCATCAATATGGCAGAATCCGCATTTTTGAATCGGATACCAAAGAAGAAATGTACCGAATAATTTGCCGAAAGCAGCAGCATAGCTATACCCATAATCTGTCGGGAGCGGAGATAATTCTTGAAAATTTTCTTTTCAGGAGTCTTTGCAAACAAAAAATAAAAGCCGAAGAATAACATCAACGGCAGTGCGGCACAAAGTGAAAAACTGTATATAGATATAGATGGCTCCATTGTTATGCTTATTTGATTTTGATACAAAGATACGTCTTTTTCTTCACAAATAGACACATAATCTATGATTTAACGTTATAGATTCGGTCATATTAGATTGAAAAATTATTAGAATTAAAGCCAGTGGTGAAAAATTCAACCACTGGCTTTTTCTGTCAAGACTTCGATATTAAAGTTTTACACCTTTGGATTCCGATAAACCGGGTCTCCCTATAATTAAATGACTGCGTACAAAGTCCACGTGCGGGCTTTCCGGCTGTTGTTCCGTCTGTTTTTTCTCGTTGCCTTGCCGGTTCTCTTCCGTGTTTTCCTGAGCCGGAGCCAGCTCAAGCTGTATCTTGCGGTCCAGTGCGGCGAGTTCGGACTTCAGCTGTTTCAGCTCGTCCTCCTTCTTCCACACCTTGCCCGCTATCTCCTGCAACTGCGGAATCTCCTTTTCCAGCACTTCGTTCTTAGACTTGTACTGGTCGATGATGGTCGGAATCCTCTCCAATGCGTTCAGAAAGTTTCGTGCGGCAGCAATCGGGTCTGCCATCGCCAGATGCCCGTTGTTGTAGGTGTACTTGTAGTTGCCCTCCACCACGAAGCGGTTGTCAGTGAACTCCAGACCTTCTTTGAGTGTCCTCTCGCTGACCACCTTTATCGGAAAGCCGTAAAGTTCCCCGACAGCCTTGTACAGTCCACCAGTCGTGGCGTTCTTGGCGATTTCCTGCAAACGCTTACCGATGACCTTCTCATCCGTTGAATCCACGCCGTCCACCTTGACAAGATTAAGGCGGCTGCCTTCCTTATCAGTCTGCACAACGGAAAGAAAACGGTTCCAGTCTTCCGTCATGGCTTCGATGAAAGCCGTGTTGTTGCGCAGTTCTCCCGTCTTGGATTCCAGCTTGAACTCCGAATCGCGCTTGCCCTTGCCCCACGACTTGCGTTCCCCTTCGAGCGAGGCGATACGCTTCTCTAATTTCGCCTTATCCAAAAGGTCGGTATTGCCGGAGAGCAACGCCATATACTCCGAGAAGTTCATACCCGATTTTTCGTCCATTGCACCCTCGTCTATGGTACGTACGCCCATCGCTCCACTTTTGAGCTGCGATATGAACGTCTGCTTGCAGTGCAGCAGATTGAACTTGTAGCTGTCCAGCGACTTTTCCACCGCGTAGATGATGACATCCACGTTGTTCTCGGCAAAATGCTTGGCAATCTCGTTCCCGGCTCTAACACCCCGTCCGTCACGCTGTTGCAGGTCGGACGGTCGCCACGGTGTATCAAGGTGATGGATGGCGACACATCTTTTCTGCGCATTCACGCCCGTTCCGAGCATACTTGTGGAGCCGAACAGCACGCGCACCGTCCCGGCGTTCATGGCATCTATCACCGCCTTACGAGCCTTATCCGTCTTACACTCCTGAATGAAGCGCACCTCACTTGCCGGTATGCCGTAATCCTCCACCAACTTGCGTTTTATCTCGCTGTACACGTTCCATCCTTCCCCCGGCTGGTATGTCCCCAAGTCGGAGAACACGAACTGCGTACCCTTGTGCGCCTCGTACTTGTGGTAATACTCTGCAATCATCTTGGCACAATGGCTTGCCTTGTTGTCGGGATGGTCCTCGTAGTTCGGGTCTATCATGCGCATATCAAGAGCCATCTTTCTCGCGTAGTCGGTGGCGATGAGCATCTTCGCCTTTTCCTCCGTTTCCGACAGGGGTAACCTGCCAAGCAGAGTGGCATCGCCGGTTTTGGCAAACTGCATCAGCTTCTGTATGAAGTCCTCCTGCTCCGGTGTGGGCGGTATGTGGTGCAGTATCTCATTCTTGTTTGGTCTGTCCACACCTACATCCTCCGCCGTGCGGTAGTCGGTAATCTCGTTGTAGAAGGCGGCAAGCTCCGGCACCTTGATGAAATAGCGAAAACGCTCCTTCTGAACGATATTGTTCGTTACGTTGAACTCAAAATCGGTCGTCTTTTTGGCGAAGATGGCAGCCCAAGCATCGAAACAGCGGATGTCCTGCCGTTCCAGTTCGTTGGGGCGCAGGTATTTGAAGAGCAGGTACAGTTCCGTCAGACTGTTGGAAATGGTCGTGCCCGAAAGGAACGTAGCCCCCAAGTCCTTGCCCGTGCGTTCCTGTATGGTACGGATGGCAAAGAGCATATTCAAGGCCTTCTGGCTTCCTTCCGAGTTTCCCAATCCCGCCACACGGTCATGACGGGTGTTGAAAGTCAAGTTCTTGAACTGGTGACTCTCGTCAATGAAGATGTGGTCGATGCCCATCTGCTTGAAGTCCACCACATCATCCGTGCGGGACTTGATGGCGTGTTCCACCTTCTCCAGCTTCGCCACAAGGTTGTGCTTGCGCTTCTCCAGCCCTTTCAGCATCGCCCGCGACACGTTCTTGCCCTGCTGCCGCAAGACTTCGAGGTTTTCCTCCACCGTGTCAAGCTCCGCCTGCAGGATGCGCTGCTGCAACTCCGGTGACTGCGGTATCTTGCCGAACTGGTCGTGCGACATGATGACGCAATCGTAATCGTTATTTTTGATGTTGTTGAAAAAACGCACGCGGTTGGCGGTCGAGAAATCCTTTTCAGAAGCGTAGAGGATGCGGGCGTTAGGATAGGCCGCCTGATAGGTGGCGGCAATCTCCGCCACATTCGCTTTCAGCCCGATAATCATCGGCTTGTGCGCCAAGTTCAGACGCTTCATCTCATGTGCCGCTATGCACATTATCAGCGTCTTGCCGGTTCCCACCTCGTGGTCGCAGATCCCGCCGCCGTTCTGTTTCAGCATCCAGACGCAATCCTTCTGCGACGGGTAAACGCTCTTGATTCCCCGGCTTGCCAGCCCTTTCAGGTTGAGGTCGGGAAAAGTCTGGTGCGAGCCGTCATACTTCGGGCGCACGAAACAGTTGAACTTGCGGTTATACATCGTCGTGAGCCGTTCCTTGAACTGCGGCGACTGTTCTTCCAACCATTCGGAGAACCCGTTACGGATTTCGTCAATCTTGGCGTTGGCGAGCTGTATGCCCTCGCTGTCGCGTACCTTGATGTCGTTGCCGTTCTCGTCCTTGCCGATACTTTTCATCATGTCGGGGCAGGTGTTGTGCAGGGCGTGCTTCAACAGGTGCATACCGTCATAGTTCCGGTAATAGCCCTTTACTAAAAACTCGTCCGTGATCTTCATGGTGCGGTAGCCGCACGCCACGGAAAATTCGTCCATGCTGGCGGAATAGGCGATTTTCACGTCCGTGTCGAAAAGATGGCTCATGTATGCGGCATACACGCCCGTGGGAATCCAGCGTTCACCGAAGTTGAAGTCGAGGTCTTCAAAGGCTATGCGCTGCGGTTCGGCCTCCTTCAATGCCTCCCACGCCTGTTTCACCTCCGGCATCCGCTCACTTTCGGGATTGTCCTCCATCCAGCCCTCTATGCGTTCCGCCTTCTCTATCACGTTCCCCGCGATGAAGCGGTCTTTGATTTCGTAACCGGTTACGAGCGGGTTGTAGAAGATGCGCCCCTTGAGGGCACCAAGCAGTTCCTCTTCCGTGGTGTCGGTTATCTCCCGCATATAGCCGAGATTGACCGTGCCGAACTTGTTGAGCGATGCGGACAAGGCTTCTTCGGGAGAGCCTGCATTGACACGGCTCTCCACCGAGAAGGAAACGGGACGGTCGAAGATGTCCGCCTTGACAAACTTGCCGTCCTCCGCACGTTCCAGCGAAAGGATGTCGCGCCCTCCGGCATCCATCATCACCAGTTTCACGTTCTGTCTGGCGTTGAGGTTACCGTAACGCATGACAAACTCATCGTAGTAGGTGTTGAGATACCCGCGCTGCGGTTTGTGTTCCGTATGGTTCTCCGTCTCGTGGCTATACAGACGTTCGTAAGCGTCACGGAGCGATATATACAGCATCGCTTTCTCTTTTTGATAGCCACGGAGGTCGAGCGGTTGGAAGGTCGCACCGTAAGGCGTGAGGTCTTTCAGGTAACCGAGATTGCGTGAAGCATCCAGCACCATCGAGCCGTCACGGTGGTGTGGCTCCAGCAGGCCGTTGAACGGACGGGGAGAAAGGTCCATGACTTCCTCCTTCGGCTTTTCCGTTTCAAGTTCCGGGAACAGGGAAGTGGCAACCGTTTCGGAAGTAGGCACAACTTCTGCCGGTGTTTCAGGTTGCTTTATTTCTTCCGTTTGTTCCGGCTTTTTATCCATATTGTCCGAAGAAGGCGCAAAAGCAGGGTTCAACGTGTCTTTGATACCCATCTTTTTCAGTTGTTCCTGCCTGTGCCGTTCTGCCTCAAGCCGTAGGGCCTTGCGCCGTTCCGCTGTCAGGCTCATCATTGTCTCATAGAAGCCGTTGATGGGAGGATTGGTTTCCCAATCCAGAGTGGCGTAAATGTCGTCCGGGTCGTTTGGCTTTTCGGCATTTTCCGGCTTTTCTTCCTTATTACCGTTTACCGGCTTGGCGGCTTCAACGAGTGGAGTAACTTTGACTTGCGGTTTAGGCGTGGACGGCATAGGCTTCGGCTTGCTTTCCTTTTTCGCTGCCTTTTTCTTTTTTACCGGTTCCTCTATGGGCATACCCCAAAGGTCGAGCAGGGTAAGCTGCACGGCTGACGAATGATTGGGTTGGCGCGGCTCAATCTCCGGCTTTTCCTCTATGGGCTGTGCCTGCGGCTTCTCCACTCCCTTGACAGGCTCAATTACAGAAACGGGGGCTATTACAGAAGGTGATACCTTTTCTGTTTTCGGAGCAGGTTGCACTTCCGCAGCCGTGCTTTCCTCCTTTGTCGGATGCAGCCTGTGTCTCTCATACAGTTTCCTGTCAAGTTGTTGCAGTTCTATTTTCAGATGCTCCCGCAAGTCTTCCGCCAGTTGTGCGATGTCCCCACAGTGCAGGAGTTTATAGGCTGGTTTCCCGTACGGGTCGGTACTTCTGATCAAATCCGTGTGTGAAAGCGAGCCGATGCTCCATACATACCCATTTACGGAAGTGCCGATAGGGGTCTGTTCGGTCTGCACGAAGAGTTTTTCGTTGTAATACAGTTCACCGTTCTTTCCGCTGTTCTTTTGCAGGATAATCAGGTCGCTGCCCACCTCCGTTCCCGCGTTATCCGTAAAGAGGTTGTTCGGCAGGCGGGCTACGCCCACCAGATTGGCATGGTTCATCATATACTCGCGTATGGGCGCGTTGGTCGGGGCATCCAGTACCCCCTGCGAGGTGATGAACGCCACGATTCCGCCTTCACGCACCGCGTCAAGGCTTTTCAGGAAAAAGTAATTGTGTATCGTCCGTGCCGCCGAGAGCCTTGCAGGATCCTTGCTGCCCGAAAAATCCGGGTCGAACACCGCCACATCGCCAAACGGTATATTGGAGACAGCCAAATCAAAATGGTTCATGAACGGCTTTTCTATCTTCTCGAAGCCCTGTACCCTTACTTTCTGTCCGGGATGCAGGTGCTTCAGTATCTTGCCCGTCATCAGGTCTTTCTCAAAAGCCATGATGTCCGCGTCCGGTCTGTTCTCCAGCACGGCGTCCACGAATGCACCGACACCTGCCGACGGCTCCAGCACCCGGTCGGGACGGATGCCGTGTTCATGCAGCACGTCCGCGATGGTCCCGGTTATCTCCGGCGGGGTATAGAAGGCGGTCAGCACGGACTGCTTCATGGCATCCATATTCCGTTTGTACTCCGTCTCGTCTTTTGTGTTCTCCCGCAGCAACCTGTGCAGTTCCACGGTAGGGGCAAACAGTTCGAGGTCGGACTTCGCCCAGTGGACGGCATCCGTCAGTTCCCTTGCAGGGTTGAGTATGCACTTCAGTCCCCCGAAACCGCAATAACGTTCTAACAAGAGCCGTTCGCGTGCGGTGGGTGTGCGCTGTTCCCTGTCAAGGAGGAATGCCGTCCGTATCGCCTCGATGTTGTCCCGCAGCCTCTGTTTGCGGTTAAACGCCATACTCTTCGATATAGAGGATGACGGCTCCCGTCAGCTCCGTGTAGAGCAGGTCATATTCGGGCGACAGGGCGAAATTGTCGTCCGAGAGGTCATAGATGGAGAATACGTTTCCGACAAGCGGCAGCAGCTTCTGGGTAAAGGCTTCACATTTTTCTCCCGGTACTTCACCCGCAAATTCGTTCTCCACGACTTCGCGCAGGATGGCGTGCTTGGAGTAGCGAAGGCCCTCCGTCAGCACCTTCATCGCCAGTTCCTGCGCCCCGTCGGCAGGATAGCCTTCGAGCCTTGCCCGTTCATACGCTTCGGCGGCACGGTCGGTTCTTTCTCGGATGAAGGCTTCATCGGCTGCCTGTTCGAACTTGTTCGTGGTGAGGTAGTCCAGCAGGTACAGACCGTAATAGGAAAAGTCGGTCTGACCCTCGTTTTTCTTCTTGTTGTTCATTACTTTGGATTTAGCGGATTGATAATTAACGGGATAATCGGTTGGAAAAAGGAAGAAAAAGGCACTCGGTATCCCTCCGAGTGCCACCACTAAATCCAAAGTATGAGTGTAATCCGGTATCGAAGAACAATTCATTACTCTGAACAAGTGGCAAAGTTAATACTATTTCTTCCGTCCTGAAAATTTCTTGTCCTTTTTAGCCTCCGGGAACACAAAAGTCGTGTTATATTCCCCGTCAAAGGCGACAACAGCATCGAAACTCTTGCCCTGTTTGCTCTTGAACCCTTTGAGCAGCTTGGTATGCCCTTCGGTGAGCAGGTCTTTGATTTCATCGTCGGACAGGGTGCGTCCCGCTTTCAGCCGGAACACGGGCAGTCCGCACTCCGTGTTGTCGCAGCGTACCACCTTGCCGTAGAACCGCATCCTGCCCGTGCCACACTTGGGACACGCGCAGCCGGAGTCACGGCTGCCGAAGAGCTTGTCGCACGAGATCAGTTCGGAGGTTATCTCACGTGTGTACGCCTCTATCTCCTTGCGGAAGGTGTCGTCGGACAGTTCCCCGCGCTCGATACGCGCCAGCTCCTTTTCCCATTCGCCCGTCATGGCAACATCGGCGATGCGCATCGTCTTGACGACGGAATTGAGGGCAAGTCCTTTTTCGGTGGGAACAAGCGACTTCTTGCAGCGTTCCATGTAACCGCGCTTGAAAAGCGTTTCGATGATGGAGGCGCGTGTGGCGGGAGTACCGATGCCACAGTCCTTCATCGCCTGCCGCAGTGCGTCGTCCTCAATTTCCTTGCCCGCCGTTTCCATTGCCGAGAGCAGGGTGGCTTCGGTATGCAGCGGCTTGGGTTTGGTCTTTCCTTCGGTAATGGACGAGCCTTTCGGTGTCAGCGTGTCGCCTTCCTGCCAGCCGGGGATGGTAATTTCCTCTTTTTCCTCGCCATAGACGGCACGCCATCCGGTTTGCTTCACGACGCTGCCTTTTACGGTAAACTCCACTCCGGCACATTCCGCCGTGACAGTGGTCACATCCTTGACGCATTTCTCAGAGAATGCCTCGACCATGCGCCCGGCAATCATCTGATAGATGGTATTGTCCTCTTTGGAGAGGAAGAGCGGTTTCTCACCCGTGACGAGCAGGGCATGGTGGTCTGTCACCTTGCCGTCGTCCACGCTGCGGCGTGTCGGGGCGGCTTTTGCCCGCACCTTGTCTTTCCATTCGGGCTGTGTGCCGATGAAAGCGAGCAGTTTGGGAATTTCGGCAAACACGTCTTCGGGGATGTAGCGGCTTCCCGTTCTCGGATAGGTTATCAACTTCTTTTCGTAGAGTTTCTGCGCGATTTCAAGCGTCTGTTCCGCCGTGAAGCCGTGCTTGGCGTTGGCTTCTTTCTGGAGCGTGGTCAGGTCGTAGAGCAAGGGAGTTTCCTCCGTCTTCTCCTTGCGCTCGGCTTTCGTGACAGTGGCGCAACCTGCCGCCTTTACCTTATTATATAGTTCCATCGCCGGTTCTTTCTCTTTCCATTTCTCGGAGGATGAGAATTTCACGACTTCGCCGTCGCAACCGTCCGTTGCGATATGGAGCTGCCAGAATGCTTCGGACGTAAAGCGGCGGTTCTCCCAGTAGCGTTCACATACCATAGCCAACGTTGGTGTCTGCACCCGCCCCACGGAATACGTGCCGTGTCCGGCGGCGATGGATAACGCCTGTGTGCCGTTGATGCCCACGAGCCAGTCGGATTCGCTCCGCGCTTTGGCGGCGAGGTAGAGGTTGTCGTATTTGCTGCCGTCTTCGAGTTTCCGCAGTCCCTCGCGGATAGCTTTGTCGGTGAGAGAGCTGATCCACAGGCGCACGAAAGGAGTGGTGCAACCCGTATAGTGGTAGAGGTAGCGGAAGATAAGCTCTCCCTCGCGTCCGGCATCGGTCGCCACGATGATATGTTCGCTTGTGTCGAACAGTCTTTTGATGACTTTTATCTGCGACACCACGCCGCTGTCGGGCTTGTAACCTTTCTCCGTCCTGACCTGACGGGGGACGAGCGTGAATGTGTCGGGAATAATCGGGAGGTTGTCACGGACAAATCCGCGCACGCCGTAGCCGTCGGGCATGGCAAGCTGAACGAGGTGTCCGAATGCCCATGTCACGGCATAACCGCCTCCCTCGAAATATCCTTCCTCTCTCTTTGTCGCGCCCACGATGCGGGCGATTTCACGTGCCACGGAGGGCTTTTCTGCAATGATTGTCTTCATGTCTTCTTCTTTTTTGTTGATACTTTGGATTTTATTTTGGATTCAGTGGCGGACACGGGATTACATTTTCATGCCCTTGCCCGTTTTCTTCTGCGGCTTCTCCTGCTGCTGTTGCTGGCGGGCGTCCTTCGGGTTGGTCTGACCTTTCTGCAACGGCTCTCTCAGATTCTTTGTAGCCTCGTTGGTCTTGCCATCGTTGTTCACCGCCACCTGCGTGCGGCTCTCGTTGGACGGAGCAACCTGCTGTGCATTGTCAGGGTTCGTGTCGTAGCGGTACGGGCGTCCCTTCTCCGGGTTGAACTTGATATACATCGTGGCATGGAAGCCCTGCTTGTCGGTCACGTTCTCCAGTTTCACGGCTTTGCCCGCCACATAGTCGGCTTTCTGCTGGTCGGTGAAGCTCACGCCGCTCCATTTGCTGATGGGGCGGATGCTGCCGTCCTCGTTCGTCCACGTGTTGCGGCGTTGCTCCTTCTTGGTCTGTGCGGCATTTTCCCCGCCCTGCGCCTGACTTTTCGATGTGTCGCCTTTGGTTTCCTGTGTCTGTGCGGTACGGGGCGACTTGCCGGTTCCCGGCACGAACTCCACGCCGCGCTGCTCCACGTTCACTTGCAGGGTGGTGACGAACTTCCTGCCGTCCTTGCGTTCGATGAGTTTGTCGCGCACAGGCAGCCCGGCACGCAGCATGTCCTGCTCCTGCTTGGTGATTTCCGTCTTGCCGATGCGCTCCGGTATGCGCACCTTGTTTGCCGGGACATCCGTGATTTCGTTCGTCTTGCGGTCGATGCTGACGAACGAGGGGATGATCTCGCCCGTTTCCCTGTCCACGAGGTCCACAACCCTGCCGAGGTTGCCCGTTTCGCGCAGGTTCTTCCGGTCGTCGTCGGAGAACTTGTGTTCCTTGTACTCGTCGAGTTTCTGCTCCTTGCGGATGAAGTGCGGCACAAGGCTGACGTTGCCCTCGCCGTCCTTCTTGAAGGAGAGGCGGGCATCCAGCTCGAAAGCCTCTCCGCCGAAATTGGGCGACACCCTCACCAAGTCGGACTTGCCGTAGTTGAGCATCCTGTCAAGGTCGCCCGACTTTTCAAGGTCGTCGCGCTTCACACCCCATTTCTCCTCCAACTCCTTCCAGTTAATCTTGCTCTCGTCGATGGGTTGGTAGCCCCGGTTGCTCTGCGCCTGCTGCGGGCTTTCCTGATTCTGTTCGTTTTTCTGTTCCATTTCTTCCTGTTTTTTAGGTTCGTCATCTTGTTTCTGTTCCGGTTGTTCCTGCTTTTCGGCGGACTGCTCCTCCTGTACTTTCTTTTCGTAGCCGGAGGTGTCCACCTTGTGGGGCGCAAGCATCTCCTTGTTGCCCTCGGGGTCTTTCAGCAAGTCCTTGATAACTTCCAGCAGCTTGTCGGCTTGGTCCGCCGCGACACGGTAGAAACCGAAGCGGCTGGGTTCCTTGCACTGCCGGAAGAAGTTCTTGAAGAAGTTGTCCAGCACGTCTCCGTGCCTGTCGAATTGCAGGAAACTCTGCGCGTTCTCCGCCTTTGCGGGGGTACGCTTGGGTGAGCCGTCGGCGTTAAGCCCGGCTACCACGCTAATCTCGCCCGTCTTCTCGTCGCGGACTATCAGCACGTCTTTTTCTGTTGTTTTCTTTGCCATTTGAAAAATGTTTTAATGGGTTATTTATTAAAGAAATTATGGATACGCGCCTTGTAGAAGGCTATATCTTCCTTGCGGAAATCCTTTACGTGTTCGGAGAGGAATGTCAGTACGTCCTCCTCGCTGTAATAGGTCTTTTTGCCGAGCGTCTTGTACGGCAATGCACCGATGCTGCGGTAGCGCTGCAGGGTACGCTTGCTTATCTGGAGCAGCATGCAGAGGTCTTGGTTGTCGAACATCCTGATACTTTCCATCGGGTTCGGGGCTTTGCCGGACGGTCGCAGGGAGAGCAGCAGCTCGTCCTGACGGTCGAGCCGTTCCATCAGCTTCTGCATCCAGTCCTCAAAATTGTTTCGTGTAAGCAGTTCCATATCTTATGTCCTCCTTCCTTTGGGTTTGCCGCCGCCCGTGCGCAGCGTGTGGTTGCGTTTCAGTTCCGTCAGTGTCGCTGCATCTTCTGCCACGGTGCAGTCTGCGAGCAGGCGGTCTATTTCCGACCGGCGGTAGCGGCATTTGCCGCGCAGCACGATATAGCCGATGCGCTGTTCGCTGCGCATACGTTGGAGGGTACGGGTACTCACGTTCAGCAGGTGCGCCGCCTCGCGGGTGGTGAGCAGCATGTCGGAAGACTCTCCCTTCCTCTCACCGGAAACGGCACGCACATAGACCGCTATCTCGGCTATCTGTTCCGTCAGGGCGGTGAAGGCGGAACTTTCAATCGTTATCACTTTCATATTTTGTCCTTTCTTTTGTTTCTCTGCGGCAAAATTCGGCAATAAACAAAAGGGGCTTTAACAACTCATTACGTGACTCACGTAAGATTTTCTTTGAAAGTGACTCCGTAACCCGGACAACCGGCGCAACAAGCTGCCGTATAGCGGAAAACGGCACGCATTCAAGGCGGCTGCGTTACCTTTGCTGTAAATCATTAAATGTTTTGGTATATGGAAATC
>ERZ780166.1091-NODE-1091-length-16061-cov-3.555229_pt1 | contig 16061 bp, 20 predicted proteins | sample MGYA00511366_ERZ780166 | MGnify/ENA primary metagenome ERZ780166 (study PRJEB29588, sample SAMEA2162231) | human gut metagenome | biome: human gut; feature: human-associated habitat; material: faeces | place: Denmark | collected 2008/2010 ...
CATGGCGGGCGTGGACCGCCGGCTCTGCATCGCCTTCTGCATGGTGTCGGCCTCGGGGATCATCCTCGGCGTGTTCCGCCTGAACAGGAAATACGGCCCTCACGGGCTGATGAAGCTGGCGGCGGCAGGATACCGTCCCTATTACATCATCAACAGAAAACGTATCACCTCACTTTTTAAACGAAGAAAATATGCGAAACATACTCAAAGCGGCCACCCTGGAAAGTAAGTTCCCCCTTCTCTCAGTCGAAGAGGGATGCATCCTCTCCAAGGACGCGGACGTGACCGTCGGGTTCAAGGTCCTCCTGCCGGAAATCTTCACCCTCACCTCCACCGATTACGAGGCCATGCACGGCGCATGGACGAAGGCGATCAGGGTCCTGCCCCATCATACCATCGTCCACCGCCAGGACTGGTTTCTGGAGGAGAGGTACAAGGCGCGTGCCGACAAGGAGGAGCTGGGATTCCTGGACCGCAGCTTCGAGCTCCATTTCAACGAGCGTCCCTTCCTGAACCATTTCTCGTACCTGTTCATCACCCGTACCACGAAGGAACGCATGCGGCAGCAGAGCAACTTCTCCGTCCTCTGCAGGGGGCATATCCTCCCCAAGGAGGTGCGGGACAAGGACGGTGTGGTCCGTTTCCTGGAAGCGGTGGAGCAGTTCGAGCATATCGTGAACGACTCCGGCCATATCCGGCTGCGCCGCCTGGAAACGGAGGAGATTACCGGCACGAGGGAACGTCCCGGGCTGGTGGAGAAATACCTCTCCCTCTCGATGGAGGACGAAACCGCCGTACTGCAGGACATCTGCCTCAAGCCCGGACGGATGCGTATCGGGGACAAGCGGCTCTGCCTGCACACACTTTCGGATACGGAAGACCTGCCAGGCAAGCTCTCCACCGACATGCGCTACGAGCGTATGTCCACCGACAGGAGTGACTGCCGTCTTTCCTTCGCCGCACCCGTGGGGCTGCTACTCTCCTGCAACCACATCTACTCGCAGTACGTGTTCATCGACAATGCGCAGGAAATCCTGCAGATGATGGAGAAGAACTCGCGCAATATGCTCTCTCTGTCACGGTACAGCCGGAGCAATGCCGTGAACCAGGAATGGACGGAGATGTATCTGGACGAGGCGCATACCAAGGGAGTGCTTCCCGTCAGATGCCACTGCAATGTAATCGCTTGGGCGGAGGATGCGGAGGAGTTCCGCCGTATCAGGAACGACACGGGCAGCCAGCTTGCCATGATGGAATGCACTCCCCGGTACAACACCGTCGACACCCCGGTGCTTTACTGGGCGGGTATTCCGGGTAATGCGGGCGACTTTCCTGCCGAAGAGTCATTCTACACGTTCCTAGAGCAGGCGGTCTGCCTCTTTGCCGGGGAAACCAATTACAGAAGTTCGCCCAGTCCGTTCGGCATCCGCATGGCGGACCGGCAGAACGGCATTCCGGTGCACGTGGACATTTCCGACCTTCCGATGAAGCGCGGCATCATCACCAACCGCAATAAATTTATCCTGGGACCAAGCGGCAGCGGCAAGTCCTTTTTCACCAACCATCTGGTGCGTAACTATTACGAGCAGGGAGCGCATATCCTGCTGGTGGACACGGGCAACAGCTATCAGGGGTTGTGCCGGATGATCCACGAGCGCACACGCGGCGGGGACGGCATCTACATCACGTATGAGGAGGACAATCCGATATCCTTCAACCCGTTCTACACCGATTCCGGACAGTTCGATGTGGAAAAGCGCGAGAGCATCAAGACTTTGATACTGACCTTGTGGAAACGGGAGGACGAGGCGCCGAAACGTTCGGAAGAGGTGGCGCTCTCGGGAGCGGTGAACGCCTATATCCGTAAAATTACCGGGAATCGGGAGGCAAGGCCGGACTTCAACGGCTTCTACGAGTTCGTGGACGGTGACTACCGCCGGATGATAGCGGAAAAGAAGGTACGCGAGAAGGATTTCGACATCGACGGCTTCCTGAACGTGCTGGAGCCTTTCTACAAGGGTGGCGACTACGACTTCCTGCTGAACTCCGACAGGGAACTGGACCTGACAAACAGGCGGTTCATCGTGTTCGAGCTGGACAACATTAGCGGCAACAAGGTGCTACTGCCTGTGGTGACGCTGATCATCATGGAGACCTTCATCGCCAAGATGCGCCGTCTGAAAGGAATCCGCAAGGTAATATTGATAGAGGAATGTTGGAAAGCCCTTATGTCCGCCAACATGAGCGGCTATATCCAATATTTGTTCAAGACCGTCCGTAAATATTTCGGTGAGGCCGTGGTGGTGACCCAGGAGGTGGACGACATCATCAGCTCCCCGATTGTGAAGGAGGCCATCATCAACAACTCCGACTGCAAGATTCTTCTGGACCAGCGGAAATACATGAACAAGTTCGAGCATATCCAGCGGCTGCTCGGCCTGACGGAGAAAGAGAAAAGCCAGATACTCTCCATCAACCAGGCGAACCATCCCGGACGTTTTTACCGTGAAGTCTGGATAGGGCTTGGTGGCACCCGTTCGGCGGTCTATGCTACGGAAGTGAGTGCGGAAGAGTATTTCACGTTCACGACAGAAGAGTCCGAGAAGCTGGAAGTGCAACGGCTTGCCGAGGTGCTGGACGGCAACCTGGAACTTGCCATCCGCCGGATGGCAGAGAGAAAACGAGAGGAACAAAGACAAGTATCAACCCCAAAAAGAGAACAATGAGAAACAAATCCCTTATGAGACTGGCGGTGTGCCTGATCGGTATGGCCGCCATGGTATTGCAAGGCTGCTCGGAGAGCGGCATCGACCGTGACAAGCTCTGCGGCTCGTGGAGCAGCGTGGAAGGCAAGCCGGACGTGCTGGTATATAAGGAAGGGGAAGCCTACAAGGTGACGGTGTTCGCCCGCAGCGGAAAGATGCGCCGTCTTAGGCCTCAGACCTACCTGCTGGTTGAGGAGAACGGGAACCTGTTCATCAACACGGGGCACCGCATCGACATCTCCTACAACGAGGCCGCCGACGTGCTGACCTTCTCCCCGAACGGTGACTATGTGCGGAAGGAGGAACGCCCATGAAAGCGAAGTCACTCTTGATCGGAACGGTACTCGCCCTGTGCGGTACCAGCGCCAATGCCCAGTGGGTGGTGACCGATCCCGGCAACCTTGCCCAAAGCATCATCAACATGTCGGACAACATCGCCCATACCTCGAAAACGGCGGTCAATACGGCCGACAGCTTTGCGGAGACGGTGAAGATTTACGAGCAGGCCAAGAAGTATTACGACCAGTTAAAGGCGGTAAACGACCTGATACAGGACGCCCGCAAGGTGCGTGACATCATCCTGATGGTGGGCGATGTGTCCGACATCTATGTAACGAACTTCGGCAAGATGATGAACGACGGGAACTTCTCGCCCCGCGAGCTGGACGCCATCGCCTTCGGCTACACCCGCCTGCTGGAGGAGAGCAACGGCGTGCTGCAGGATCTCAGGCAGGTCATCAACGTGAGCACGCTCTCCATGACCGACAAGGACCGCATGGACGTGGTGGACCACTGCTACTATGAGATGCGCCGCTACCGCAACCTGGTGAACTACTACACGAGCAAGAACATCGCCGTGAGCTATCTCCGTGCCAGAAAGAAGAACGACCTGGACCGGGTGATGCGGCTTTACGGGAATGAAACCTCCAAATACTGGTAGCCATGATGCCGTTGTCGATAGATTTTGCCAACCTGCATACCATACTGGCGACCCTGTATGACGATATGCTGCCCCTTTGCAAGGACATGATGGACGTAGGAAAGGGACTTGCCGGGCTGGGTGCCCTGTTCTATGTCGCCGTCCGCGTGTGGCAGTCGATGGCCCGTGCCGAACCGATAGATGTCTATCCCCTGCTGCGTCCCTTCGCCATTGGCATCTGCATCCTGCTTTTCCCCACGCTGGTACTCGGCACGCTGAACACCGTGCTCAGCCCGATAGTACAGGGTACGCACAAGATGCTTGAGGGGCAGACGCTGGATATGGAACAGTACAGGGAGCAGAAAGAGGAACTGGAAAGGGAGGCCATGCTGCGCAATCCCGAAACCGCCTACTTGGTGAGCGACGAGGAATTCGACCGTCAGCTGGACGAGCTGGGCTGGTCAACCATAGATACCGCCTCTCGCCTGGGCATGTACGTGGAGGTGGGGATGTACAATCTGGAGAAGAAAATCCGTGACGCCTTCCGCAGCCTGCTGGAACTGATATTTGCGGCGGCATCGCTGCTGATAGATACCGTGAGGACCTTTTTCCTTGTCGTGCTCTCCATTCTGGGACCGGTAGCGTTCGCCTTCAGCGTATGGGACGGTTTCCAGTCCACGCTCGGGCAGTGGTTCACGAGGTACATATCCGTCTACCTTTGGCTTCCGGTCAGCGACCTGTTCAGCACCCTGCTCGCCAAGCTCCAGGTGCTGATGCTCCAAAATGACATTCTGGAATTACAGAACAACCCCGACTACTCGATAGACAACTCAAATAGCGTCTATATCATATTCATGCTGATAGGGATTATTGGGTACTTCACCGTCCCGACGGTGGCGGGCTGGATCGTACAGGCGGGCGGAGCCGGAAACTTCAGCCGTAACCTGAACCGCACGGCCACGAAAGCGGGCGGTTTCGCTGCCGGGGCGGGCGGTGCTGTACTGGGGAATATCGGGGGAAGACTGCGGGGCAAATAGACTCTATGGCAATCCGTTTCCGTGAGTCGGGCAACTTGGATTACCGGGTTGGGCGACTTGTCGGAAGGAGCCGCCCGGTCATACCGGAAACATTTATTTATTCATTCAAACCAATCATTCGCTAAATGGAATTCAAGTCATTGACCAACATTGAGAGCAGCTTCAGGCGCATCCGGTTGATGCTGGCTGTCTTTACCGGCTGTTGTGCGCTCGTCACCGGCTATGCGTTGTGGAGCTCGTACCGTTTCGCCGAGAAGCAACGGGAAAAGATCTATGTGCTGGATAAGGGCAAGTCGCTGATGCTCGCCCTCTCGCAGGATCTTTCACAGAACCGCCCCGCCGAGGCGCGGGAACACGTCCGGCGTTTTCACGAGCTGTTCTTCTCGCTCTCCCCGCAGAAGGACGCGATCGAGCACAATATAGGCCGTGCCTTGCAGTTGGCGGACAAGAGCGCCTATCACTACTATGTGGACTTTGCCGAAAAGGGATATTACAACCGGCTGATTTCGGGCAACATCAACCAGGTGGTACACGTGGACAGCGTGGTGTGCGACTTTGCCGCCTATCCCTACAAGGCGCATACATACGCCCGACAGCTGATCATCCGTGAGAGCAACGTGACCGAGCGAAGCCTTGTCACCTCCTGTTCGCTCCAGAATACGGGGCGTTCGGACGACAATCCCAACGGGTTCATCATCGAGCAGTTCACCATACTGGAGAACAGGGATATAAGGAGTGTGGAACGATGAGAGGGAAACCTGCCGTCTTAAAACGTGCGGACAGCCGTATCCGGCTGTTCTGCCGCCGGCTGACCGGAAAGCAGCGCATTGTCTTGACAAGTGTCGTCTCGCTTCTGTTCACGGCAGCCTGTCTGTACTCGGTTGTCTCTTCCGTGTCCCGTTTGGGGGAACGGAAGGGCGACATGAAAACCGGGCATATCCGGCCCGTCATGTTACGGCCGGAAACAACAACCATTTATTCAAACATCCAGAAACATGAAAATGGACTTTCAGAAAATCAGGGAACGGCTGGGGCTGTCAAGTGACAAGCCGCTGACTCCCGAAGAGAAGCGCCGACGCGCGAGATATATTGTCTATCCGCTCTTCTGCCTGCTGTGTGCCGGATTCCTTTTGTTGGTATTCAGCCCGTCGGAAAAGGAGAAGGCGGAAAAGGAAAAGGGCAAGGGATTTAATGTGGAGATGCCCTCGCCGAAAGATTCGGAAATGGAGGGCGACAAGGTAAGCGCCTACGAGCAGGAAGCACTGGCGAAAAAGGAAAAATGGCGCAGGGGAACCTTCCAGGAGATGTCCGAACTGCTCAACAAGGACAGTCAGGATACTGCCGGCCTTACCGCAGGAAAAGCCAACACGGAACTTCCGCCGGAACCGGAAACGGAGAAATCCCCCGGCTCCGTCCATTCCTCTGCGGAAGCCTACCGGAATATGAACCGCTCGCTAGGTACTGTATATACCCGGAATGAAAATCAACAAAATGCCGATCTGCTCCGCCGTATAGAGGTAAACCGCCGGATCCGGCTTGCTGCGCTTGAACGTACTCGCACTGATCATCCGCTCCAGACGGGACGCCACTCCATTTTCTTTTAAAATGCGCTCCACCTGCTCAATATTCGTCGCGGATGCGACCGCCAGCCGGAAGCCCGGTATAACGGAAAGCAGCCGGATGCCCCGGCTGCCGTGAATGGCCGGAGCGACCGGAAAGACAGGACAGCCGTCCGCCCGGTGAAACAGGTACAGAATCAGGTGGTGTCATCGCTTGCACAACCTATGGGCAATGAGGATTTCATCGCCGAATTTGCGGGAGAGAGGAATACCGGTTTCCATACGCCTATAGGCAGGACACTCCCTTCCGGCAGGAATACCATCGCCGCCTGTGTACATGGTACGCAGACCGTATCGGACGGGCAGGTGTTGCGCATCCGGTTGCTGGAGCCGATGGCGGTGGACGACCGGCTCATTCCCCAAGGGACGGTATTGACCGGCGGTACACGCATCCAGGGGGAGCGGATGGACATCCTTGTAGAGACGGTGGAATACAAGGGCACGCTGTTTCCGGTGGAACTGGAGGTATATGATGCCGACGGACAGCAGGGAATCCTCGTGCCGAACTCGATGGAGTATGATGCAGTGCGTGAGATAGCCGCGGGTATGGGCACCTCAATGGGGAGCAGCATCAACATCTCGACGGATGCCGGGGCGCAGATTGCCTCGGATGTGGGCAAGGGGGTAATACAGGGCGTGTCGCAATATGTGGAAAAGAAAATGCGTGCGGTGAAAATCACCCTGAAAGCCGGACACCGGCTGTTGCTGCACTCTCCCGAAAAATGAAAAGAGAAAAGAAACCAACCATTTATTCACCAACCAATCAAGAACGCACATGAAGAAGATTCTGATGATGTTTGCCCTGATTATGGGCGCAGTGACTGCATACGCGCAGCAAAGCAGCGGGGATTATTACGAGGGATTGAGCCGCAAGATCGGCTTCAGCCAAATGATTCCCCCGCATGGTCTGGAAATCACGTATGACAAGACTGTACATATAATTTTCCCCTCTCCCGTAAGATACGTGGATTTGGGTTCCCCCAATCTGATAGCGGGCAAGGCGGACGGTGCGGAGAACGTCATCCGTGTGAAAGCGACCCGGAAACATTTCCGCAGTGAAACCAATATGAGCGTGATAACCGAGGACGGGAACTTTTACACATTCAACGTCAAGTATGCCGACGAGCCGTTGCTGCTGAACGTGGAGATGTGTGACTTCATCCATGACGGGGAGTCGGTTAACCGTCCGAACAATGCGATGGAAATCTACTTGCAGGAACTCGCCGGGGAGTCTCCCCGTCTGGTACGGCTGATCATGAAATCCGTGTATATGCAGGACAAACGCAAGGTCAAGCACGTCGGCAGCAAGCGGTTTGGGGTTCAATACCTGCTCAAGGGGCTTTACGCACACGGCGAGCTGCTCTATTTCCATACCGAGGTGAAGAACGCCACGCACGTGCCTTTCGATGTGGACTTCGTAACTTTCAAGATTGTAGACAAGAAAATCGTGAAGCGTACCGCCATGCAGGAGCAGGTCATCTATCCGCTGCGTGCCTTCAACTATGTGACCCGTGTGGACGGGAAGAAGAACGAGCGGACGGTGTTCGCCCTGCCCAAGTTCACCATCCCCGACGGCAAGAAGCTGGTCGTGGAGATGTACGAGAAACAGGGTGGCCGCCATCAGTCGTTTGAGGTGGAGAACGAAGACCTTGTACGCGCCGGGACTGTCAATGAACTGAAAGTAAGATGAGTGCCATGAAAAGAAACTTCATCTTTATTATCCTCCTGCTTGCCCTCTTTACGGGGCAGGCGGAAGCCCAGCGCCGGCTGCCGGGGATGAAAGCCATCCGCTTTACCGCTGAAATGGCCGACGGCTTTTACAGCCGGGCAGACCGCCATGATGCGGGCTACGCCTTTTCGCTGGCTGTTGCCACTTACACAAAGAAAGGGAACCAGTGGGTGTTTGGCTGTGAGATGCTACAACGTAATAACCCTTACCGGAACACGTATGTCCCACTGTCGCAGTATACAGGGGAAGGCGGTTATTATCATACAATCCTTTCCACATCCGGCAAGTCTTTCTTTCTGAACCTCGGCGCTTCCGCCTTGTTGGGCTACGAGGCCGTGAACAACGGAAACCGCTTGTTGGATGACGGAGCCGCCTTGCGCAAGTGTGAGTCCTTCATCTATGGAGGCGCGGTGACACTGGAAGCGGAGGGATACCTGTCGGACAGGATAACCCTGCTGATACGCCTGCGTGAGCGTTTCATGTGGGGCGGCGCATCCGGCCGCTGCCATTTCCAGTATGGAGCCGGAATCAAATACATTTTCTAACCTTAAAAAGAACAGAAGCCCATGAAAAGAAGAATCCTTGATATGATGATGGCCGCCTGCTGCATGGCGGTTTCCTTCCTTGGTCTTGCCGCTTGTGACAATGAACTGGACATTCAGCAGGAATACCCGTTCACGGTGGAGTCCTTGCCGGTGGCGGATGAGATAGCCGGTGATGAGACGGTGGAAATCCGTCTGGAAATCAAACCGTCTGGAAATTTTACCGGAACGGTCTATACACTGAGGTATTTTCAGCCCGACGGAAAGGGCAGTCTGAAGATGGAGGACGGCACGGTGCTGAAGCCCAATGACCGTTACCTGTTGAACGAATGGAAATTCCGGCTCTACTATACCTCGCAGAGCGACAAGGAGGCGCAGACCATTGACCTCTATTTTGAGGACAACTGGGGAAACTTGCAACAGTTGACGTATGATTTCAATGGAAAGGAAGCGGAGGAAGACAATAATAATACGGAGGCCGCATGAAAAGAATACCGGTTATTATGATTTTTCTGTCACTTGTTCTGTATGGCAAGGCGGAAAATCCCCCGTCTGACAAGGATAAGGCGGTAGCCTGTATCAAGCGGTGGGAAGGCTGGCACCGGGGGAAAATGCCTTACATCGGTTTTGGACACCGCCTGCTCCCCCATGAGAAGCTGACCGAGAACCTGAGCGAGGCGCAGGCGGACTCACTTTTGAGATGCGACCTTGAACGGTGCCTGAAGGTATTCCGTAAATATGGAAAAGACTCGCTGCTTTTAAGTCTGTTAGGCTTTAATGTGGGCTGTTACCGTCTGATTGGAAACGGGAAGATACCCAAAAGCAGACTGATTCAAAAACTGGAAAGTGGCGACCGGGATATTTACAGGGAATATATATCGTTCCGCTGTTATCAGGGGAAAGTCATTCCAAGCATAGAGAGGAGAAGAAAAGAGGAGTTTGAACTGTTCTATATACCTTAGATTGAGATTATGCAAAGCCGTGAACGGATGCTGGCCATCGTCGTTCACGGCTTTAGTCTTAGCCACTCTTAATTTATCTTTACCCGGTTCATCAGCTGTCCCGAAATTTCATGCAGTTCCCGGCAGCGTTCCGGCTGCTGTTCCCTTGCAAAGGCGGTGATTCCCTGTGTCAGTTTCCATAGCGTGGCCCCGCCTGTCACTCCGTCGTCAGGATTGTTGTTCATTAGCAGTTTCTCGACCTCACGTCCCTCGTTTTTCAACAAGGCTCCTTTCTGCACCAGATTCTTCAGTTCCTTGTCGAAATCCACGTCTATTTCCGATGCTCCTTGAATTTCGATGGCCTTCTGCATGATGGTGTCTTTGCTGTACAGTCCTTTGGTCAGGTCGGAAACAGCCGATACGGTGGTCTGCGTGTCCAGTTCGTAGGTCTTTTGGGAGAGGGACAAGGATTCCGGCAGTCGGCCTCCAAGGTGTATTTGCCGCATGACGGACTCCCTGACCATCCCGTTCAGGCACGCCCCGTTGAGCAGGAACGACCGCATATCGACCGATCCGTTGCCATAGTCGGATGTGGAGAAGCGTGCTCCTGCGAAGATGATGACCGTTCCGTTCTTACGGGTGGGTATCTCTATCGGAGTGGGCAGGATTGTTTCACACCATACTTTCGTGTCGTTCATATAGGCATCGGACACGACCGCTCCCTGTCCTCCCGCCTCACGGATGAAAGCGGTCAGGATATCCACTGAGTTCAGCCGACGGTAGGAGTCCGACAATACGCCCCGGACTTCCATTCCTACCGCCCGTATCAGTACCCGTGTACGCTCGGTCCATCCCGAATGCTCGTTCAGGATGGTGGCGCACAACTGTTTCTGCCAAACATCCCCGGTGGAAAGCTCGCGCAGGTATTTGGCGGGAATGCCCATCTTCTCCGAAATCTGGCTTATGGCGTTGCCGTGCAGGTTGAAGTTCCCTTCGGGCATTGCCATCTGTACCCTTCCTTCCGCTTTGAAAGAGATAACGGGGCGTTCCTTGCTACGTTGGCTTACCCCGATGGGAGCGATGAAATCCTGCGCGATCCGTCCCTCACTGAGCAGACGGTTGATGGTGTCCATGACATCCCCCTGCCTGTCTTCTATCATTCTCCGTACCTTGTTGATGACTACCTGGTTGAGTCCCTGCTGTTTCTGTACCGGTGCAGTGGCCGGCATGACTGTTGCTTCCATATTTTTTGTTTTTAAAGTTGATAAATTACAATTTGTTCTTATGGCTTGTCTTGCTTGTTTTAGTAAATTCAGATCTGTACTCTTTTGACAGACGGATATAATCCTTTTCGCTATATCCGGCCGGTACGAACAGTTCATAATATCCGGGGAAGGGCTTTCTTTCCGTTTCCGGTATATGCGTGCTGGTTTCCTTATGGCAACAGATGATGTGCCGGACAAACCTGTAGCACTTGCAAAGATCCGCCAGGATGGTGTACTCGTTGTCCGTATGAGGTTCATAATATCCGCAGGAGAGATTGACGCAGGATACTTCCAGCCCGTTCCTTTTCAATGCCGCCACATCCGTAGCTAGCCCCTGTGCAGGCTTGTAGCCGTACCTCCGGAAATCGATAGCTGAAATGAAGTCATTGGAGCAGAGCTTCATTCCGTTGATTTGTGTTACCATATCCCCGTTCCCTTTCCGGTCACACTGGATGACGAAACGGCAATCGGAAAAGAAGGACATATCGGCATGGCCGCTGCCTATGCATCCTACCTCCTCCTGTACGAAGAAGGCGCATTTCACCGCCTTGAAATCCTCCAGGCATTTCAGGCAGATCCAGATGCCGTTCTTGTCATCCGCGCCGATTCCGGTCATCCGTTTACGCTTGTGATCATAACCGACAATCATCGAGTCCGCCACAAGATGGGCCGCATAGGAGCCTGTCTTGCGCCGGTGTACCTCGTCCATGTGCGCCACGACACAGGGGTAGCTTTCCCGGTTGCCTTTGACCGCGTAGATGTTTCCGTACCGGTCTTGCCGGAAAGGAATCCCCATCCGCCTGAGTTCCCCGATGATGAACCCGGCTATCTTCCCCTCCTTACCGGAGGGGGAGGAGATGTTGTAAAGAGCCATTAATTTTTCCATGATACTGACTTTTTAGGAGATGAACAACTTTTCGATTTGCAGGTACCGTCTGAACTCCGGTACGGGACGTCCCTTCTTGAAGAGGAAGGACGGATATTTCTTTCCCTTGTATTCCACCGACGTGCCTTTCAATACTTTTCCGAATACGGTGGATATATAGAACATATCTTGACAATTCTTGCAGAATGCCATATCCGGAAAGGGATGTATCTTTCCGCATTTGGGACATACATATTTTCTCCTGTTTGCGCACCCTTCCGTGCTCCGGCAGGAGGCTATGCTTGTGTCGCCCTCCGTATTTCTAAGTTCCAGATTGCCTTCCGTCAGATGGAGGCTGTAGAACGTGTCGAGGTAAGGCACCCCTTTCTTGTGCCACCTGCAGGCGGGCACTTTCACCGTCAATGAAACCTGTATATTGTCTCCGACCGCCCATTCCTGCCCCTCAATGGGATTCAGTACGGTGAAATCCGTTGTATGTGTATAATCGTTGTATCTGCGTCGCAACAGGATGCCCGCCTCCTGCGCCTGCTTGCGGATCAGTTCGGCGACGAATGCGTGTGAGAAATAGATGCGGTCCAGCAGGGAGGCGGCAATCGGTGTATTTATTGATTTCCACAATGTTACCTCGTTCCATACAACAGCCCGTCCGAGTATGTTGTTGCTCTCGTCCCTTGCCACAAGGATTTTAGCGCCGGCGAAGTTGGTATAGAAGTCAGCGGCGTTGCGTGCCTTGTCCTCATATCTCATACAGGAACTGTGCAGGCTGGATGTGTCACTGTCGGCGATGGGGCTGTAGTTGCTTTCCAGATAGGCTTCCATGAAGTCGTTCATGCTTTCATGCAGCCTGACCGTGACTTTGCTGTCCAATGAGAGGGCGCTACAGAAATAATTGATTTCGTCGGGTGAGTACTTGGGCAGGTTCTTGAACAGTTCAACAAACGTGGAGGGTTCCAGAACTGTACGATTCTCCGGGAACCAGGGTGCCTGCGGGTTGTTCCGGTCCGGGAAACTGGGATGGGCCAAATCCTTGCTGCAGGCCGTGAACACGATCCGGATTTTCTTGAACGTGCCCGCTTCCGTCCGCTTGCGCTTGGTGGAGAAGCAGTTATAGGTACCGCGTATGATCTCTTCCACCGGTACGTTCTTTTTTACTTCCAAAAGGATGTCTTTGGCTATCACACTCCCGTTTTCCGCCGCATGCATCAGGCGGGATTTCAATTCATTGCTAACATTCAGTTTCATAATCATTCGGTTTATTGTTTATAAATTCTGCCATGTTTATATGGCAATTGTTTCTTGTCCGGCTGCATTTGGCGCAATTTCTCTTTCCGCTTTCTGAGCAGGTCAACGGACATGTTCCTGCTTGTCCGATATTCCTCCTTGCTCATCCGGCGAATGGTAGGAATGCCCGTTTGAGTCAGTGTATGGTTTACCATCCAGCCGTCCATGAAGTTTTCGGGGAAGAGGCTGTCATGGTGGATGACCTCACCTATGCAGCCATGTACGAGCATGTTGCAAACGGTCATCAGGCAACAGGTACGGTTGACATCTTCTGCAACCAGATAATTACCCAGGTGGCGTACATGATATGCCAGCAGCAGCCTTCCGCTTCCGCATGTCGGGTCACAGATACGTTTTCCTGTCGCTGTCTCCCCCGAATCGGTACATAAGACCATCAGGTCGCAGATATCCGGCGGGGTAAAGAACTGTCCGTTCACCTGCCGACCGATTTTGGAAGATATTGCCATGAAGAGGTCACCGAACGCATCAAACCATCCGCCGGATTGCAATTCCCGCTGCATGAGCCGTATCCATCCGGTAAGCATCTCCATAAAATGCCTGTTCTGCTGCCGTTTGTATTTCCAGTCCATAAGGGGCGGTGCGCCGGGAGAGAACCCGTGAATGACATAACGCAGGAAATCGTTGAAAACGGATATCGGATCGTAGCCGTTCGAATAGGCGAAATCACAGATCGTTTTCTCAAGCGGACGTATCGCCTGCGGTGTGTTGTATGGTGCCATATTACTCTGATTTTTTATAGATTGTTACTATATGTCTTTTATGGTCAGTCTGTATCCTGACGGGAGAAATGCCAAGGAAAGAGAGATGGGTGTCCGCTTTCAGCATGTTCCATTCCCATGCGGGAAGTTCCTTCCATTCCATACGGTATGCCCAGAGTATGAACAGACCGGGACGGAATCCGTTGAAAAGCTTTCCGTGCAGAATCCCGACCAGCCGCTCCAGTTCTTCCTTCGAGTAAAGGGTGAATGCCTCATTCCGATAGACAAAGGCATCAGCCGGTTCAATATCCGGCTGACACTCGATGATGTATCTCGTCCATTCTTTTGTGGTGTACTTTCCGTACAGAGGATCGGGTTCCGTGTATTTCCAAGCCCTGACGAATGTGTGGAAGAGGACGGCACCGTTCTTGTGCCTTCCGGTATGCCCCCACATCCGGAACTGTTTGCTGCGTATGCCATCGGGAATCAGCAATTCCGGACCGGTTGTAACCCAAGGGCCTCCTTCCGTATTGTAACCGGTACACTTTTCATTTTCATGGCAGAAAGGTGTCTGTGGGAGAAGGCAAATATGGACTTCCCGGTCATCGCCCCTTTCAATGTGTGCCTGCGGATAATAGTCACCGCCACGGGTGATATAAGTGACGACATCTCCTGCGGTCGGTAAACTGACTCTTTCCCTCCCCTGCCGCATCCTTGAAATCAGCCGGTTCACCTTCTCCACATCACACTCCTTTATGGAGCAGGCATACCCTTCATGCCTGTTGAGCAGAGTCAGACTTTCCAGGTCATAAAAATTAGCGTACTTCATATTGAGATCGTTTTTGTTGGTACAATTTGACCTGACGGGCAACCATGTCGCAGAACTTCTGTCCGTTCTCCTTCTCACTTCTGAAATAGGCAATCATGTCCCAGAGATTCTGCTTGAAGCAGCCGGTCCATTTTTCGTAACAGTGACTTCCATAGATCTTTCCGAACGTTTCCTCGAAAAGTGCGTGAGTCAGCCCTTCATCCCCATGGTGGTTGTATTGCCAGAGAGAGACAAGCAGCAGCCGGTTATAATCCAGTGTTTCCATATCTGTTCTTTTTTAAGTAAAACATCGGCCTACATGGGTAGGCATTTTTATTTCTTGATGTCTTTCCAGTCTGTTTTCCGGGGATTGCGGCAAGGCTTGGCGAAAGAAAATACCGCAGCGAAGCGAGGATGATTTTCTTTCAGCCAACCCAGCCCCTGAAAGGGGCCGCCTTGCACAATCAGCCCGGAAAACGGCTATCTTTACAGCAAGAAATGAAAAAGCAGACCTCGGATTCTCTGTTCTGAAGTCTGCTTTTCGTCCATTGTCAAGTTTCATGTTTTTCAGGTATGTATCTGCCATCCGTGGAACGGCTGCAATGTTACGGCAAACGATCTGTCAGGTATTCCATGATAGAGCAGACCTCCTACGATACCTATTCTTCCATCAGCATAATGCTGGGTAAAGCCGAACGAGTATGGGGCATGGTCATAGTAGAGTGAAATCTCACTGGGATAGTCAGGATTCCCCTCCCAACTCTTCAACCGTTCCAAGCACTTTTGAAGTGAGGTGTCACCGATGGATTCGGCATAGCGCTTTACATTCTCGAAATGTTCTTCATTCAGGATTTTCATGATTCATTGTATTTTTATCTGTTAAACACGTCCGGCTCCGGGAGCCGGTATTTTTATTTCTCGCCTGCCTGACAGTCCCGTGGCCGTACCCGCAAGGTTTGGCGAAAGAAAATACCGCAGCGAAGCGAGGATGATTTTCTTTCAGCCAACCCCGAAGGGGCCTGACCTTGTACGGGTACACAGGACGCGGGACTATCTTTGCAGGGTGGGAAATAAAATATACGGTTGTTTTTTGTTGTGGGATTTTGTGTGGATTCCTTAGATAATCTTCCTGATTTGTTCGCCATTGCCGGACAAATGCTGTATTTTTGCAATTTCTAATTTCAGGATTATGGAAAACTATCTAAAGAAAGCGGCGGATGCTTTCCTTGTGGAGCGTCCGTATGGTATGCGTGTGGATTACAGGAAGAAAGGGTTCGTGCTGTTTAACCGCAACCTGAACGTATTGGGCAATGTGGAGCATGCCCGTCTGGAAGAGCTGCCTCTGGAGCGGTTCAATGTGGAGGAAATTCCGTTGGAGGGTGAAATTGTGGAAGAACATGCAGGATTTACCGATGTATTCTTCTACACCGATTTGACCAACCCTTATGCCGGATATGTGCTGAACCTACAAAAGCTTAAAGCCTATAACCAGTTTATGTTTCCGCTGGCAATGGCGCTGAACCGTGAGTTGTGAGGTCGGAAGATGGTAG